>Ga0073899_10000946_pt1 | contig 26830 bp, 19 predicted proteins | sample KloWWTmetaKNB5Ph_FD_88975 | JGI IMG/M metagenome (GOLD analysis project Ga0073899, IMG submission 88975) | Active sludge microbial communities from Klosterneuburg, Austria, studying microevolution and ecology of nitrifiers - Klosterneuburg... | ecosystem: Engineered > WWTP > Aerobic digester >... | reverse complement strand
TCGTCGTCGTCACCGTCGTCCTCTCGGAGATCGAACGGCACACCGTTCTGGTCGTGGTCCTCGCCGATAGTGCAACGACAATTCTCGTCTGCGACGGCGTTCTCGTACCTCGTCTCCCCTTCCACGGTCAGCATGTGATGGAGCGGCCGGTCGGCATATGGAGCCTCCTGAGTCGTCCAGAGTGGTCCCGTCAGTCTCAGCATGCCAGCCCACCGGGCTTGCCACGCTGATCCTCAGCCAACGTCTCGCGTGCCTCCTCGAGGGCTACCGCTGCCGCGGCAGTGACCTTTTCGCCGAGGGTGCGGCACGAGCACGGGAGGCTTCGGGCTCTCGCGAGCATCTCGGCCCCGAACGCCTCTGCTCCGCCGTCACCGAAAGTGACGGCAGCGTAGGTCTCCCGAAGGCAGGAGCACCTCACCCTCGCCGTGGCTGTTCGGCGGAGAGCAAAGGCCAGCTCGTACAGATGCGTCCTATCGCCGCGTGACGGGGCGCAGTCACGGGCAGCTTGACCCCTGGGTCGAGACGATCTGCCTAGCGCAACCGTGGTGGTTTGCGCGAGGCGCGATGTCCCGTGTCGACGTCGGGCCGCGCGTTCCCCGCGTGCGGAAGCGCATACGGCATCCCACAACCCCCGGCTTGCAAAATCCCCGATGGGGTTCCGCGAGAGGGTGATTGAGCGCGCGGTGAGGCTTGGTGGGGTACCGGATCACGCCAGGTTCATGAGCTACTGCAGTTCTCCTCTGGGTTACGAGATGAGTACCGGGCATTCCTAGCCGCCCAGTCCCGCGGTCATGCACCGTGCCCCTCAGACCTCAGTCTGTCCCGGCACATACTCAACGGTGAAGCCGCTGTCCGCCCAAGAGAGACGGCGGTCATGGTCGGGTTCGGGCAAGAGCGCCCAGTAGCCAGTTGTCCGGTTGTAGGACCACCGATCGGTCGCCTCTCCGCCGATTCCGCCCACCAGTCCGCGACGCCAAAGACGGCCCAGGACCCCGCCCAAGAAGGCGGACACCGTGTACTGCTTAGCAGCGACAGCTGTGTGGCTGTATCGGTCCATCAGGAATCGCCAGTCCTCAGGGTTCGCCAACGCAAAGGCGCGTTCAAGAACCCCGTACTCGACCCAGGTACCTCGGTACTCACTAAGGGCGGCCGGCAGTGATACCTCAAGCTCCAGATCGGCGGCAATCCCGTTCATCTCTCCCAGGTCCGGAGGCTCCGGCGCCCGCAGCCAGCTGTACGGCCCCGGCCGAGGGTGGCCACGGCGGTGGCAGGCGAAAGACCAGCCGACCTCATCGCTGACGTGGACCCCCGCCACGTCGTCGTCCGCGTGGAACGGACATACCTCTCGAACAGTCATCGCAGATCCTCACTCTTGGCGCGCGCGTCCGCCCACCACTGGGCCACCAGCGGGTTGAGGCGGTAGTAGTAGGCGCCACGCTCCTTCTTCCACTCCATGGGCCAGATCGCCTCTCCGAACAGCTTCTTGGTCTTCTTGCTGAACGCTCCGAGCTCGTTGCGGAGCTGGATCGGAGAGACCCCACCGACCTCCTCGACCTGAGCCTTCGGAATCCACAGCCCAGGCTTGCTCGCGCAGTGGTCCAGAAGTGCCAGGACCGCTTCATAACTCACTGCGTCTACCAACCGCCCAATCATCCCTGCGGACCAAACACCCTGACCCTGGATCGCAACTGTCCGCTTCCCGTCCCCATCCACTGAGTCGACACCAGCCGACTGAGTTCCGTCGCCGGCCATGAGCGCCGCCTTGTATCTCGCGACTTCGACAATGTGTCTGAGGGGGACGGAGAGTAGGACGCTCTCGTCTTGCCAGTCTTCCTCGCGCTTCATCCTTGGTCCTTTCGGGTGACGTCACCCGACGTCACCCGACGTCATGTCTACATTGTTGCCGCACGCGTGTCTGATGTCAAGTGACGTCACCTGATAAGCGTGTCATCGGGCCCAACCTCGGCCGGGGTCTGAGCGTCTGGAATCCGGCGCATTGAACGAGGGTCGCTACGTCCATACGAGGGTCGTGCAGGATCTACCGTTGCCGCGGTCACGTGGCTCAGCGGGAGAACCTGGCATATCGGGAAGGGCAGAACCGGGCAGTCGAGGCGCGAGATGACGCGCGACATCCCTCGGCTGATTGCCACTCACTCCGCGATCCGATCGGCCCCTGACGCTTCCTCGGCGAGTCAGGAGTCAGGTCCGGCCACGATTGACCGACGGCCCGGTAGTCCCGTCGATTCGAAGCGGACGTCATGTCTTTACGCATCCACCGTGAACCGCCGGAGGCGCCGCACTACAGTGCTCAATGTGACTGATGTTGCTCGCCAACGCGCGGGTGGGGGAGGACTGACTGAATTGGTTGTCCCGGCACTCTGCCGTAGTGGCTTCCGCCGACTCCGACGCGCTGAACACTGTCCGGAGTCACTCAGTTGATGGCCCTATCCGTTGGAAACCTCGTGACCTTCCCGTCGGCGCCAGGCATCGGTCGTGTCGCCGAGACTGACGGGAGCAAGGCCAGAATCGAGTTCTTCGAGTCGGCCGCTGAGCCGGTAGCCGACACCGTGTGGTGCGATAACGCCGAGGTGCGACGGGTGCTCCTTGGGGAGCAGACCCGCGTGTACTTCAAGGATGGCAATGGGCGATGGCGCGCCGGCCGCGTTGTGGGAGGCGACGACATGGCTGCCTACTACGTGCGAGTGCCTAACCATCAGTGGGATGTCGACATCGCTGAGAGCCGCCTACGGGTCCGCTGGGAGAAGGCTCCAAGGGACCCATTGCAGGTGCTGCTGAGCGGAGCTAACGAGACCCCACGTTTCAGGGATGCACGGGAGCCCGTTCTCAAAATGCTGCTTGCTGAGCGTGCGGCGACAGCCTCGGCCACCGGCATCGTGTCATCTGGCGTGCGAATCCATGCACACCAGGTAAGTGCGGCGCTGAGGATTATCCGAGACCCCGTGCAGCGGTACCTACTCGCGGACGAGGTAGGGATGGGCAAGACCATCCAGGCAGGCATGGTGATGCGCCAGCTGCTAATCGACGGCCCCGGACGCCGGATCGGCATCATCGTGCCTGACGCCTTGGCCGCTCAGTGGCGGTCAGAGTTGCTCGACAAGTTCTACCTCGACGACTTCGTGAGCCCGAATGGTGACCTCCCCTTTCAGATCCTGCCCCACAGTGCGTCGCACCAGTGGAAGCGATTGAAGGGGGTGGATCTGCTGGTCGTCGACGAGGCACATCTCCTCGCTCGGGCGACCAGGCAGACGGACTCCCCATACGCCGAGCTCGCAGCGGTCGCGCACTCCGCGCCACGCATTCTCATGTTGTCTGCGACCCCGTTCTCCCAAAGTGCAACAACACACCTTGCCCTACTGCACCTGCTGGACCGGCAGCTATTCCGGTGGGAGGAGCAGGACGCCTTCGAGGCATTGCTCAACGCACGTCACAAACTGGCCTTAGCGGTCTTCGGTCTCGACGAGGAACCGGACCCTGACAACCCCGAATTGCTCGACCTTCAGTTCGAGGAGATCCGTCAACTCCTCCCTGCTGACGATCTCCTCCATGAAGCCATGGATCGAGCCGCAACCGTGATGCGGGCGGGCGACGCTGAGACCGTCGACGTGGAGGCGCTGAGGGCAGCTATTGCTGCCGTTCGTGCCCACATCTCCGAGACCTACCGGCTGCATCACAGGGTCATCAGGAATCGGCGTCACGCGATTGAAAAGCAGAGGCTTGATGATCAGGGCCTGTTGACCCCCTTCGAATTCACCGGACGGACGCGGCCAAAGATCACGCGCCTAGACAGTGGGGAGGTCACTTCCGGGACGAACGCGATCGCTGAGTGGGTCAATCGCTGCGCGGCCGCCGTTCTCGACGAGGGAATCGATGCAGCGTCCTACGGTCGGGTGCTTGGAGTGCTCGTCTCCCGTCTGGGTGGACCGGTCCAGGACCTGCAGAGCACGCTGGCGTACCGAGTCCACGGAGGTGATGCCGGCACCCTGCTGCCTGCGGAGAAGGATCTGCTTGATTCGGCGCCCGTGCTCCCCTTCGAGCCTAAGATCCTCGACGCGCTTGGGTTCACCAATGCGGACGGTCTCGCCGTGCTCGCCGAGGCGATCGCGAAGCGTTGCAGACCGAAACAGCGCGCGATTGTCTTCTGCGGCCGCGGGGTTCTAGCCGCCCGCCTTGTCGGCCTGATGGCCGGGGCGAAGATGCGCGCGTACGGACACCTCGCGGAACAGACCGAGACGCAGCGTGAGGAGTCGACCAGCGAATGGCGTGCCACCGGTGGCCTGCTCGTCGTCGACGAAACCGGCGACGTCGGGCGGAACTTCCAGGAGGCAGACCTCGCCTTCCACGTCCGGGTGCCTGCGAATCCAAACAGTCTTGAGCAGCGCATCGGTCGCGTCGATCGGTATGGCAACCGGAGCCCTGCCCAACAGTATGTGATCGCGGACGGCGATCCTGATGGCCTGCCGACCGCATGGATTAAGGTGCTGGCGTCCGGGTTCGGGATCTTTAGCGAGTCGATCTCGACGCTGCAGGAAGTCGTCGACGACCTTGCCGGAGACCTCTGGACCACCGTTCTGACCGATGGTATCGAGGGCTTCCTCGGCCGGCAGGCTGCGATCGTCGAAGTACTTCGCAAGGAGCGACGTCGGATCAACGAACTTGATGCACTGGAGTCCAGTTACGGCACTCGGGCGGATGGCGAAGCGATGGCGATGTCGATCGCCGCGTATGAGGAAGACTCGGGCGCCATCGCCGAAGCGTTCATCCGGTTGATCGAGGGGGCCGAGGGATTCCGGTTCACCCGTAGGTCCAACCTGGACGGCAGCTCGACTTTCGAGCGTGGGCTCGAGGAGAAGCCTCTGCTGAGTCCCAGGCTGTTGGGCCGTCTCAACACGGTGAAGGACGCCCGGACCGGGTTCTTTGACAGATGGCAACTGCGGCCGTCGCGACGACTCTTTCGCCGAGGCAACCCATTCATCGATGGGGTTGAAGTCCTGCTTGCCCTTGACGACCGAGGTCAAGCGGTGGCGCTGTGGCGTCTCGATCGAAGCTGGCCCAATGAACCGATGACGTACTTCGGGTTCGACTTCCTCATTAAGGCGGATCTTCGTCCCATGCTCGCTCTGCTCAAGGGGCGGCCCGACGTCGAACCGATCGCGCGACGGCGAGCAGACGCCGCGCTTGCTCCACAGAGTCAACGCGTGTGGATCCCGGCCCACACGCTGATTCCGGTCGACGATCCGAAGTTCGCCGCCAGGCTCTCAATGCCTTACGTCAAGGGGCGTGACGTGAACTTGAACCACCAGCGGATCCCTGCGCTCCACTACCAGCTGGGCGGCGAAGCGAACTTGGCGCCTGTCGCAGAGAGTTGCTTTGATGTGGCCCGCGAGCAGGTTGAGGTGGTTGCGGACGTTGTCCGGGCGTCCAAGGCGGCGGTCGAGCAGGTCCGTCGAGAGACCGGGCTTCTCCTTGCCCAAAGCCGGGCACGCTCGGAGGCGGCGGGGCTTGTCGCTGACCCTGGGGCATTAGAGGATGAGGTTGAGATCGGCCGCGCGATCGAAGCCGGCGTGGCTGACCCAGTCATCCGTCTCAGCGGGGTCAGTTGCGTCGTCCTCTCCGCAACGTCGTGGTCCAAGTATGTCTAGGGACGACATGGCGGCGGCGCAATCTGCTCTCGCGGCTTGGCCACAGGCGAATTCGCTCGATCCGACGTGGACTATCAGTGACGCCTGCCGCCGCCTGCTCCACGCCTTAGTTGGTCTGTCCGACCAGAGTGCGGGGTGGCGCGACGTCGCCTCGCTGATCCGCCAAGTGCTGCTGACCCAGCGGGTCACCTACGGGGGGCAGCCATCCCTGTCCGTGCCTTCGGGGACTGCTTGGCCCAGTTCCGAACAGTGGGAGGCGGTGAGTTGCAGGACGAGACCGCTGACCAACGGAGGTCACTCTGTCCAGGCCCTCGACTGGGCCCCCGCCGCGACCCCGGAGGATAGCGACGCAGCAGTGGCGCTCGCACATGAGCAGGTCATGGAGGCTTACCGCGACGCAGAGCCCTCCCACGCAAAGCCGCTGCACGCCGACCCATTCTGGAAGGCGGCGCATGACTATCCGACGTACCGCGGTGAGCCGCAGCGCCAAGCCGCGCGCGCGGCGGTCCTCAATGACGGCGGCTCGGTGCTGGTCTCGCTGCCGACTGGACGCGGGAAGACAGCTATCGCGTGGTCCAAGGTGCTGCTGTCCACGCAAGGCGTGACCATCGTCGTCGTCCCTACGATCGTCTTGGCCCTCGACATGGAGCGCCGCACCAAGGAGACGGCCAAACATCTCCGCCGACAACTCAGCCCGCACGTGAAGTACGCCTACGTCGGCTCCCTCGATCCCGACTCTAAGAAGCAGTTGCGGGACGCAGTGCGGTCGGGAACCCAGCGCCTCCTATACACGTCGCCTGAGGCCTTCGTTTCGAGTCTGGCTCCGGCCGTACTCGACTGCGCGAGGGCGGGCCTTCTGCAACAGGTCGTCGTCGACGAGGCGCACCTCGTGGACCAGTGGGGCTCCGATTTCCGCTCGGAATTCCAGACCATGCCCGGGCTGATCCGGGACGCCTACTCGATGGCTCCGGAGGGCGGCAAGCCGTCAGTGCTGCTGTTGAGCGCCACGCTCGCCCAGCAACCGGTTGACCTCATCGCGAGCCTGTTCACAGTCGGGGGCACCGAGGTCGACCTGGTCTGGGGGTCCGAACTACGCACGGAACCGGCGTACTTCATCGACACACACGTGGACGAGGAGTCGCGACGGGATGCCGTTCTAGAGGCAATCAGCAGACTCCCTCGACCGCTGGTCCTCTACACCAGCAAGGTCGATGACGCGGACGTCTGGGCTTCTCGCCTTCGCAACCATGGCTTGTTGCGAGTGGGGAGCGTGACCGGCAAGACCGGCGAGGTCGACCGCCGTGAAGTCATGGAGCGTTGGCGAGGCGTCACCTCGTCGGGTGAGGTTACCCAGACGGGCCTGGACGTCATCGTCGGCACCTCGGCCTTCGGGCTCGGCTTGGACATGCCCAATGTCCGGACCGTGATTCACGCGTGCCTGCCCGAGACGATCGACCGCTATTACCAAGAGGTCGGCCGCGGCGGGCGTGACGGGCGTCCGTCGGTCGCCTACCTCTGCAGCGGACCCGGAGACCGACACATTGCGGAAAGGCTTAACTCGGTCACGATGATCGGCAACGAGCGCGGTTGGGAGCGATGGCAGAGCCTCCTGAGCTCGGGGAAGAGGTTGTCTGGGCTTCGTTACCGCGTGCGTAAGACTTCTCTCCCGACTTACATGACCGAGGGGTACGGCGAGAGTGCGCGGTGGAACGTGCGGACCCTCACGCTGATGGCGCAAGCGGGGATCATTCAGTTTCAAGTACCCACATGGAGCCCGGAGCCCGGAGCATCCGAGGGGGCCTTAGAGCAATCGAGGGACGCGTTCTACGACGAGGTCGAAGACCTCATTGAATTTGAACTGGTCAACGGTCGGTACCTTTCACACGATGGCTGGATTCAGGCACTGGGGGAGGTCCGTCAGGTGGTGCGAGAGGCGCATGGCCGCTCGCTGAGATCGGCCTTGGCACTGATCGAGGGCCAGCAATGCGTCGGACGGATGATCGCGCGCCACTATCAGGTCTCGCATGGCGGTGGAGTGCTGCGAACCCTTGCAGCCTGCCGCGGCTGCCCGTCGTGCCGGCGAGCGCCGGCGACTTCTCCCGGCATTCACCCGCTCGAGCCCAGTCCACAACTCCCCCTGCCGCGTTCCACGAACGACCCACTAGCGGGATGGCGCGGCGACAAGCCGTCGATCTTCATCTGGTTCGAGGACGGGGCGGACCTCGACCCACTCCTCGTCCGGTTGGCCCAACGCAACGTGAGAGTTTTCGCGGGACTCGAGCCGGAAGAGGCCGACCGACTCCAGCGGGCTGTGACTCAAACGCCGGTCATCCTTGATGACCCTGAAGCTCCCTTGACCCTCACAGCGACGTACCAGGGTCCGATGGCCTTCGTCCTTCGCGACGGCACAGTCACCTCTGCGCTTCGGGATCGGATGCACTCTGGTCTGACTTCATACATCGTGGGACCGGCGACGACGGAGAACCCCGACAAAGCCGGTCACCTCTTGCGCGACACTGGCGACCGCAGCATCTCGGCGGACGCCCTACTTAGGAGCATGTGACGTGGACGTCCTCAACCCGTCCCCAGTGCTGTGCCTTCCGCAGGCAATGTGGCTCGTCTATCGGGTGGTCATGGCGAAGCCGGACCTCGATCGGGACGAGATCCTCGACCTGGTGACCCCGGCCGCAATGCGTGCAGGTTCGCCCATGCAGGGGGCTCATGCGCCTCGAGCGTTGGCTGCATTGCGAGAGTTCGGGCTGGTCCGCGAGGACGCGGAGGGACTTCTCCAGGCCGATGCGGTGACGGATCCACACGAGTTCTTACGCCTGCTGCGACGGCGGCTCGTGCTTCCTCCTGCAGAGGTCAGTTCGGATTTCCAGGGCGCTCCCGATCTCCGCGCCGCGCTTGTTTGGCTGATGCGGCAGTCGCCGTTGGTTCCCTTGCATTACGCGGTCAACGTGCAGACGAACATGCCAGCGGGCCTCTTCACCAACGACACCCGTTGGAACGGCCTCCGATGGTGGAGTCGGGCGCTGGGCTTCGGTCAGGAGGCACTCAAGGCGCTGGCGGTCGACGCGGATTCAAAGGCGAAGATCATCCCCGACCCAACCGTGGCCGTGATCGATGTGATCCGGCATCCGTTCGGCGATGCCCTCCCGCGTGGACAGCAGATTCCGATTGACATACTGCTGGAGTTCCTGCGATTCGAGCTCCCGATTCTGCCCGGGCACCCGAGCGCGACGTATCAGGGGTTTGAGGACAACGGAGACCCCGCCATTGCCGCGCTCGGGCTGGCGTTGTCTTCGGCAGAGCAGCGGCAGATCCTGACTATGGGCTACCAGTCCGACCCATCGGGCGTACTGGCCCTTCCTGATGCGCAGACCTTCCGAGCCGACCGGTACGTCTCCAACGTGACCATCAAGGAGGGACGGCGATGAGCCTTCAGGTGAACTACGTCTGCTGGACGTCCCAGGATGTCACCGCAACGATCCCGACCGAGGCGGCCACACCCTCAGATGCGGTCCTTCTCGCCACACACGCCCCGTTGCGCATCCGCCGGCAGGCGGGCGCAGTCGGCGACGAGTCGGCAAGGGTGATCCGCGAGTCCGACGTGCTGGATGAGTTCTTGACGAGGGAGACGAACAACGGCGTCCTGGTCGCGCCCGTGCTGGGCGAGTCGGGAGCAGGCAAGTCACACCTCATCCGGTGGGTGAACGCCAAGATCCCTGCGAAGGCTGGCCGTCACGTCATCTATTTGCAGAAGACCCAGACCAGCCTTAAGGACGTCATCGAGGCACTGCTCGTCGATCAGCACGATCCCGGACTCGACGAGATCCGCCGTAGGATTTCGAGCCTGGGCGCAGGCGTCACCGCCGACGAGATGGAACACAAGATCCTCGCAGAATTGGCAGAGGCGCTTCGGACGGCGAGGGCCGACAACCCCTACGGCAAGGCCCTGGTTGGTGAGAACGGTCTCCGCCTCTTCTTCACCGACCCCTTGTTTGAGCACCATCTGCTCCGTCCCGGGTCGTTCATCAAGCGCCGGGCCAAGCATGCACTTCACGGGCGCGACGCCGATGAGCCCGACGTGCCCCTCGAATTCACGGCCGACGAGTTGCCTCTCGACATTGTGGACAACGACAACATCGGGGACGCCGCGGCGGCTACTCAGAGGCTCTTCAGCAGGCTCGTCGCGAGTTCCCCGATGCAGAACGAAGCCGTGCGCCTCCTCAACGAGTACCTCGACGTAGCGGTGACGAAGGCGGCCAGCCTGAACGTGGGCGACATCGGGCAGGCATTCAAGAAGATTCGCGAGAGGCTCGTAGGTCAGGAGATCGTGCTTCTGATCGAGGATGTCGCACTGATCCAGGGCGTCCGACGTGACTTACTTGACGCGATCATCGAGGTGGGGGTCGTCCAGGGCAAGGAGAAGTACGCCTCAGTCCGTACCCTGATGGCGGTCACTCCCAGCTATTACCGAGAACAACTACCCGAGACCTTCCGTCGCCGCGCCGAGGCGTCCTCGGCGATGTATCAGGTCGACGTCGACCTCAATCTCGACCAGGGAGATGCCGACCAGGAGGAGTTGCTGGTCGACTTCTTCGGTCGCTATCTCAACGCCGCTCGAGTCGGTAAGGACGCCCTTGAGTCGGCGACTCCAGTTGTGCCCAACGGGTGTCACAGTTGTATCTACCGAGGGTCATGCCACGCGACGTTCGGGAAGTCTGGGTCCGGCGACGCGGAGTACGGGCTTTACCCATACAACCGCCCGGCGATCCTTCGCGCGATCCGCGCGTGCGCAACTCGAGATCGTGACCGAGTCCACTTCAACCCACGCCAGGTGCTGTCGCGTGCTATCCGCGACACCCTAAATAGCAACATCGGGGTGATCGAAAGCGGCAAGTTTCCCCCAGCAGACTTCCTCGCCGAGGAGTCCTCGGCGATGGGACTGCCGCGACTCCCGACGCACATCCGGGAGACGATCGAAAACGACTACTCCGCCGACGACGCTGGGCGAGTCGAATCCCTGCTCACCTTCTGGGGCGAGGCCGGCTCGGTCAAGGTCAGTGACGACATCTTGGTCGCTTTCGACCACCCCTCGCTTCCCGACGTCTCCCTCGAGATTCCGGACGTTCCTCGCCCGGCCGTCGGCGGAGACGAGACGGGCGATGGGCTCCCCCGGTCACTTCAGAAGCAACTCGACGACATCGACAAGTGGTCCCAGGGACAGGTGCTTCCGCAGGCGCTTGCAGTTGAGATCCGGAGAATCGTCCGCGAGGCATTGATCTCGCGCATTGAATGGTTCGACATTGTTGTCAAGGAACCGGACACGGCGACGCTCGTCAAGGCAATCCCGGAGAACGCCCGGGGCATTTCGATCGAAGATGCGAATGAAAACCTCGCGCTCGCGGTGCCACCACTGCTTCGAATCGAGCGATCCGCGCGCAACGCGACGACACTGAAGGGCCTTGCGCTGATCAGAGGTGGTCACCCGGCCAGAGCGGGTGACGCTCTGGCGCGACTCGACGCACTTGTCTCCAGCAGCGTTGGGGAAGCGAAGCAGCGGATCCTGGCCGAACTCGCGATCGACGACGCGTCGCTCGTACGGGTTGCGGCGTCACTAATCAAGGGCGCCGCGGCGTGCGGCGTGCTGCCAGCGAGACCGAAGGAGATTGACTACGTCAACGCGTGCCTCTGGAGGGAAACGAGCGAGCGCTCAGACGCAGCGGCTCGAGCGCCTGAATGGGTGTCCGCGTACCGGGACTACCTCGCAGTGCGAGGCAGGGTCGTCGACCTGATGATGGCAGGCATCGGCGCGGCGCAGGGTACGGGTGGCGTCTACGCCATCGACATCCAGCGCCTGATCCCTATCGTGCGCAAAGCCAAGGACCTTGCTAACTCGGACGATGACTTCGAGGTAACCGCCTGGTGTTCCGAGGCCCACCGGCGACTCAAGGCGCTGCTGCGAACGAATGGGCGACAGATCGTCCACTGGAGGGAACTGATCTATCGGATCCGACACCATCTACCAGAGTCAGTCACCTTCACCGAGACTGTGGACGCCATCTTCGAGGCGGTCAAGAACGGGCAGGACCTCGGCTTGGTTCCGGTAAGCAACCTCCAAGCTTTGGAGGCATCGAACACCGAGGCCCGGAACTGGGATTCTAGGTGTGTCAGGGAGGTCGAGCGACTTGTGGCGAACGCAGATGGAGCTACCGGTACGGCGGGACTGAGCATGCTCGGGACTGTGGTGGGATCTGACCTTCCAAAGATCGCCGACTACCTGGAGTCGACGTCGCAATGGGTGGAGGCAGGGATCCGGGCCGCAGAGTCAGGTGGCGGCGCGACCGCCGACGTTGACAGCCAGCTCCACGAGACAATCAGCACGTGGTTCGAATTGTTGAAGGAGCCGAACTCGTGAACGACTCCGCGGGCGGCACATTCCTTGCCGAGCGGGCGAGGCGACTGACGGCCCTCGCGCGCGCCAAGAGAGATAATCTCGATGTCTCGCAGGCCCAAGGGCAGGTCCAGACCGCCCTGAACAAGCTTGACCAGGAACTTCGAGCGCTTGGTGACGTGCTTGCCGTCCACCGGAGACTCAAGGTGAACGGCGTCCCCGTTTCTGATCCGGGCGACCTCGAAAAGCCTGCCATACGTCTGAAGGAGCAGGCCGCCCTCGGACGGCCGACAGGGCAGTTCCTAAACGCCCGGACCCGAGACATCGTTGGGTCACGGACCGCTATCGAGAACGCGAACGCCGAGGCTTGGCGCGCTTGGGCTACAGCCAAAATTTCCGCGTTGCCGCTAGCGGTACTGCCGAGGCTCAACTCGAATCATCGTGACGCAACGTCAACCCGAATAGCTGCCATGCGCACCTTGGCCGCCAAGAAGCCGAACATCGCTGACATCATCCAGTTCCAGCAGTATCTCGGCCGCGTGAAGGACGAACTCGACGCGGTCGAGAGCGCAGGGGTCGACTCGCTGCTGGAGCGCTTCATTGAGGGCCGCATCTTGCTCGCAGATCTAAGCGACGAGGAACTCGACGTGCTGCGGGAGGACACCTCCTTGGGCGACCAGCTCTACCTCCAGATCGCCCCATGACCGGGGGTCAGTGGGCCGGCATTCCGGATCTCCTCAATCGCCTCGAGGACAAGGAACTTACGCTGCTCACGTGGGGGGTTGTTGACGGATTCCTCAGCCGATCTGATGTCGACGACGCCATCGATGCGCAACTCGACCTCGACGCTGCGGATCCAGAGAAAGACCTGCCAACCTCCGAGGAGTACCTCGACCACCTGTTGGCGAACGGGCTGCTCCACCGGCTGCCAGAGTCGACCCCGAAATACCGAACGCGCCTCGGGGAGACGATGCGGCTGTTGCGCAACCTGCGACAACTCTTCCCTCCTGCTGACAGTTCGGCCCACGGTTGGTGGCGCCATGCAAGGACCCTGGTGGCCGACTACCGGCTCCAAGTCCGCCCTAGGCGCTACCCGCGCCGAACGATCGCGCCGACGGAGGCAATCGGCGAACTCATCGACCTGCCCGGTTGGACCGATCTGCACGCCGACGTACTCAAGCGGGTCGTAGGCGACAGCAACCTCGCGCGCTTCCAGGTTCAAGCGACGGCGTCCATCCTCACTGCACTCACGACTCCCCAGTTGTCCGCCCGCATCGTCACGGCCGGCACAGGCTCGGGCAAGACGCTCGCTTTCTACCTGCCCGCTCTACTCGACATCGCAGCGACGGCCGGTGAGAAACGCATCGGTCCTCACACGCTGGCGCTCTATCCACGCAACGAGTTGTTGCGGGACCAAGCCAGAGAAGCGCTCCGCGTGGTGACGGGTCTCGGGCCCCTCGAGGGTCGAGCTGGGTCTCGGCCCGCGAGGATCGGTTTGCTCTACGGCCAGACCCCTCGTGACCGTGACCTCGAGAGTGCCCGCGACTGGCGGGCGTGGAAGCGGTGGGACAAGGGCTGGGCGGCCCCTTACTTTCCTTGTCTGACTGACGACTGTCATGGCAGCCTCGTTTGGTCGGACACCGATCGAACAGCGGGACTCGAGCGACTCTCGTGCACCGCGTGCGGCTTCGCCAACCTGCCCGGAACGATCGCGCTGACCCGAGAGTCGATAGCGAAGAACCCTCCCGACATCCTGTTCAGCTCCACCGAGATGCTCAGCCAACAGGCGACAAACTCGAGGCTTGCGCGAATCCTGGGGTGGAGAGGACCCAACGGAACGCGGTTGGTACTCCTTGATGAAGTGCATACCTACTCCGGCCTGAATGGAGCTCAGGTTGGCTTGATGCTCCGGCGTTGGCGCCACGCCAATCGCCAATGGGGCGCCGACCGCCCGGTCATGGTCGGCCTTTCTGCGACGCTGCGCGACGCCGGCGATTTCTTCGCGGCGCTGACCGGAGCGGAGCGCGCCAATGTCGAGGTAATCGCCCCGAGCGCCGAGGACCTCGCCCCCATCAGCCGGGAGTACGGCATCGTGCTCCGCGCCGACCCGATCTCAGGCACCCAACTGCTGTCGACGACGATTCAGACGGCAATGCTGATCGGGCGTGTCCTCGACAATGACCCGGGCATCTACGGCTCGGTGGCCTTCGCATTCACCGACGACCTCGACGTGATCAACCGGTTGTACGACAACCTCAGGGACGCCGAAGGCGCGCAACCCCGAGGACGCATGCGCGGTGCGGTGCTGGCCAACCTTCGCAGTCCGACGGACTCGCAGGCGGGGCCGCGTTACGCCGACGGGCAATCCTGGGACTTGCCTTTCCACCTGAATCGGATGAATCGTGCGCTCCGCATCGCACGGACATCGTCTCAGGACACCGGCGTTGACACTTCGGCGGACGTCATTACTGCGACGGCAGCGCTCGAGGTTGGATTCAATGATCCACGGGTGGGCGCGATCATCCAGCACAAGGCGCCGCGCGACTTCGCCTCATTCCTCCAGCGACGGGGTCGCGCTGGGCGCCGACTCGAGATGCGACCGCTGACGGTAGTCGTGCTCAGCGACTACGGGAGAGACAGGATCGCTTACCAGACCTACGAGAAACTGCTCGACCCTGAGATTGATGCCAGGAAACTGCCCATCAACAACCGCTTCGTGGTGAAGATTCAGGCGACTCACTCTCTTCTCGACTGGGTGGCTCGGAAGACGGGTGCCGACGCACGTTCATTGATGTCGCCGCCCTGGAACGCCGCGCCACATGGCAAGACGTCCCAGGTGATCTCGGTCCTACGAGCGGTCCTCGCCGACAGCCAGGCCCAACTCGAGTTGGCCGACCACATCCGGCGTTCCCTCGCTCTCTCAGACGACGAGGTCAGTGCCGCCATGTGGGAGGAACCTCGGTCCTTGATGCTGTCAGTCGTCCCGACAGCACTCCGCCGACTCGAGGCCGGGTGGAGGCCGCTCCCCGGCGAGGTGGATCCGGGGGCGCGGGATCGCACGCCTCTTCCTGAATTCATGACCAGCACGCTCTTCGCTTCGCTGAACACTCCTGACATCCGTTTCGAACTGCCCCGCAACTTCAACGACGAGTCGCCGCCCATGCCCATCGCGCAAGCTCTCCGTGAGGCGGTGCCGGGTCGAGTGAGCCGCAGGTTCGGCCATGCCCATGCCTCGTTACGGACCTGGCTGCCAGTGCCAGAGAGGGGTACGGACCTGCAGTTGACCGAGGTTGTCGCCGCGGGTCACGGACTCGGTACCTGGACGGCATCGACAGGTGAAAGCTTCACCGTGGTTCGGCCACTCGCCCTGCGCCTCGTAAGCCCGCCACCCCACATCGCAGACACGTCCACTGCAATGCCCATATGGCGGTCCGCATTTGATTACAACACCGCGGCCCTGCGAGACGTGGACGTGCCCACTCCCTCGATCTGGGCGACGCTGGTCGACACCTGCGGTTTCGCACTCCACGTCGGTGGGGGGCCACTGCGAGTCCGCCGGATGGTGATCGGTTCCGAGGGCGAACTCGCACATCAGACGGGCAAACGGTCTCCTGTACACGTTCGTTTCGTGCACGAGGGCTCGAACGCCGCCATGGGTTTCGAACTCGATGTCGATGCGATGGTCCTAACGGGGCACCTGCCCTTAGGCGGCCCCGCATTTCTGGGCAGTTTCTCGTCGTCACCCCATTGGCGCACTCTCGCCTTTCAACGGCGTGTGCTCGAGGACGAACGGCTCGATGACTTGGCGAACATCTTCCAGCGTCGATGGCTTGCCGACGTCTACCTGGGGGAGGTCGTCTCACGCAGCCTGAGTGGAGGCCAGATCGCAGACGTCCCCGATCAACTGGCTCACGGTCACTGGGCCGACAACCTCACGGACTTCCTGGCAACCGCATACCGGGCGGAGGGGCTGGAAGAAGAGGAGAGTCGGATGCTCCGCGCGCTCACCGAACTGTCCGTTGATCCGCTCGTGCGGACGGTGATTGAGGAGCACGGCCACTTGCTAGTAGCCCACGACCTGGGGGCGCAAACCGGCGACCTCCTTGACCGTGCCTTTCTCGACACCTTTGCCAACGCCCTCCTAGCTGGCGTCACCGAATCTCAGCCAGACGCAAGCGAGGGGGACCTGGTCGTTGATGTCGAGTTCGACAAGGTGACTCGCGACTTCCGGATCTTTCTGTCCGAGACTTCGATTGGTGGCCTCGGTCTGCTGGAGGCCGTGAACAAGGACTACGGCCAGGATCCCCGAGGGTTCTGGGAGACGGTGGGGCGCGCGTGCTCTCCCACGGACGCTGAGCTTGTCGACGACTCCATGCGGGATGCCCTTAAAGGACTGATCACTCCTGGAACGGACTTTGCAAAGGTGGTGGCCGAGTTCCGAGCCGCACAGGGGGTAACGGCCATGGATGCGGCCCTCGAACGCATCCGCGAGATCTGGACCGAGTCTGACGGTCCGCCCGATCACTTGCTCATATCCGCGTTCGCTGCCCGCTTCCTGAGGCCTGGGTCGAGTCCCGCGATTGACCGCGTGGTGTCGGACCTCGCCGCTGCCTGGGTCGACTGGGAGTCGCGCCTCGGGGTCGAGATCGACGCCCGCACGCTGGCGTACCACGCCTCGCAGGGCAGCTTGGGGTTCGGCATCGGGCCCTTGTCCGCAGACGCCGCGTTCTCCATGCTGTGGCTCCGCGGCCCTCAGGCTCGCTCACAGCGACTGGACCACTGGCACCCGTATCGCCGGGACACTGTGGTTGAGCGACTGATGCTCGACGAGGCAGTTCAGGACGGTGCGGCCGTCGTGGACGTGACACAGCCCGGATGGATTGTCCATTACACAGACGCCATCGGGAGGACTGGGCGGGTGCTCCTTCGCGCACCGTACCCGCGCCGCGCCGACCTAGCGCAGGCACTGCGGGAGGCGACAGTCACACCCATCGAGCGCAGTGGGCTTCGCGTCTTCGGGCGCGTCAGCGCGATCCGTCAACGGCGCGGCCAGATGGATGCCTCGCTCTCGCTGGCGGAGGAGTTGCAGTGACTGGGCGGAGGACTGTCAGAACCCGACCGCGGAACGGGCTGGCGATCCGCGACGTTCTCGCAGCCGCGTTGCTATCGGAGTTGTGCTCGCCAAGTGAAGAGTTCTGGCTGGTTAGCGGCTGGGTCTCCGACGTTGCCGTCATCAACAATGTTTCGCGACAGTTCGACGCGGTTCTGGGTGACGACTCTCGGTCGAGCATGACCCTCAGTGAGGTGCTCGGAGTGCTCACCCGCCGCGGGACCGAGGTGCATGTTGCTGTGCGCGACGTTGCGCACAACGAAGCGTTCGTCGAACGCGTGAAACGATCCTCGGCCGAAGCCGCGCTTCACCTCTACTCCAGTGAGGACCTCCACGAGAAGCTCATGGTCGGTCAGGACTGGTTGCTAACCGGCTCGATGAACTTCACCTGGAACGGCACCCAGGTCAACGAGGAGAGCATGGAGTTCCAACTGGACCAAGCGGAGGCGGCTCGGCATCGGCTTGAGCTGCGAACACGCTGGATTGGGGGTCTGACGTGACTGCGCCAATGACCTCCGAGGCCTTCCTCCAACGATTCTTCGCCCCGCCGAATCTCATATGGCCGTACACCGAGCCAACCAGTCCCGTTGCCAAGACCATGCTGCCGTTCCTGTCGGCCCTCACAGAGCGCGGCGAGTGTCCGGCGATCCTCCCGTGCCGGCGAAATGACCTAGCCGATGCGACGGTGGTCTACGTGGTGTGCTGGGATACGGCGCACGCCGGCCGCGTCCGGGCGCTGCTCGAGGCGGCAGTGGCCCACCATTGGTGCCGGTTTGACGGACGGGTTGCCCGACTCGATTCCATGGATGCTGTCGATGCGGCCGTTCTCGACCTCGTGGGTCCAGGCACAACCTTCGTCTTGCGACCCACCTCGCAAACAGCAACCGCGACGTTGACCGCGCTTCGCAGACTCGTCGCGACAATCGGCAGCGCGCCGCTCCGTGTCGCGAAGGTGCCCCGCCCTATTGGCCGAATGTTGCGGGAGTTCGACCTCGCTCTTGCGAGTGGAGCAGTCGAGTCCTCCGCAACACTCCTGCGAGAGATTGAGGCCTACGGCGGTGTCTCCCACGAGAACATCGCCTTTCTCGACATCCGTAGGTTGGCCCAATTGGGGAAGGATCAGGAGCTCCTTGCGCATGGGTCGCTCCCGACACTGGTCTACGTCGATCCCCCGAGGCTCGTTCGCGAGGGCGTGCTGGCAGCGTGGGCGAGAGCTCGTCTTGTCCGTCCACTGCCCTCGGCTGAAGTCGATGGCGCCCTCGCCGCGATCCAGGCGGCTAGACCCGACGTGGCGATGCTCGTCGACGACGTTGTGGCCCGTACGACAGATCCTGATGTCAGTACGGTCTGCGCTCTGGTTGCGATCGCGCGGCAGGACGCGAGCCTGGCGGGCTTGCTCATAGCGAACCCCACTGTCGACGCCAGCGTGCGCACGCGGTTGCGTTTCGCCACGCAGGAGTCCTCAGTCGACGAAGTCCGAGTTCCCACGCCGTCGATCACCCAGCCGCCCACGGATCCCGAGGCCGCGGTAGTGGCAAAGGCTCCAGTCGACTCCTGGATGGAGTGGGTCAGTCGACTTGGCACGGAGGAGGGCTCACCGCTCGAGAGTGGACAGGCGCTGGACTGGGCACCCGCATGGCAGATCGACGCTGAGTTGGCTCGTGCGATCGACGTGTTGCCTGAGGTCGCAACGGACGACCTACTCGCCGGTGTCGCCGCGCTTCTTGAAGCCGACGATCTCGACCACCCGGCGGCTCGCACCGCTGCCGCCCTGGTGCGTCGCTATCTTGTGGCGGAACGGTTCACCCCCTTCGACTTGGGTGCGATCTGCGCGTTGCTCGCGATCTTTCTACGTAGTGGTCCGAAACCTGAGTCCTACCGAGAAGTGCTTAACGACGTCCGGGATTTCGCACACCAGTGGGTAGGGGTGGGGAATGCAACCCGGGCGATCGACCTTGCGGACGTCGTCGTGTGCGGACCCGTGGGCGATGTGCCTGCGCGGACGAACTTCGTCACAACCCTCCTTTCGCCGATCAATCAACAGAGACACAGGTTGCCCCGGCCGCTCCGACAGTTGGCCGGCCTGGTCACAGAGGATGTCGCTCTCGGCTACGACTGGACCGTTGCTGAGTCGGACTCCGTCGAGCAGTCATCCGCCCTGACCGCGAGTCGCCGAATCCTCCTGTACAGCCTTGACACGGGAACCCTGGCGCGTCTGGAGAGGACGATTGACCTTCAGTGGCCAAACATGCGTGTTGAGGTCTCGTCCGACAAGGACGGCAATCCGGCTCTCAAGCAGCATGCCCGGAACGCGGACTTGATCATTCTCGCCACGAGGCGCGCCACTCATGCTGCGACCGGTTTCATCATGGATAACGCACAGGGAGCCCTAATCCGGTATCCCAATGGCTCGGGATCTGCATCCATGCTCCGCGCAGTTGAAAGCGGACTCGCCGAGCTACTCGATTGACCACCCAGGCAAGAGGTCTTACCTTAGCGCCCGGAGCAGGTGACTCGTTAGCAACTTCACATCGTTCGGAGTGTTTTGGATCCCGTTCCACCGCCGCGCCTGATCGATGCCAAAATCCCATACTCCTGTGGTCCATGCGCAGTGCTCACGCAGGCCAGCGATTGTGGCTTCGAGTTTCGCGCCACCGAGTTCTGATGTCGGGACTCCGTCGGTCAACGAGTCCATCACGTAACCCATCGCCTGGATACCAGCACCGTGAGTCAGGCGGGACTTAGTGGGAGGCAGTTCCCAAGCGTCAGGAAACGTCAACTGCACAATGGTCCAGAAGTAGTTGAGATGCAGGACCATTTCGTCTATGTCGCCTGAACCGTCTTCGGGATCCCGATATTGGTAGAGAGCGCCGTCGTACAGGCTGTTCTCGATCATCTTCAGCACGCTGTTGTCACGTATGTAGCCATTGGCCATCGTCGGCGACGAGATGCGACCGGCGAAAGGAGCGCCAGCAGTGCGGCTCCCGAAGTTAAGGCGCGCAAGAACCTCAGCCGGAAGTTGCTTTCGTGCGTAAGCCGTCGGAAGGTGGCCCGTAGTGTCCGGAAGGAGTTCATAGATGAGTCCCTTCGGCAGGGGCTTGGTGTTGTTCACCAAGATGAACTGACTCCGCTGCTCCGCCTGGCCGTGCGCAATGAAGCCCACCGCAGCGACACCGAACTCCGCGACATCGGCGTCACGAATCGCCGCACTCCGCTGCTGTCCATCTACCAGCCATGCGGGCTTCTGGTCCTCGGGCAGGGACTCGTCGATCGGAATGACTAGTTCGCCCGCCACGACGTACTCCACGGAACCTGTGTCAGTCGAGGGCTCGAACGTCACTCGATCGTCGAAGGCCACCACTACGGCATTGGGTAGCATGGCGCCATCAGATTCGAGGTAGCGCCGGATGGCTCGGATGTGGCTGAGAACCTCCGGCCGCTGATAACCCTGTAGGGTCGCGGCTTCGCGGTGAACCCGACTGACTGTGGCGAAGTCGTGGATGCGTTTGCCATCGACGCCGAAGGCGTAGATGAACTGAGCGCCTTGTCGGATGCGTAGCGCCGGCAGTCGCATGTCGTAGCGGTCAGCCACCGGTTCTCCTGTGAGTCTTGAGCCGCATCATCTTCGCGGCGAGCACGGACATGTTGTGAAACCCGCGGCGCTTGTTCCGCTCTGTCCCTCGGAAGATGGCAATTTCTATCCCATGGTCGGCGCAGATCTTGCAGGGACACCGCATCCATGGCGCTGCGCCGAGTGTTTCCTCGTAGGCAGCCAGATAGGACTTCTTCGTATGGCAGATCGCTTCGTAGTCGCTGAGCCGGTCCAGACACGCTCGCCTTGAAGCGGGATTGCCGTCATACGCGCGAAGGGCCTTCAGTACCTCGCGCTCAGCGGCGATCGCCTCCCTTTGACTGACGTTGCCGGCAAGTACTGCTCGCTTGAGCGTTGGATTTCCATCTACTTGCGGCACACGGAGCGCGACGTACGCGCGCTCCGGCGTGTGGTAGTTGCTTCGGTCATCCATGAACGCTTGGCGGAAGGCGGATGTGCTGTCGAAACTCGTGACGCCGAGGTCCGCGAAGTCGTCCATCGATTCCACTCGCGTGATTCCCAGCAGATGCAGTTGCGTGTCGCGCTTCAGAACGTTACCGATCTCGGTGAGGCAGGCGAGGATCTGGGGAGTCTTCAGCGGGACCATGCCACCAAGTGCGATCCGCCGGTAGCCGAGGTCTTGCAATGAGCGCACGCTGTCGGCATACGACTCGGGGCTCCATCCTTGCGCTGCGCCAACCGGGTCCACCCGACTGGCTCGCTCGCGGCTCAGCGCCAGGAACTCCTCGGCCAGTCGCAGAGTCAGTTTGCGCCGCTCTTCCCAGTTTGGGTCCACGTTGGCAGCGGAACCGCCTCCCTCGTACCCAAACACAACGTGGTCCGTGCTGACCCCCGCGTCAAATCCACACTCCTCGTAGAAATCGAGGGTCTGGGCCGGTGTCACGGGCGGGACCACCTCTTCCACGTAGTTAAAGGCTCCGTTATCTCCGAGGGCCTCGACGCCGCTCGGTAGTCGAAAGAAGCGATGTACTCCCATGCGGTGCAGCCGTTCGCGCTGGGCGGTGGAGTACTTGCCGGCTCCCTTGATGGAGCCATCCACGATGGACTTGCTAACGAGGATGCCGTGATACGGCGGTTCATTGAGGACCTCGTGTGCGTAGCGATCGTCGCGCTGCCGGACGCGGTGAGGCGGGTACTCGTCTCGGATGAAGTCGTACATTGGGCTGACGAGGTCCTGGCTATCCGGAAAGTAGAACTTCACTTCCGGCCCGTCCGCTCGGCGAGGTAGATGCGGATGAGGTAGTTCGAAAGCGCGCTGATGTGCCGCGGCGTGTTCTGCAGGTCGTTCCAGCCCACGCCGAGGTCTTCCCAGGTGCCGTTCGTCCATCGACACTGCTGCGAGATAAGTGCCAGTTCGTGCGCAGCGAGCTGGCGGGCGTGAGGGTCGTCATCGCGCACGTGGGGCATCACCCGGTCCATCAACCGTCCCATCGCCCGGATGCCGACGCCGTGCATCAGTCGACTGTCGGTCGCGGGCTTTCCCCAAGCTTCAGGAAAAGTGTCGCGGACGGCGCCCCAGTACGCCAGAAGCAGGCGCCAAATACCTTCGGTGTCAGTGGTCCCGCTCGCGATGTTTCGGTACGGGAACAAGACCCCCGAAGGCGACTCGATGGACTCGCGAATCGCCTCCACGAGGCTGGTGTCGGTGACGACCGCGGCCTTCCTATCGTCGGTCCCTGTGGATGCGCGACGGATGAGCCCGCAAAAGGGCGAGTCCTTCTCGTGATTGAGCATGTCTACAAGGGCGGAAGGGAGTTGTCTCGTTGCCATCCGTGCGGACGGGACGCGCGTGATTTCAGGGAGCAGTTCCGTGACGAGCCCGGTCGGCAACGGTTGGACCGTGTTTACTCGGAGGAACTGCTCACGTTGAACTTCGAGCGTTGGTGCCACGAAGCCGGCGACTGGGACAGGCAGGCGCCGGTTCTTCGTTCGCGCCAACGCAAGACTGCGCTGCTGTCCATCCACGATCCATGCCGGCCGAGGGCCATCACCCTCGGGCGCAAACGGAATCTCGAGTGTTCCGGCGATCGCCAGACCATCGGTCGTTGTGGGTCCTCGGCTCGACCTGAACTTCACCTCGGGTGGCAGGGCAAGGATCAATCCGTTTGGAAACAGGGGGTTCTCGGAGTCTAGGTAGTCCTGGATCTGCTTGACGTGCTTCTGCTTCTCGGGACGTTGGTATCCGATGAGCCTGCCGGCCTCATCACGTCCGATTCGAGCGACGTCAGCAACAAGATCCACCTCCTCAGCCGCAAGGGTGAAGAGGTACAAGGGAGTCTCGTCGCTCTGCAGCACCTTTAGGGCGCGGCGTGTGAGCCAGTGTGCCGAAGTCACCGCGGCACCGCCTGTTGGAACAGGCTTGAGAACCGTCGCTGCTCACACGCCGCGCCCGACTCGCGCAGCTTCTCCAGCGCGCGGGTCTTGGAGATCTCCGGCTGTTGGCGCCACAGCTCTTCCACGAAGGCCAGGACGGCACTGTCTGACATCGGCCTACGGATGTACTCCTCGGGATGACGGGCTTGGTCTGACCAGTCACGCCACAACTCGTGAGCCCGGTCGGTGAATAGCCCGGCGTTGCTGGACAGCCGTAGCCACTGAGTGGCAGCTCGAACATTCAGACTGGTGACGGTTCCCCCCAAGGCCCGTCGAAGCGAGCGGTTTGAAGCAATTCTGACGCCATCCGGGATCTCCTTCGAGCCCCCGAACACGAGCAGTTCCGCGGGCGCGAGCCTCTCAAGGAGGTCGTCGCCGAGCACTCGGGAGTAGGCCTCCGAGAGAACCCAGACCGCGCGCCCACCCCTTGGTGCGTCAGCACGGGGGAGCGACATCCACCACGCTCGTGCCTCTGTCGTCGATGCCGCTACCGAGTCGGGGTGCCCAGCGCTAAATGTGGCGGCATACGCGGGGACGTTGTCGCCCATGGAGCGAAGCCCGAGCCCAGCCGATGCCACGAGGACCTCGGTCTCCCACCCAAGGGACGTCGAGGTCGCGACAAGACGCTTCACTTGCCCCCATGTTTCCCCGCTGTACAGTTCGCCGAGCCGTACTGTCGGTCGCGAGCGTGACAATGCTGCTGCCCAGACAAGGGCGCGTGTGTCCACCTGACCCGGAGGAAGATTCCGGACCATGAGGTCGTGGCACGGGGTCGCTGACTTCCTGTTGGTGCAGGTGACGATGACCGTCAGTTTCTGTTGAGCCATGACCCCTCACCTCCAAAACTACGCCGAGACTCGGGCTACTCTATCGTGTAGTTTCGACGTCAGCGAGTAGGGATGGGTCCGGTGTACCGGTGGAGAGGGTGTTGGACATGACGAGGAACGCAGTCGTACTGCTGAGCGGGGGACTGGACTCCACCACGGTCCTGGCGATCGCCAAGGACCAGGGTTTCGAACCGTACGCACTCAGCTTCCGCTACGGCCAGCGCCACGCGATCGAACTGGCTGCTGCAAAGCGCGTCGCGGAGGCTGCTGGCGTGAAGCGGCACGTGGTCTGCGACATCGACCTGCGCGTGTTCGGCGGGTCCGCACTCACCTCAGATCTTGCGGTGCCCAAGCACGGCAGTGCCGACGAGATCTCGGCTGATGCCATCCCGATCACATACGTACCGGCCCGTAACACAGTCTTCCTGTCATTCGCACTGGCGTACGCCGAGGTCATCGGGTCCACCGACATCTTCATTGGAGTCAACGCCCTCGACTACTCCGGCTATCCGGACTGTCGCCCCGAGTTCATCACCGCATACGAGGCGATGGCGAACCTTGCAACGCGTGCCGGCGTCGAGGGCAACGCGCTCAAGATCCATACTCCGCTCATCGCTCTGACCAAGGCACAGACTGTCGAGATCGGCCAACGGCTTGGCGTCGACTACGCCCTAACGTCCTCGTGCTACGACCCAAATGAGTCGGGTCAGCCGTGCGGGCACTGCGACTCTTGCCTGCTCCGACTCAAGGGTTTCGCCGATGCCGGCCTTGAAGATCCACTCGAGTACCAGGGGTCCCTGGCGTGACCTACAAGGTCAAGGAGATTTTTTACACCCTGCAAGGCGAGGGCACTCACGCAGGCCGTCCGGCGGTCTTCTGTCGGTTCAGCTCCTGCAACCTGTGGACCGGACGTGAAGCCGATCGAGAGCGCGCGATCTGCAAGTTCTGCGACACCGACTTCGTTGGGACGGACGGTGAGGGAGGCGGGAAGTTTATTGACGCCGATGCGCTCGCGAGTGCAGTCGCGGCCAAGTGGCCAACCGACGCCGGGGGGCGGCCCATGGTCGTCTGCACTGGGGGAGAGCCACTTCTCCAGTTGGATGACGAAGCAGTCAGCGCGCTGAAGGCCCGAGGCTTCTACGTCGCCGTCGAAACCAACGGGACAATCCGGCCACCGCAAGGAATCGACTGGCTGTGCGTCAGCCCGAAGGTCGGGGCGGAGTTGGTCATCGAGGGCGGTCAGGAGTTGAAGTTCGTTTTCCCCCAGGGTGACATCAACCCGGAGATGTTCGAGGCCCTGGCATTCGACTGTTACCGCGTGCAACCCATGGACGGGCCGGACGTCATCGCCAACACCGAACTCGCCGTCAAGTTCTGCATGGATCACCCGCGATGGCAGCTCAGCCTGCAGACCCACAAGTTTCTAGGAATCCCATGACATACACAGCCGAGATCTATCGCGAGTTCACCTTCGAGGCGGCTCACCGCCTCCCGAACGTCCACGAGGGGCACAAGTGCGCTCGCCTTCACGGCCACTCGTATCGGGTGGAGGTCCACGTTTCCGGGCCCGTGGGCAGCGAGACCGGGTGGGTGCAGGACTTCGGAGACCTGAAGGTCGCCTTCAAACCCCTCGAGGAGCAGTTGGATCACCACTACCTGAACGACGTGGACGGCCTCGAGAATCCGACCAGTGAGGTTCTGGCAAAGTGGATATGGGACAGGTTGATTGCTGACCTCCCGAGTCTGTGCGAGGTGCGAGTTAGGGAAACCTGCACATCTGGGTGCATCTACCGCGGGGCGTGACGACGGTGATCCTGCCGGACATCCAAGACCTGCGCGACGAGCGAGGGATCGAGATCGACCAGGTCGGTATATCCGGCGTTAGGTACCCCATCCGGTTCAACGACGGCGTGACGGAGCAGCAGGGCATCGCAGTGTTCGATTTCACTGTGACGCTCCCCGAAGACCGTCGCGGCACTCATATGAGTCGCATGGTCGAGGTCATCCACGAGCACCTCCGGGCTCTCGATCCCAGCCGGCTTCCTCATGCGCTAAAGGCCGCCGCTGATCGTCTGGACGTTGAAGGCGTTCGTGTTGCGGTTGCCATGCCCATTGGGTTCCTTGTGGCTGCCCCGGAGTCGAATCAGCAAGCTTGGCAAGTCTGCGACGTCACGATCTCTGCCCAGGTGCGCGGAGGCGCGTCAGAGGTGAGGACCAGCCTCGCGACCGATGTCACCAGTCTTTGCCCCTGCAGCAAGGCCATCAGCGACTACGGAGCACACAATCAACGGAGTCTGGTCACGCTCACAGTGACCGGCTCTGGCGATGACGTCTATCCCCTGGATGTCGCCACCGCGTTCGAGATGATCCGTACTGCCGGATCGTGCCCCGTCTTTCCACTCGTCAAGCGCGTCGACGAGCGTGCCCTGACCATGCGGGCACACGATCACCCAGCCTTCGTTGAAGACATGGCTCGTGACCTCTCGCGGGTTTGCCGTTCCCGCGGGCTCGCCCACGAGGTTACGGTCAGGAACTTCGAGAGCATCCACAGCCACGACGCAATCGCGAGTCTGGCCTGGGCACCGGCCTAGTCCTCGTGCTCTTGCGGCGTGGCGGGCGTCGCCCCCATGTCATGTCCCTTCAGCAGTTGACGTCCCCGACCTCCCCGTGCGCTCTCGACGCTGAGTGGCTGGTTCTATGCCCACCGTGAGAGCCCGCTAGAGCTCACGCGTCCCATGGAATGCGTGCGGGTCGGGCAGCGCTTGTACTTCCTACAAACCCCATGCCGGCAGCCGACTTCGCCGCAGCGAGCGTCGCGCCCAAGACTCAAGTCGCACCTTGGTCGCG
>Ga0073899_10000945_pt1 | contig 26860 bp, 23 predicted proteins | sample KloWWTmetaKNB5Ph_FD_88975 | JGI IMG/M metagenome (GOLD analysis project Ga0073899, IMG submission 88975) | Active sludge microbial communities from Klosterneuburg, Austria, studying microevolution and ecology of nitrifiers - Klosterneuburg... | ecosystem: Engineered > WWTP > Aerobic digester >... | reverse complement strand
TCATCGCGCTGCCGCTCTTCATGGCCACTCTCTTCTTCTGGGCCTTGCTGCACTTCACCGGCCGCGGCGGCACGCTGGCCCTGGGCATGGGCGGGCTGGCGGCGCTGGCCTGCGCGGCGCTCTTCCTGTGCACGGCGATGATCTATGCGTCGGTGCGCTTCCTGCAGGAATGGGCCAGCCCCTACACGGTGCTGAACTACACGCTGCTGGGCCTGGCCTCGGGTTGCACCCTGGCCACCGCGCTGGCGGCCTGGGGCGGTGCGCCGACGCTGGTGCCGGCCTACGGCACTGCCGCGCTGGTCTTCACCGCAGCGGGCTTCGTCGGCCGCGGCCTGTCGCTGCAGCGCAATGCGCGACTGAAGCCGAAGTCGACGCTGCAGTCGGCCATCGGCATCCGCCACCCGCAGATCAGGCAGCGCGCGATGGGCTTCATGGGCGGCTCGTTCAACACACGCGAGTTCTTCCACGGCCGCAGCGGCGGCGCGCTGCGCCAGGTGAAGTGGGCCTTCCTGCTGGGCGCCTTCGTGCTGCCGCTGGTGCTGCTGGCGCTGGGGCTGTCGTCGGCCTCGGCCGGCCTGCTGGCGCTGGCCTTCGTGGTGCAGTACCTCGGGCTGCTGGCCGAACGCTGGTTCTTCTTCGCTCAGGCCAACCATCCGCAGAACCTGTACTACCAGGCGGTGTCCTGATGCGCCCGGGCGCGGCGCGGTGGCCGGTCGCCATAATCGATCCGCCATTCACAGCCTGGTTCAGCGATGCCCAAGAGCCGTATCCCCCTCGTCCCACCGCGCCAGCTCGAAGCCGTCGTCGCGGTGGCGCGCTGGGGCTCGGTGCATGCGGCCTCGCGCGAGCTCGGCATTCCGCAGCCCGCGGTGTCCCGGCTGGTTTCCGCCACCGAGCGCACGCTGGGCGTCACGCTCTTCGTGCGTTCGCGCCAGGGCACACAACCCACAGAGACCGGCGAACGGGTGGTGCGGCAGATCACGTTCGCCTTGCAGGCCCTGCGCGATGTCGCGCAGGTGGCGACCGAGCCCGAGCCGGTCGTGCGGCTGGGCTGCATTCCGCGCGTCACGCACGTGCTGCTGCCGCACCTGCTGGCGCAGCTGGTCGACGGCGGCGCCGGCTTCAAGCTGCGGGTCTCGGTGGGCACGTCGAACGAGCTGACCGCAGACCTCGAAGCCGCGCGGCTGGACTTCATCATCGCGCTGCGCGCCACCACGGTGGGCGAGTCGCTGACGCTGGAAGCCGACGACCTCTACAGCGAACGCACCGTGGTCGTGTGCGGCAAGGACAACGCGGACATCCCCAGGACCACCTGCTCGCTGGCCCAGCTGGCGCAGTCGCCCTGGGTGTTGCCCAAGTCGGGTTTCCATTCGCGCGACCTCATCGACAGGCTGATGGCTGCGGCGGGCCGGCCGCCGATCGTCCCCGTCATCGAGACCAACTACTTCGAGACCGGGCTGTCCATCGTCGCCGCCACGCGCTACCTGGCGCTGGCGCCGGAGTTCGCGGCGCGGCGCTTCGAGAAGCTCAAGATGGTGCGCATCGTGCCCACCCGTCCCGCCCTCGGGTCGAGCCCGGTGATGCTGCAGTACTGGGAAGGCCAGCGCGCGCATCCGGCCTATGCGGCCTTCCGCAGCGCCGTGACGCGCGCCGCGCGCCAGGTCCACCGGGCCTGAGCCGTGGCGCAACGCGCGGGCCGGCCGGGCGCCGGGCTCAGGGCACCGTCAGCTCGCGCTTGTGGTGGTCGATGAAGCCGGTGAACACCTGGCCTTCGCGGAAGCCGGGGTGGGCCAGCGTGGCGCGCAGGAAGGCCAGGTTCGTGTGCGGCCCTTCGACCTCGATGCGCCCCAGCACGTCGAGCGCGAGATCGATGGCCGCATCGCGCGTGGCGCCGTGGCAGATGACCTTGGCGATCATCGGATCGTAGAAGTGCGTGACCTCGTCGCCGCCGCGGAAGCCGCTGTCGATGCGCACGCCGGGCTGCGGTTCGGGCAGCTGGAAGCGCAGCAGCCGGCCCGGTGAGGGCATGAAGTTCTTCAAGGGGTTCTCGGCGTAGATGCGGCATTCGACGGCATGGCCCTGCGCGTCGATGTCGGACTGCGCCATCGCCGTCAGCGTGCCCAGCGCGTGCTCGATCTGCATCGCCACCAGGTCGCGCCCGGTGTTCATCTCGGTCACCGGGTGTTCGACCTGGATGCGCGTGTTCATCTCGAGGAAGAAGAACTCGTGCGTGTCGGCGTCGACCACGAACTCCACCGTGCCGGCGCCGCCGTAGCGCTGGTCGGCGCACAGGCGCGTGGCGGCATCGGCCATGCGCTGGCGCACGGTCTGTGCCAGCAGCGGCGCCGGGCTCTCCTCGATCACCTTCTGGAAGCGGCGCTGCGTGGAGCAGTCGCGTTCGTGCAGGTGGATCGCGTTGCCGTCGCCGAAGCCGAAGACCTGCACCTCGACGTGCCGCGCGCGCTCGATGAAGCGCTCGAGGTAGATGGCGCCATCGCCGAAGGCGTTCTGCGCCATCGACTGCGTGGCCTCGGCCATGGGCCGCAACTGCTCGGACCGGTCGACGCGCCGCATGCCGATGCCGCCGCCCCCGGCGGCCGCCTTGACCAGCAGCGGGTAGCCCACCTGCGCGCCGGCGTCTTCCAGCGAGCCGAGTTCACCGAAGGGAAAGCGAGCGCTGCCCGGCAGGATGGGCAGCCCGCTGGCCCGCGCCAGTTCGCGCGCGCGCTGCTTGTCGCCCATGTCACGGATGACCTGGGGCGTGGGCCCGATCCACACCATGCCGGCGGCCAGGACAGCCTGCGCGAATTCGGCGTTCTCCGACAGGAAGCCGTAGCCCGGGTGCACGGCGTCCGCGCCCGAGGCCTGGGCCGCGGCGATCAGGCGCTCCATGTTGAGGTAGCTCTCGCGGGGCGACGAGGGCCCGATGGCCACGGCCGCGTCGGCCGACTGCACGTGCATCGACTGCCTGTCGGCTTCGGAGTACACCGCGACGGTGCGCAGGCCGAGGCTGCGGCAACTGCGCATCACGCGGCAGGCGATCTCGCCCCGGTTGGCAACCAGCACGGTCTTCATGGCCGCCCCCTCAGACGCGGACACGCACGAGCACGGTGCCGTTTTCCACCGTCTGGCCTTCCTGGACGCAGATCTCCTCGATCACGCCGGCCTCGGTCGAGCCGACGGGTATCTCCATCTTCATCGACTCCATGATCAGCACGTCCTCTTCTTCCTGCACCGCGTCGCCCACTGCCTTCAGGATCTTCCAGACGTTGCCGGTGATGTCGGCCTTCAGTTCGATCGTTGCCATGCTTCGCTTCCTCTGGTTCAAGTCTTGAGCACTATCTTCCCGCAGTGGCCTGCGGTTTCCATGAGCCGGTGCGCCTGCGCCGCCTCGGCGAGCGGCAGGATGGTGCCGACGACGGACTTCAGGCGCCCACTTTCGAACAGCGGCCATACCTGGGCCCTCAACTGCCGCGCCACCTCGGCCTTGAATCCGTCCGGGCGCGTGCGCAGCGTCGAGCCGGTGTAGTGCAAGCGCTTGAGCATCACCGGCATCAGGTCGACCTGCACCTTGGAGCCCAGCGCGAAGGCCAGCTGCACGATGCGCGCGTCGTGCCGCGCCGCCTTCATGTTGCGCTGCACGTAGGGGCCGCCGACGATGTCGAGGATGACGTCGGCACCGCCGAATTCCGAGCGCACGACCTCGACGTAGTCTTCCTGCTGGTAGTCGACCACACGCTCGGCGCCCAGCGCCTTGCAGCTTTCCAGGCGCGACGCCGGGCTGTCGGTGGCGATGACGCGCGCACCGAAAGCCTTGCCGAGCTGGATGGCCACCGTTCCCAGCCCGCCCGCCGCGCCGTGCACGAGGAAGACCTCGCAGGCCGCCAGCCTGGCCGTCATGAAGATGTTGCTCCAGACGGTGAACCAGGCCTCGGGCAGCGAGGCTGCCTCGGCCAGCGTCATGCCCAGCGGCACCGGCAGGCAGTGGTCTTCCAGGATCGTGCAGAAGCGGGCGTAGCCGCCGCCCTGCGTGAGGCCGCAGACGCGGTCGCCCACCTGCCACGCCCGGGCACCTTCGCCCACCGCCACGACCTCGCCGGCGACCTCCAGGCCGAGCAGGTCGGAGGCGCCCTCGGGCGCCGGGTAGAGGCCGCGGCGCTGCATCAGGTCGGGGCCGTTGACGCCGGCATAGGCCACCTCGACGAGCACCTCGCGCGGCCCGGGCTGCGGCCGCGGCCGCTGCGCGAGGTGCAGCACCTCGGGCCCGCCGGGGCCGCTCATGGCGACGACGTCCATCAGCGCGGCGCTCACGGCCTGGCCTCGGCGGGCACGCCGGCGACCGGGGCCGCGCGCGCGGCCCGGTGCCGCTCGTACATGCGCACACCGCGCAGCGCATGGGCCGCATCGACCAGTTCGTCGTAGACCGGTATGCCCGCGGCCAGCGCCACCCCGCGGTGGTGGCGGCGCTTGTCGTCGAGCTCGGGCGAGCCGTCCACGCGCAGCACGACCATCAGGTGCGGCCCGCCGGGGTGGGCCTGCTTCACGCGCACGACGGCCTGGATCAGGTTGTCGACCGGGTCGCCGCCACCCCGGCCGACGAAGGCCGCCAGGTTGACGTGCATGACGATGGCGTCCGGGCGGCCCGACTCGCACACGATGTCCAGGATGCGGTTGGCCACGAGGCCCTGCTCGCCCTGCAGCGTGGCCACAGGCGCGTCGATCGGGTTGACCACGCTCGTGCCCGGGGGCAGGTTCAGGGCCTCGAGCCGGCCGATGGTGGCGGCGTCGAAGGCGGTGATGTCGAGCGCGCACTCGGCGAACGAATCGGTGGCCAGCACGCTGGTGCCGCCACCGTTGCCGAAGAGCACGACGCGCTGCGTCGGCGCGCGCGGCGCCAGGTCGACGAACTGGAAGGCCAGCAGGGTGTCGATGAAGGCGTCGACCGTGTCAACCATGACGCAGCCGGTCTGGCGCGCCAGCGCCTCCCAGGCCCGGCCGTCACCGGCCAGGGCCCCAGTGTGCGACGCCGCTGCGGCGCGCCCCTGGACGGAACGGCCGCCGCGCAGGATGACCACCGGCTTGCCGGCACGGCCCGAGCGCAGCAGGTCGAAGAACCGCCGGCCGTCCTTGACGTCTTCGAGGTAGAGGCCGATGACACGTGTCTGCGGGTCGGCGAGGTAGAACTCGAGCAGGTCCACAGGCCCGATGTCGACGCTGTTGCCCACCGTCACCAGGCCGCTGAAGCGCACGCCGCGCCACTGGCCGCGCTTGATGATGTCGGTGCCCAGGCCGCCGCTCTGGGTGACGACGCCGACGACGCCCAGCTCACGCGGCGCGCCGACCGAGAACGTGACCCCGCCGCGCGGCGAGTACAGCCCCAGGCAGTTGGGGCCGAGGATGCGGGCGCCGCCCGCGCGGCCCGCCTGCAGCAGTTCGGCCTGCAGGGCCTCGCCTTCGGCGACCTCGCCGAAGCCGCTGGAGATGACCTGCGCGTAGCGCACGCGGCCCCCGGCCTGGCGCAGCACGCCGGGAATGGCCTGCGCGCCGATGGCCACGTAGGCGTAGTCCACCGGTTCGGGCGTGTCGGCCAGGCTCGGGTAGGCCTGCAGGCCTTCGACCTCCGCGGCCTTGGGGTGGATGGGGTAGAGCCGGCCCGCGTAGCCGAAGTCCTTCATGCGCCGCAGGAAGGTGTTGGCGATGGTGGTGGACGTGGTCGACGCGCCCAGCACGGCCACGCTGCGCGGCTGGAAGAGCGGCATGAACCGGTCGACGATGGCGGGCGCCTCTGCTGCTTCTGCCGCTTCTGCCGCCGGGGCCGTTGCGATGGCCACGGCCCGTGCGCCCGGCGCCGCGCCCGACCTGTCGGCGAGGATGAAGCGCGCGTCGGCCACCACGGCGCCGCGCTCGTGCACGATGACCGGGTTGATGTCGAGCTCGGCGATCTCGTCGCCCAGTCGCATGAGCAGGCCGTCCTCGCCGCCGATCTTCAGCAGCAGTTCGACGATGGCCTCGCGGTCGGCGGCCTTGCGGCCGCGCGCGCCGTCGAGCAGCTTCGCGCCGCGCAGGTCGTCGAGCATGGCCACGGCATCGTCGCGGCCGATGGGGCACAGACGGAAGGCCACGTCGTGCAGGATCTCGACGAAGATGCCGCCCAGGCCGACCATGATCATCGGCCCGAACTGGCGGTCCCGCATGGCGCCGATGACGACCTCGACACCGGGTGCGCTCATCGGCTCGACGAGGTAGCCGTCGACCCGCGCGGCGCGCACCTGCGGCTGGGCCGCGATCTGCGCGATGGCGGCGCGCACGCCTTCGGGGCCGGCGACATGGAGCACGACGCCGCCGGCGTCGCTCTTGTGCAGGATGTCGGGCGACAGCACCTTGACCGCATACGGGCCCGGCAGGCCGGCGATCTGCTCAGCCACGCCGTCGGGCCCGGTCGCCACCACGAAGGGCTGCACGTCGACGCCGAAGCAGGCCAGCAGCCGCTTGCCGTCGGCCTCGTGCAGCCAGCCGCGGCCGGCTTGGCGCGCCTGCTCGATCAGTTGTTGGGCATCCATACGTCGGGCCTCAATAGCTCGTGGGCCAGTTCTGCAGGTGGTGCTTGCCGACACCACCGCCCTTGCGCGATCGGTACACGTCGAAGACGCGGATCAGGTAGTCGCGCGTTTCCTGCGGCTTGATGATGTTCTGCAGCGAGAAGATGGTGGCCATGTCCCACACCTCGTCGGCCTTGCGGATGTGGTTCAAGGCGTCCTCGAAGCCTTCCTGCCCCGGTTGCAGGCCGTGCACGATGCTGGTGGCGAAGGTCGGGTCCATGAAGCTGACCTCGGCCGTCGGCCAGGCGATCAGCTCGTCGTTGTGTCGCCCGCCGCCCATCGCCACGTAGGCGCGCCCGTAGGCCTTGCGCACGATGAGCGTGATGCAGGGCACGGTGACGAAGGACGTGGCGTTCATCATGTTCATGATCCAGCCGGGCGCGCCCTTGCGCTCGGCGTCCTTGCCGACCACGAAGCCCGGCGTGTCGATGAGGCGCAGCAGCGGGATGTTGAAGCTGTCGCACATCACCTGGAAGTCGATGATCTTGCGGCAGGCCTCCGCCGACAGCGCGCCACCGCCGACGCCCGGGTTGTTGGCGATGATGCCGACCACCTTGCCGCCCAGGCGGGCCAACGCCGTCACGGCCGCGCGGCCGAAGCGGGGCTTGAGCTCGAACACGCTGTCGCGGTCGGCGATGACGCCGATGATCTTGCGCATGTCGTAGACCTGCGTCCGGCGCTCGGGCAGGATGTCGAGCAGCGGCAGTTGGTCCTGCGCGGCATCGGCAGCCGGGGCCTGGGCCGGCGGCAGTTCCATGTTGTGCGAGGGCATGTAGCTCAGGAAGCGCCGGATTTCCTGCAGGGCCTGTTCGTCGGTGTCGACGAAGCGGTCGATGAGGCCGGTGTATTCGGCGTGGATGCGCCAGCCGCCGAGTTCCTCGAGGTCGACCGCCTCGCCGATGGCCATCGACACCAGCCGCGGGCTGGACACGGCCATGATCGAGCCCTTCTTCATCACCGAGAAGTCGGAGCAGCAGCACATCCAGGCCGACGAGCCAAAGGACGTGTCCAGCGCCGCGGCGGCCCAGGGCGATTCCCGCGAACGGCGGAACTGCGTCGGGTCGTTGCCCAGCAGGTTGCCCATGCCGCGCGAGCCCATCGCGTCGGGCAGGCGGGCGCCGGTGGATTCACCGATGTGCACGAAGGGAAAACCCTTCTCGGTGGCGCTGCGGCGGATGTGGCCGATCTTCTTGGAGTTGGTGGCGCTGGTGGAGGCGCCGCCGACGGTGAAGTCGTTGATGACGACGCCGATGTCGCGGCCGTCGACCTTCGCGAAGCCGACGAGCTTGCCGTCGCGGGGGGTCTTGGCCTCGTCCTCCTTGAAGACGCCCGAGGCCCCCAGCAGGCCGACCTCGTGGAACGAGCCCGGGTCCGTCAGGACGTCCATGCGCTCCTGCGCGTTCAGCTGCCCGCGGGCCTTGCGCTTTTCCAGCTTCGCCGGGCCGCCCATGCTGCGGGCCTTCTCGCGGCGCCGGTCCAGTTCCGCCATCAAGCTTTCGTGTGCCATGTATCCAGTCCTCTCCACAGGGGGGCGTGGGCGTCGGCGACGGGCTGCGTTGGGAGCCCGTCACCGCGCCGATGGATGGCAACCATAGGAGCGGCCCATGATGCTGTCAATGACACATTTTTAGCTTCTAGTGATGCCATAGGAGCATCGATGATCGATACCGCATCGGGCATCACAGGATGCGTAAAAAGCTTCGTTTACAGCATCCCTTCGGGTTGCTAAGGTCGCCCCTCGATCCAACCCTTGAGTGCCGACCGATCCTATGTGCAGGCTGCCCATGAACGCGTTCGACCCCGTGCACTTCGCGCCGCGCGCCGGCCCCCGGTTGCTTGCGCCGCGGCGCGCCGCGTCACGCGCCCTGCGGCCCGCGCCGGCAACGGGGACCTGAGATGGAGGGTCTGCGCATCCGCCGCGTCGAGGTCTTCGGTGTGGCCGTACCGCTGGTAGGCCCCGGCTTCCGCAACGCCTACATCACCAAGAAGGTCCAGAAGAGCGCGCTGGTGCGCCTGGTGGCCGAGAACGGCAGCGTGGGCCTGGGCAACATCGACCCTTCGCCAGGCTATTCGGTCGAGACCATCGAGCAGTCGCTGCACGCGCTGCGCGAACGGCTGTCGGCCGCGGTGCAGGGCATGGACGCCGCCAACCCGCACCGGGTGGTGCGTGCCATGGACGCCGCGCTGACCGGCCACCTCGATGCCAAGGCGGCCGTCGAGATGGCCTGCGTGGACATGGTGGGCCGGCACCTGGGCGTGGCCGTGCACGAACTGCTCGGCGGCGCGCTCACGCAACGCCTGTCATTCAATGCCTGGATCGGCATCGTGCCGCCCAACGAGGCCGCCGCCGAGGCCCGCAAGTGGTTCGACCGCGGATTCCGGTCGGCCAAGATCAAGGTCGGTGGCGGCATCGTGGCCGACCGCGACCGCGTGCGCGCCGTGCGCGAGGCCGTCGGCCCCGAGATGGCCTTGCGCGCCGACGCCAACGCCGGCTACTCGGTGGACGACGCGATCGCACTCGGCCGCCTGCTGGAGCCGCTGCAGATGCAGCTGCTGGAACAACCGGTGGCCGAGCACGACCTCGTCGGCATGGCCCGCGTGCGGCAGTCCATCGGCATCCCCGTCATGGCCGACGAGTCGATCACCGATCACGCCAGCCTGATCGCGGTGATCAAGGCCGGCTGCGCCGACCTGGTGAAGCTCAAGGTCATGAAGCAGGGCGGCTTCCTGAGCTGCCGTCGCATGCTCGAGACGGCCAGCGCGGCCGGCATGAAGGTCGTCATCGGCCACGGCTTCGGGCTCGGCGTCAACACGGTCGCGGAGATCATGCTCGCCAGCACCAGTGACAGCGTGCTGCCCGGGCTCGAATGCGTCGGGCCGCTGAAGACGGCCGACGACATCGTGACCACCAAGCTCGATCTCAGCCAGGGCTCGATCGATCTGCCCGGCGGCCCCGGGCTCGGTGTGGCGCTCGACGAGGCCAAGGTCGAGGCCTACCGATTCGACGCCTGAGCCACAAGCACAACGAAGGAGACACCGACCATGACCATGAACCGACGTCACGCCTGTTCCGCGCTCGTCAGCCTGCTGTCTCTCGGGGCGGCTGCGCAGCAGGGCGATTTCCCGACGAAACCCATCACAGTGCTCGCGCCCTTCGCGGCCGGCGGCACCGTCGACATCGTGGCGCGGCTGCTCGGGCAGAGGTTGGGTCCGCTGCTCAAGCAGCCCATGCTGGTCGAGAACCGCGGCGGTGCCGGCGGCACCATCGCCACCGGCATGCTGACCCGCGCCGCGCCCGACGGCTACACGCTGATGCTGCACCACATCGGGCTGGCCTTCAACGCGTCGCTCTACGACAAGCTGCCCTTCGACACCGCGCGCGACATCGTGCCGCTGGCCTACGTCGGCGCCACGCCCAACGTCCTGGTCGTGCCGGCCAGCCTGCCCATGCAGACCGTCGCCGACTTCCTGGCCTACGCGAAGGCCAATCCGGACGCCATCAACTACGGCTCCGGCGGCAAGGGCAGCGCGGGCCACCTGCCGATGGAAGTGCTGCAGTCGATGACGGGTGTGCGCCTCACGCACGTGCCCTACAAGGGGTCCGGGCCGGCCATCACCGACCTGATGTCGGGGCAGATCCAGGCCATGCTGCTGACGATCCCGGCCGTGCTGCCGCACGTCCAGTCGGGTCGCCTGCGCGCGATCGCCACCTCGGGCCTGAAGCGCACACCGGCGCTGCCGAACGTGCCGACGCTCGACGAAGGCGGCGTCAAGGGCTTCGACTACGCGCCCTGGTACGGCTACTTCGCGCCGCGGGGCACGCCCGCGGCCGTCCTCGACAAGCTGCACGCGACGATCAACAAGGGGCTGCAGGACCCCGACATCGTGTCCAAGCTCGGCGTGCAGGGCCTGGAGATCGAGGCCATGCCGCGCCAGCAGTTCGCCGACATCGTCGTGCGCGACACCGCGGCTTGGGGCAAGACGATCCGGGCGCTGGGCCTGAAGGGCGGCTGAGCGGCGCGGCGCTGGAGCGCACGGCGGGCCCGGCTTCACCAAGCTCGGGGCCGGCTCCTGCCCGCCTCGATGCCGACGCTTCAGGCGGCCGTCGACCCGTGCAACCCGAGGGTTGGCCCTGACAAGACAGCGGAACACCCGCGCCGAACGGCTGCTAATATTGTTAACAATCTGCATATCGACATCCTCTGCACAAGCGGGTGGCGGAGATCCCGTCAGGAGACCCCATGGCCACGCGCGTCGAAGTCCTTTCCGAGATCACCGGCAACGTCTGGAAGGTGGTCGCCACGGCAGGCCAGCGTGTCGAGGCGGGCGACGTGCTGGTGATCGTCGAGTCGATGAAGATGGAGATCCCGATCGAGGCGCCGTGCGCCGGCACGCTGGCGGCGCTGGCGTGCATCGAGGGGCAGCCCATCCAGGAAGGTGCCACCGCCGGATTCATCGAGCTCGATTGATGGTCCGCGCGACGCGCCCCGGCGCGCTTCCTGCAGAAGAAGCCCTGTACCGGCTGTGGGAGGAGGCGGTGGCCTTTCGCCTCTTCGCCGAAGGCCTGCAGCCCACGCTGACGGTCCCCGAGCAGATCGCGGCCTCGGTGGGCGAACGCATCATTTCCGGCGCGCTGCCGCCACGCGCCCGCATCCTCGAGCAGGAGCTGGCGGCGGAGTTCGCGGTCAGCCGCGGCCCGGTGCGCGATGCGGTCCGCATCCTCGAGCGTGAGGGCCTGGTGACGATCCTGGCGCGGCGCGGCGCCGTGGTCACCGACCTGTCGGCCACCGAGGTCAGGGAGATCTTCGAGATCCGGGCGGGCCTGCTCGAGATCGTGGCGCGCAAGGTGGTCGCTGTGCGCGATCCGGCGTTGATTGCACTGCTCAGGGCCGGTGTGGCCCGTCTCAACCGGCTGGCCAGCCTGTCGGACGACGAAGGCGCCTATGCTGAGACCTCGTACAGGCTTTCGATCATGTCCGTGCGCGCGTGCGGCAACGGCCGCCTGACGCGGATGCTGGTCGCGCTGAGCCTGCAGACGCTGCGTTATGCCAAGTTGAGCCTGGCCACCCAGGCCCGCCGCCAACAATCGGCCGCCATCTGGACGGCAGCGCTGGCCGCACTCGAAGCCGGCGATGCCCCGAAGTACATCCGACTGGCGCGCAGCCGGGTCGAGCAGTCCGGCGCGGAAGCTGCCCGCCTGCTGGACGAAGCCAGTGCCGCCCCCGCAGCCCGCGCCCGTGCCGCCAGACGGGCGCAGCCGGCATGAACGCCGCTTCAGTGGCCGCCACGCTCGCGGGCGCCGGTGCGCAGGGGCCGCTCAAGGGCCTCAAGGTCGTCGAGATCTGTTCGACCATCGCCGGGCCGGCCTGCGCCCGCATGATGGCCGACTTCGGCGCCGAGGTGATCAAGATCGAGCCGCCGGAAGGTGACGCCGTGCGGCAGATGGGTCGCCACGAAGGCGATGTCTCGCTGTACGCCGCCACGATCCTGCGCGGCAAGCAGTCGGTGGCCATCGACCTCAAGCACGAGGAGGGGCGCCGGCTGGCCCTCGAGATCATCCGCGGCGCAGACATCCTGGTCGAGAACAACCGCCCCGGCGTGATGGAACGCCTGGGCATGGGCTACGAGGCGCTGTCGGCCCTCAACCCGGGCCTGGTGATGGTGCGCATCTCGGGCTACGGGCAGGACGGCCCGTACGCGCAACGCCCCGGCTACGGTGCGATCTGCGAGGCCGTGGGTGGCGTGCGCCACATGACCGGCGACCCCGACCGGCCGCCGGCCCGCGTCGCCTTGGCGACCACCGACTACCTCACCGCCACCTATGCGTCCTTCGGCGCCATGATGGCCATCGTCGACCGCTTCCGCACCGGTCGGGGCCAGGTCGTGGACGTGGCCTTGTACGAGACCGCGTTCTCGCAGATGGAGCCCTACGTGCCCGCCTTCGAGCGCCTGGGCGTCGTGCCGGCGCGGGTCGGCCCCAACCTCCCGTCGATGGCGCCCAACAGCCTGTACCCGACCCGCGACGGCGACTGGATGCTGATCGCCGCCAACAGCAACCCGACCTTCGCCCGCCTGGTCGGCGCCATGGGCCAACCGGGCCTGCTGACCGATCCGCGCTTCTGCGACATCCGCATCCGTGGCACGCCCGCGAGCATGAAGGCCATCGACGAGCTCGTGGCGCAATGGACGCGCACGCTCGATGCCGTGCCGCTGGAAGCCTTGCTGCGCGAGGCCGAGGTGCCTTCGTCGCGCATCTACACCATTGCCGACATCTACCAGGACCCGCATTACGCCGCCCGCGACATGCTGGTGCGCGTGCCGCATCCGCAACTGGGCCACACCACGCAGGCCGGCGTGGTGCCCAAGCTGTCGGCGACACCGGGCGGCATCCGCCACACCGGGCCTGTGGTCGGCGCCGACACCGAGGCCGTGCTGCGCTCGCTGGGCCTGCACGACGAGCAGATCGCCGCCCTGCGCGCCAGCGGAACGGTGGCCGGCCCCGCGCCCCAGCCCGCTGAACGCTGATCCGAGCAACGACCCCGCCCCACCAGCCCCATGAAAGACATCGACACCGACACCCCTGCCTCGAACCGCGGCGGCGAGCCGGCCGCCAACGACGGCGAATGGGCCGCGGAGCTGGCCGAGCTCGCGACCCGGCGCGAGCAGGCCGCGGCCATGGGCGGCCCGGAGGCGCTGGCCAAATTCAAGGCGCGCGGACGCTTCAACGCACGCGAACGCATCGACATGCTGTTCGATGCCGGCAGCTTCCGCGAACTCGGCCGCATCACCGGCAAAGGCAGCTACGGCCCCGACGGCAGCTTCGTGTCGATGTCGCCGGTCAACGCCATCATCGGCAGCGGCCGCGTCGACGGGCGCAAGGTGGCGGTCTCGGCCGACGACTACACGCTCAGGGCGGGCTCCTCGGAAGCCACGATCTCCGACAAGTGGGTCTATGCCGAGCGCATGGCGCTCGACCTGCGCATGCCGCTGGTGCGCCTGGTCGACACCGCGGGTGGCAGCGTCAAGCTGCTCGAGCAGAGCGGCCACGCGAAGATTCCCGGCTACGCCAACTGGCCGGTAGTCCAGCTGATGTCGGCGGTGCCGGTGGTGGGTGTTGCGCTCGGCGCCTGTGCGGGGCTGGGCGCCATCAAGGTGCTCATGTCGCACTTCTCGGTGATGGTGCGCGATCAGGCCCAGGTCTTCGCGGCGGGCCCGCCGGTGGTCAAGCAGGCCTATGGCATCGACATCGACAAGAACGACCTCGGCGGCTGGAAGGTGCACCGGCGCAGCGCCCTCGTCCACAACGAGGCGGACAGCGAAGCCGATGCCTTGGCCCAGGTTCGTCGCTTCCTGTCCTTCCTGCCGCGCAACGCGCAGCAGCAAGCCGCGCGCGGGCCGCGGACGGACGATCCGGGCCGCGCGGACGACTGGCTCAAGAACGCCATCCCGCACGACCGGCGCAAGATCTACGACCCGCGCAAGATCATGTCGTCCTTGTTCGACGCCGGTTCGGTCTTCGAGATCGGCCGCTACCAGGGCGGCTCCACCATCACCGCGCTGGCGCGGCTCGACGGCTATCCGGTCGGCGTGCTGTGCAGCGACCCGCGCATCTCCGGCGGCGCGATGACGACCACATCGGCCTGGAAGATCGAACGCCACGCCAAGCTGTGCGAGACCTTCGGCCTGCCCATGGTCCACCTCGTCGACCAGCCGGGCAACGCGACGGGCCCGGAGGCCGAATTGAGCGGCACCCTGCTCGGCGCCGTGCGCGTGCTGACCACGCTCGAGGGGCTGCAGGTGCCGTGGGTGTCGATCATCATGCGCCGCGCCTTCGGCATGGCAGGCGGGCTGCACGCGCCCAAGCATTTCCCCCAGCTCAACCACCGCTTCGCCTGGCCCTCCGCGCGCTGGGGTTCCATTCCCGTCGAGGGTGGCGTGAGCGCGGCGTACCGCAAGGAAATCGCCGAGGCCGACGATCCGAAGGCCCACCAGGCGACGCTGGAGGCCTACTACAACCGCATCGGCTCGCCGTTCCGGACGGCCGAGAAGTTCGCCATCCTGGACGTCATCGATCCGCGCGAATCCCGTGGCGTCCTGTGCGACTGGATCGACGACGCCTGGGAAGCCCTGCTCGCGCGCCGCTGGCCCGGTGGCGGCCCGCGCTGAGACCTGCCGACGAACCCCCGCCCGAAGGAGACGACTTGAACAAGATCACACGTGCGTTCGCCAGCCTCTTCACCGCCGCCCTCGCGGCGGGGACCGTGAGCGCCTCCGCAGCCGATGCCTGGCAGCCCAGCCGGTCCGTCGAGTTCGTGGTCCCCTCGGGGCCGGGTGCCGCGCTCGACACGGCGGCGCGCAAGATGGCCGACCTGATGCAGCGCAGCAAGCTCATCGCCGAGCCGATGGTGATCTCGAACCGCAGCGGCGCGGCGGGCTCCATCGCGCTGCAGGTGCTGCAGCAGCACCCTGGTGATGCGCACTGGCTGTCGACCTTCACCAGCGGCATGATCAACGCGCGCGTCATCGGTGGTGTCGCGCCGACCTACGACGAGTTCACACCGATCGCGGTGGTGCTCGAGGAATCGATCGTCGTCGCGGTGCGCGCGGATTCGTCGCTGAAGACGGCCCGCGACCTGGTCAACAAGCTGAAGGCGCAGCCCAACTCGCTGTCCATCGCCATCGCGACCGCGGTCGGCAACCACATCCACGTCGGCGTGGCCAAGCCGCTCAAGGTCGCCGGTGTCGACATCTCGAAGCTGGCCATCATTCCGTTCAAGTCGTCCGCCGACTCGATGACCGCGCTGCTGGGCGGCCACGTCGATGCGGTCGCGGCGTCGACGCCCAACGTGATCGCGCAGTTGCAGGCCGGAAAGATCCGCGTGCTGGCCGTGGCCACGGCCGTGCGGCTGACGGGTGCGCTGGCCTCGGTGCCCACGTGGACCGAGCAGGGCGTGCCGGCCGTCTATGCGTCGGTCCAGGGCGTGCTGGGCCCCAAGGGCATGACCGCCGACCAGGTGAAGTACTGGCAATCCCGGGTCCGTGCGGTGACCGAGACGCCGGAATGGAAGCAGTTCCTCGCCAGCCAGAACTGGACCCCGATGTACATGGGCGCCGAAGAGATGGAGCGCTTCCTGCAGACCGAGTTCACCGCCACCAAGGCGACGATCGACGAACTGAAGCTGACGCGCAATTGAGGGCGACACACCACCCCACCGGAAAGGTGCCGAGACGATGAGCTGGATACAAGAGGCCGACGAGATCCGCAGGCGGCGCGACCTGGCGGAAGCCTGCGGCGGCGCCGCTGCCGTGGAGAAGCACCACGCAGCCGGCAAGCTCACGGTGCGCGAGCGCATCGGCAAGCTGCTCGACGAAGGCTCGTTCCGGGAAGTGGGCAAGCTGGCCGGCAAGGCCGTCTACACCGATGGCAAGCTGACCGGCTTCGAGCCCGCGCCTTACGTGATGGGGCTCGGAGCCATCGACGGGCGCGCGGTCGCGGTCGGCGGTGAGGACTACACGATCCGGGCCGGCACCGGCTTCGGCAGCGACCGGCGCAAGGGCGGCCAGGGCGGCTTCGTCGAGGACCTGGCCTTCGAATACCGCATTCCGTTGGTGAACCTGATCGACGGCACCGGCGGCTCGGTCAACACGGTCAAGCGCAAGGGCCACTCGGTCACGCCCGGCTACGGCATGGACGGCTTCGAACGCTCGGCGTCGCTGCTGGGCGTGGTGCCGGTGGTGAGCGCGGTGATGGGCACGGTGGCCGGCGGACCCGCGGGCCGCGCGGTGATGGCGCACTGGACCATCATGGTGCGCGACAGCAGCCAGATCTTCGCCGCCGGCCCGCCGGTGGTCGAGCGCGCATTCGGCGCCAAGCTGCACAAGAACGATCTCGGCGGCGCCAAGATCGCGTCCGACACCGCGGGCACCATCGACAACGTGGCCGCCGACGAACAGGACTGCCTGCGCCAGATCCGGCGCTTCCTGTCGTACATGCCGCAGAACGTGTGGGAACTGCCGCCGTCGGTGACGCCCACCGACCGGCCCGACCGTTGCGAGGATGCGCTGGTGGACATCGTCCCGCGCTCCGAGCGCCAAGCCTACAACATGAAGAAGCTGATCGCCATGGTGGCCGATCAGGACTCGGTGTTCGAGATCCAGCCGGGCTTCGGCCGCGCCGTCGTCACTGCGCTTGCACGCATGAACGGGAAGGTGGTGGGCATCGTGGCCAACAACCCGATGTTCGGCGGCATCGTCGACGTCAAGGCGGCGCGCAAGCAGACGCACTTCATCGACCTGTGCGACTCCTTCAACATCCCCTTGGTGTTCTTCGTCGACGTGCCGGGGCTGCTGATCGGCGTGCAGTCGGAGTCCGACGCGATCATGCGCTTCGGCATCCAGCAGCGTTATGCACTGGCGCAGGCCACGGTGCCGGTCTACACGGTGATCGTGCGCAAGTGCTTCGGGGTTGCCGGCGGCAGCGTCATCGATCGCGCCGGCCTCAACTTCAAGATCGCCTGGCCCTCGGCCAGCTGGGGCTCGCTGCCGATCGAAGGCGGGGTCAAGGCGGCCTACCGCAAGGAGATCGAAGAGGCGCCGGACCCGAAGGCGCGCGAAGCCGAGATCGAGGCCGAACTGCGGGCGCTGTCTTCACCCTTCCGCACGGCCGAGGCCTTTGCCGTCGAAGACCTCATCGACCCGCGCGAGACCCGGCCCTACCTGTGCCAGTTCATCGACGCGGCACAGAACCGGCTGCGCACCCAGGTCGGGCCGAAGGCGCGCACCGGGGTGCGGCCTTGAGCCCCACGCCACGGCAGTCCATCCACGGAGACAGCGCATGAACAGGCATCCACAAGCCCAGCATCATCAGTGCGTCGATCGCGGCCGCCGTCGCTTCGGCGTCGTCGTCGGCGCCGGCCTCGCGGGCGCGATGGGCAGCTTGAGTGGGCTCGCGGTGGCGGCACCCTGGAAGCCGGTGCAGAACGTCGAATTCGTCGTGCCCGCGGGCGCAGGGGGCGCGCTCGACCAGGTCGGCCGCGCCATGAAGCAGTTCTGCGACGAGAGCAGCATCTCGCCGGCCGGCCGGGCCTTCCTGGTCACCAACAAGCCCGGCGCCAACGGCAAGATCGCCTTCGAGACGCTCAAGCAGCACCCCGGCGACGGGCACTTCCTGTCGGTCAACACGCACGGCTACATCGCCAGCTACCTGACCGGGAACCTCGACGTGCTGCCCCATCGCGACTTCACGTCCATCGCGGTGCTGCAGGACGAGTTCCTGACCCTGGCCGTGCGGGCCGACTCGCCCATCAAGGACCTGCAGGGCCTGCTGCGCGAGATGCGGCGCGACCCTGCCAGCCACCGCATCGGCGTGGCGACGAGCATCGGCAACCACAGCCACGTCGGCACCGCCAAGGCGCTGAAGGCCGCCGGCGTGGACATCACGAAGCTGGTCGTCGCGCCCTTCAGGTCGTCCTCGGACTCGCTCATCGCCCTGGCCGGCGGCCATCTCGAACTCGTCGCGTCCACCACGCCGAACGTGATTGCGATGATGCAATCGGGCAGGATCCGATTGCTGGCGGTGAGCTCCGAGAAGCGGCTGGGCGGCGCATTCGCCGACGTGCCGACCTGGCGCGAGGGTGGTGTCGATTCGAGCTTCAGCTCCGCGCTCGGCATCATCGCGCCCAAGGGCATCCGCCCCGAGGAAGTCGTGTACTGGGAGGACGCGTGCCGCCGGATGGTGGAAAGCCGCGAGTGGAAGGCCCTCGTCGAGCGCAACCAGAGCCGCTCGCACTTCATGGAACATGAGCAGGCCGCCGCCTACTACGAGGAAGAGTACCGGTCGATGCGTGGCATCGTCGCCGAACTCGGCCTGTTGCAGGTCCGGTCGTGACGACCGACACCGCCGCGCCGCCGGTGGCCGGGCACACCGGACGCCTGCCCGGCCCGCTCTCGGGCTACAAGGCGATCGAGCTCTGTTCCACCGTCGCGGGCCCGGCCTGTGCGCGCCTGCTCGCCGATTTCGGCGCCGACGTCATCAAGGTCGAGCCGCCAGACGGGGATCCGCTGCGCAGCATGGGCAGGCACGCCGGCGACGTCTCGCTGTACGCGGCCACCATCCTGCGCAACAAACGTGCGATCACCATCGACATGAAGACGCCGGAAGGCCGCGCGCTGGTGCGCGCGCTGGCCGTCAAGAGCGACCTGCTCGTCGAGAACTACCGCCCTGGCGTGATGGAGCGACTGGGGCTCGGCTACGAAGATCTGTCGCGCGATAACCCGGGCTTGGTGATGGTGCGCATCTCCGGCTACGGGCAGACCGGGCCCTACAGCGCGCGGCCGGGTTATGGCGCCATCTGCGAGGCCATGGCCGGCGTGCGCCACCTCACCGGCGACCCCGACCGGCCACCGGCGCGCGTCGCGCTGGCCACCACGGACTACCTGACGGCGGTCTACGCCGCATTCGGTGCCGTGACGGCGCTGTTGGCCCGCACGAAGACCGGCCGGGGCCAGGTCGTGGACGCGGCGCTGTACGAGGCGGCGTTCGCGCAGATGGAGGTCTATGTGCCGGCGTATGAAACCACCGGCTTCATACCGAACCGCGTCGGCCCGAACCTGCCCAACATGGCGCCCAACAGCCTCTATCCGACCCGCGACGGCGGTTATGTGCTGATCGCGGCCAACAGCGACGCGACCTTCAAGCGCCTGATCGAGGCGATGGGCCAGCCCGAACTGGCCGACGACCCGCTGCTGCGCACGATCCGCTTGCGGGGCGCCAACATTCCCTACTGCAACAGCGTTGTGGCGGCCTGGAGCGACCTGCACGACGGCGATGAGATCGAGCGGCTGTTGCTGGCGGCCGAGGTGCCGGTGTCGCGGGTCTACACCCTGCCCGACATCCTGGCCGACCCGCACTTCGCCGCGCGCGGCATGCTGCCCCGCGTGCCGCATCCGCAGCTGGGTGAACTGGTGCATCCGGGCGTGGTGCCGCGCCTATCGGACACGCCGGGCTCCATCCAGCACAGCGGGCCGGATCTCGGTCAGGACACACGCAGCGTGCTGGCCGACGAGCTCGGCCTGTCGGCCGCGGCCATCGACGACCTGATGGCGCGGCAAGTCGTCTTCGAGGCTGTACCGGCGACCGTCGCCGCGCGCGGCTGACATGCAGGCTTGCGCGGCACTGCCAAGCACAACGGTGCATCCCCATGAGCCGCCTGCCCCCGCTCAACCCGCTGCGCACCTTCGAGGCCGCGGCGCGTCACGACAGCTTCACGCGTGCCTCCGAAGAGCTGCACGTCACGCCCGCGGCGGTCAGCCGCCAGGTCAAGCTGCTCGAGGAATACCTCGGCGTCGAGCTCTTCGAGCGCGACGCCACCGGCGTGCACCTGGCCGCTGAAGCCAGGACCTTCGCCGCCAGCCTGGGCCGCGCGTTCCGACAGATCGCCGCGGCCAGCGACGAATTCCGCAGCAGCCAGTCGTCGGCCATCCTGACCATCCGCGGCTATTCAACCTTCCTCTTCAAGTGGCTGGTACCGCGGCTGCCGGCCTTCCAGGCGCTGCACCCGCAGATCCGCGTGCGCATGATCGGCGGTTCGCTGGCCACCGAGGCCACGCGCACCGAGGCCGATGTCTTCATCCGCTACGGCGACGGCCGTTGGCCAGGCGTGCAGGCGCTGTACCTCTTCAGCGACGAGCTGCTGCCCTTCGCCAGCCCCACGTTGGCGCGCGGGCCGCTGGACGCCGCGCACATCGCAGCGCTGCCGCTGCTGATGCTGCGCGCGCGACAGAACGACTGGCGCGAGTGGTTCGCCGCCGCAGGCTACGGCGGGCCGGTGCCCGCGGCCACCGCCTTCGAGGACCTGGCCGTGGTCTTCGAATTTGCGCGCCAGGGCCTGGGCGTGGCGCTGGCTCAGCGCGCCTACCTCGACGACGAGCTGCGCTCGGGCGCGCTGGTCCTGCTCTCGGACATTCCGCTGCGCCGGCCCATGGGCTACTGCGCGCTGAGCACACCCGAAGCCGCCGCGCGGCCGAAGGTGCGCGCCTTCCTCGACTGGCTGGCCACGCAGGCCGTGCCCCGCACCGCGTCAGCGGGCTGAAGCCCTGCCGCTGCTGGAGCATGTGAGCTTTGGTTGACGGCCACCTGCAGCAAGAGTCGTTTGTGCGGCGGCAGCGGGCTGCGTAGGCTCGATCGTTTTCCCGGGCCGCCTTCGCGGCCTGCAAGCAGGAGCAGACGATGGACTTCAGCCTCAACCCCGAGCGCCGCGCGATGGTCGACAGCGTGCGTCAGCTGGCACAGGGCGAGTTCAAGGCCGACGGCCTGAAGTACATGGACGGCAGCTTTCCCTGGAAGAACATCAGGAAGCTGGCCGACCTGGGCGTGCTGGGCATGTCGGTGCCCGAGGAATACGGCGGCCTCGGCCTGCCCGTCTTCGACACCGCGCTGATCCTGGAAGAGATCGCCAAGACCTGCTACGTCACCGCGATGGCGGTGCTGGGCGAGGCCGGCGTGCAGACGCGCGTCATCGCCACCTACGCGCCGCCGTCGATCAAGGAGCGCATCCTGCCCAGGGTCGTCACCGGCGACTGCATCCTGGCCGTCTGCATGACCGAGCCTCATGCCGGCACCGATGTGGCGAACTACCGCACCAACACCGTCGTCAAGTCCGACCGGCTGGTGCTCAACGGCACCAAGACGCTGATCAGCCGCGCGCCCGAGGCCGGCATGTTCGTGATCTTCACGCGTGTCAACGGTGCGCCGGGCCGCGAGGGCATCGGCTGCGTGCTGCTCGAGCCGGGCACCAAGGGTTTCGAGGTCACCGGCACCTACCACACGATGGGCGGCGAGAACCTGCACGAGGTGCAGTTCAACGACTGCGAACTGCCGCTCGAGAACCTCGTCATCCGCGAAGACGGCTTCAGGAAGCTGCTCACCGCCTTCAACACCCAGCGCTGCCTGAACCCCAGCATCTCGCTGGGCCTGGCCGAAGGCGCCTTCGACGAGGCGGTGAAGTACGTCAAGGAACGCCAGATCTTCGGCAAGGCGATCGGCGACTTCCAGGGCATACGCTGGAAGTTCGCCGACATGTTCCGCAGCATCGAAGGCGCCCGCGGCCTGCTCTACCGCGCCTGCGCGTCGGCCAACCCCTTCCCCGACCCCTTCCTGTCGGCCATCGCCAAGATCACCTGCAACGAGACCGCCATCAACGTCACCAGCGAAGCCATCCAGGTGCACGGCGGCTACGGCTTCACCGACGAGTACCTGGTGTCGCGCCTGTACCGCGGCGCGCGCTACGGCACGCTGGGCGGCGGCGCCACCGAGACGCTGAAGGACCTGATCGGCAAACGTGTGCTGGCCGAGGGCGACGCGCCCGACGGCATCATGGCGCTGCTGGGCTGAGCGCGAAGGGCACGCGATGCTGCTGCTCGAAGCCCATGGCAAGAAGCTGCTGGCGGACGCCGGCCTGCCGCTGCCGCGCTCGGAATTCGTGCGCGCCGGCGAGGCGCCGCACTGGCCCGCCGGCGCGGCGGCCTGCGTCGTCAAGGCGCAGGTGCCGGTGGGCGGCCGCGGCAAGGCCGGCGGCATCCTGCGCGCCACGCCCGAACTGCTGGCCGCCCAGGTGCAGGCCGTGTTCGCGGCGCGCATCAAGGGCCACGCGCCGCAGGCGGTGTTGATCGAAGAAGTCGTGCAGGGCAGCGAGCATTACCTGTCGCTCATCGTCGACGCGAATGCCGGTGGCCTGCGCCTGATGTATTCGCCGCAGGGTGGCGTCGAGATCGAGGACGCCTTCGAAGGCGGCGCCGGCAGCGTGAACCTGCTTTCCGCGCCGACGCCCGCAGGCCTGGCGACGGCGGCCGCACAACTGCGCGCAAGCGTGGCGCCCGAGAACCGTGACGCACTGACCTATGTCGCGCAGCGTCTGGCCGACTGCGTGCTGGACAACGGCCTGCTGCTGGCCGAGATCAACCCGCTGTTCATCGACGCGCAGGGCCGGCCCTGGGCCGGTGACGCCAAGCTGGTGGTCGACATGAACGTGGTGCCCGAACACGCCGGCCAGCGTGCGCTGTTCGAGGCGAACCGCGACCTCTACCCCGACGCCTGGCGCAAGATCAGCGAAGACTTCGACTACGTCGAGATCGACCGCCAGGGTAGCATCGGCCTCGTCACGACCGGCGCCGGTCTGTCGATGATGCTGATCGACGAACTGGTGGCCCACGGCGCGCGGCCCATCAACTTCTGCGACATCCGCACCGGTCAGATGCGTGGCCGGCCCGACCGTCTGGTCAGCGTGCTGGGCTGGCTGGGCGAGATCCCGACGCTGCGTGTCGTGCTCGTCAACGTCTTCGCCGGCATCACCGACCTGGGCGAATTTGCCCACCTGCTGCTCGAGGCGCGCCGCCTGTGCCCCGCCATCACGGTGCCCGTCGTCGCCCGCCTGGTGGGCCACAACGCGGCGCAGGCCGAAGCCCTCATCAAAGCCGTGCCCTGCGGCATCGAGTGGGAACCCGACCTCGAGCGTGCGCTTGCACGCGCTGCTGCGATTGCGGAGGGGCACTGAGATGCTGCTCGACCTGAGCCACGACACCGCCGTCATCGTGCAGGGCATCTCGGGACGCATGGGCCAGACGCATGCGAAGCTGATGCAGCGTTACGGCACGCGCATCGTCGGCGGCACCTCGTCGCGGCCGCCCTCGCCCGACGACGCCTTTCCCGTCTTTCCCGACTGCGCCGCCGCCGTGGCCGCCACCGGCGCGCAGCTCAGCCTGCTGATGGTGCCGCCGCTGCAGACGCTGGCGGCCGTCGAAGAGGCCGTGCACGCCGGGCTGCGCGCCGTGGTCACGGTCGGCGAAGGAGTGCCGGTGCTGGACGCGCTGCGCATCCGCGCGCTGACGCGTGAAGCCGGCGTCACCTGGCTGGGCGCGTCGACGCCGGGGATGTGCATCCCGGGGGAACTGAAGGTCGGCTTCCTGCCCGACGTCTCGCTGGCGCCCGGCCGCATCGGCGTGATGTCCAAGAGCGGCACGCTTTCCTACGAGGTCGGCTACCGGCTGGTGGCGCTGGGCCACGGCCAGAGCGCCTGGATCGGCGTCGGCGGCGACCCCGTCAAGGGCCTGCGCTTCGCCGACCTCGCGGCTGGCTTTGCCGCCCATGACCGCACCGCGGCGCTGGTGCTGGTCGGCGAGGTCGGCGGCACCGAGGAAGAAGACTTCGCCGCCGCCTGGCAGGCCCTGCACTGCGGCAAGCCGGTGTTTGCGCTGATTGCCGGCGCGCAGGCCAAGGAGGGCGTGACCATGGGCCATGCCGGCGCGCTGGTGATGGGCCGGCGCGGCACGCTGCAGTCCAAGCAGGCCGCGCTGCGCGCCGCCGGTGTGCAGGTGTTTTCGTCGATCCAGTCGCTGGTGCGGGCCGTCGATGCCCAGGTCGCCCGGGCCTGAGGCGCTGTGCCCGCGCCGCGCTCGCTTTTCCCTCGAATTGCCACAAGAAGGAGACAAGACATGAACACGAACGAACTCGACCGCCGCCGCGCGCTGCTGTCGCTGACGGGGGGCCTGCTGCTGGCCGCCGGCGTGCAGGCGCAGCCGACGACGCTGCAGGTGATTGTCGGCTTTCCGCCCGGTGGCCCCAACGACATCGCGGCGCGCGCCATCCAGCAGCGGCTGGCGGCGGTGCTGGGCGTCAACGTCGTGATCGAGAACAAGGCCGGTGCCAGCGGCGAGTTGGCGGCGCGGCTGGTCGCCAAGGGCCCGGCCGACGGTTCGACCATGCTGCTGGGCTCGGGCGGCGCGCTGGCCATCAGCCCGCTGATCAACGCAGCGCTGCCCTACGACCCGGCCAAGGAACTGTTGGCCGTGCACTCGGTGGCGGTCAGCCCGCAGATCGTGCTGGTGGGTGCGAATTCGCCCTACAAGTCGGTGGCCGAACTGGTGGAAGCGGCGCGGCGCAGCCCGGGCCGCATCAGCTACGCCTCGGCCGGCGGCTCGAGCCCGACGCGGCTGGCGGCCGCGCTCATCGCCCACCGTGCCAAGGTCGAGATGCTGCACGTGCCCTACCGCGGTGGCTCGCCAGCGCTGGTGGACCTCATCGCCGGCCAGGTCGACTTCTACATCGGCGGCGCCGCCTCGGCGATGCCGCTGGTGAAGCAGGGCCGGCTGCGCGCGCTGGCGGTGACGGGCAGCGAGCGCACGAGCATCGCGCCGGGCATCCCCACCGTGGCCGAGACGCCGGGCCTCGAAGGCTTCAACGTGCCGATCTGGTACGGCGTCTTCGTCCAGGCCAGGACGCCGCCCGAGATCGTCACGCGCCTGGCCGACGCCACCGCCAAGGTGACGGCCGACAAGGCCGTGGCCGCCAGCCTGGAAGCCCAGGGACTGCAGGCGCTGGTGCTGCGCGAGCAGGCCTTCGCGAAGCTCGTCGCCGAGGAGCGCGAGACCTGGAACCGGCTGATCACCGAGGCCAAGCTCAAGCTGAGCGAGTGAGCGGCGGCGCTTGCGCGGCGGATTCGTGCATGGCTGACACCGACGCCGCCGCGGCCGCGTTCATCGCGGCGCTCGAAGGCACGGGGCAGCGGCACGCGGTGGACACGGTCCGCGGCCGCGTCGTCTGGCGCCGCTTCGGTGACGGCCCGCCGCTGGTGCTGCTGCACGGTGGCCACGGCAGCTGGCTGCACTGGGCGCGCAACATCGGGCCGCTAGCCCGGCACTTCACCGTCTGGGTGCCCGACCTGCCCGGCTACGGTGAATCGGACCTGCCGCCCGAGCTGACGCTGGAGTCGCTGGTCGATAGCACGCGGGCCGCGCTCGATACCCTCGTCGCACCGGGCACGGCTATCCACCTGGTGGGTTTTTCCTTCGGTGGCATCGTCGCGGCCAGCCTGACAGCGCGCCGCGGCGCCGTTCGGCAACTGGCGCTGCTGGGGACGGCGGGCCATGGCGGCCCGCGGCGCCCGCGTGGCGTGCTGCGTTTATGGCGCGACGCCGCCGAGCGCCGCGACGACGCGGCTCTGGCCGAGGTGATGCGCCACAACCTGTTGCAGCACATGCTGCACGAGGCGGCTGCCGTCGACGCGCTGGCGCTGCGCATCCAGACTCTCGCATGCCTACGTACACGCTTCCGCAGCAAACCGATCTCCCGCAGCGGCGGGCTGGGAGCGCTGTTGGATGCGCACCGCGGGCCGCTGCTGCTGCGCTGGGGTGAGCACGACGTGACTTCGGTACCCGAACATGCCGCGATGACGCTGAGCGCTGGCCGCGCTCACTGCAACTCCGGTCTCGTCGCTGGTGCTGGGCACTGGGTACAGTACGAGAGTGCAGAGTGCATCAACGCCAACCTGCTCGAATGGCTGGGTGGCAGCGGCGGGCGATGAATTCCGTGCCATCCCGCGCCCGGTGGTGATAGCCGATGAAGCCTTGCGCCGGCGCAGCAGGCCTAGGATCTGAACCATCCTTGCCAATGCGTCGGGCGGCCCCTCGACACCAGGGCCACACGCGAAGCCGGGAAGCGCAGTCCGCGGCGCGGCATGGCTCGATCTGCACCATGCGACATGCAACCTCAGCCGGCACCTTGCCTCGATCAGTGATCGCCACCTGCGAACGCCCGCTCTTGCCGTCACTGACTCTCTCGGCGCCTTCGGCGAAGGTCAAGTTCCAGGATAGACCGGTCGCCTGCTGAGAAGAACGCCGCTGGCTGCTATGGGTCGGGTCCGGCCGGTCACGAGGCGAATTGGGCCACCGGAAACCCGTCGTTGGGTGCGCGGCTCGCGTTCCGACAAGTGGCGACTGTTCCGACTTGGCAGCACCGTCGAGAGGTGCTTGACGAGGCGAATCGGCGACCAGCCCCGACATTCCCGCCGCGCGTCTTGGGTGGCTCAGTCGCACGCGGACCCAGTGCGGTTGTGACTCGCCATCTCGCTCCGTGCTACCATTGTGCTTATTTTTGACTACGGGAGCCGACGATGGAAGTGGCGATCCGCAAGATGGGGAACTCGCAGGGCGTGTTGATTCCGAAGCCCATACTGGCCCAGGTCGGCTTGGAGGGCACGGCCGACCTACAGGTGCGCGATGGCGTGATCGAGATTCGCGCCATCCGCCGCAACTTGCGTGAAGGCTGGGCCGATGACGCGCGACGTCTGGCCGAGCAGGGCGGCGACGCGCTGGTCTGGCCGGAGGTCGCCAACGAGGGCGACGACGAACTGGTCTGGTGATGAAGACCGGTGACATCTGGCTGGCCCAGCTCGACCCGACGGTGGGCAGTGAGATCCAGAAGACCCGAC
>Ga0073899_10000944_pt1 | contig 26878 bp, 21 predicted proteins | sample KloWWTmetaKNB5Ph_FD_88975 | JGI IMG/M metagenome (GOLD analysis project Ga0073899, IMG submission 88975) | Active sludge microbial communities from Klosterneuburg, Austria, studying microevolution and ecology of nitrifiers - Klosterneuburg... | ecosystem: Engineered > WWTP > Aerobic digester >... | reverse complement strand
GCGCCTGGATGCGATTCAGCTGGTCCGACGGCGGCTTTGTGCTCGCGCGCTTCCTGTGGCTGCTGTCGTGCTACGCCTGGCCCACGGCCCTCACCGTCGGCCTGGTCGTGGCAACCACCACCCGCCAGCGCCTGGCAGTGGGTCTCGCCTATGTGTTGATGTTGTTCGCCTTCGCGGGCTGGGGGCTGGTGCGCAACCCGAGCCTGTCCGCGCTCGACATTGCGAGTTTCTGGGCGATCACCAACCTGCCCGCGACCGTGCTGCTACTCGCCTTCCTGCACCGCCGCATCCGAGCGGTCGGGCCGCTGGTGCTGGCCTTCATGGTAGTCGCGGTGATCGGCTCACAGGTGGCCGTCGGCCTGGCCGGGCAGCGCGAGGCGACGCTGCGCGGGGTGATCGAGGTCGGCAGCGTGCTCGGCCTCGGTGGCGTGCAAATCTTCTGGGGCTTGATGCTCGCAGGCGCCGCCATCGCAGGCCTGATCGGCTGGCAGCTGCTGAAGTGGCTTGGCCACCGCCATGTCGCGCGCCACAGCAGCGACCAGGGGTTGACGCTCGAAGCAATGTGGCTGCTGTTCGCGGTGGTGCAGACGGTGAGTTTCGCCTTTGAGGGGCTGGCCTGGATGGCGAGCGGCGTGCTCGCCTTCGCCGCGTGGAAGCTGGTCACGACCGCCGGATTCCGGCTGGCCGGGCTCGGGCGGAGCTCACCCGCCGCAGCCGGACATGAGCCTGCGCGCGCTCAGGCACCGGTGCAGACGCCTGCCCTGCTGCTGTTGCGTGTGTTCGCGCTCGGCGCGCGCAGCGAGCGGCTGTTTGATGCACTCGGCAAGCGCTGGCTGCGCATTGGCAACATCGACATGATCGCCGGGCCCGACCTCGCGACCACTGCGGTCGAGCCGCATGAATTCCTCGATTTCGTCGGCGGCCGGCTGTCACGCCAGTTCGTGCGTGACGAGACCGATCTTGCACGGCGCTTTACTGCCCGCGCGCTCGGGCCAGACCCGGACGGACGCCACCGGGTGAACGAATTCTTCTGCCACGATGACACCTGGCGGCCGACCATGCTGTGCCTGGCGCAGGCCGCCAATGTGGTACTGATGGATCTGCGCGGTTTCACACCACAGAACCACGGTTGCCGCTACGAGTTGCAGCAGCTGCTGGATTTCGTGCCGCTCGAGCACGTAGTCGTGCTGATCGACACCGACGCGCCGCGCGACTTCATCGAGGGAACGCTGGGGACACTGTGGCAGGCGAGCCGCGCTGATTCGCCCAACCGGGCTGCCATACCGGCACGGGTACGGCTGCTGGAAGATCGGGGCGAGACGACGGTCGCACGGCTCATTGATGCCTTGCTGGAAGCACTCGCCCGGCCGCAGCCGGGGCAAGTGTGAGCGCCAGAGCGAGCCCCGATTTGAACCCTTAACCGACGACGAAAGCCGCCACGTCGACGCGCATTGCCTGACGATCCAGCACCGCCGCGCTCATCAGCGCAAACTTCTTCGCCCAGTCGGACCCCTGCTCGAACCGGTTCTCCCCACCGTACTTGGCGACGCTGAGGATCATGTCGAGCGCCAGCACCTTGCCCATCGGGTTGGAGGGCGTGCACTCAAGCTCTTCGAACTCCTGCGCCAACCAGTTGCGCGCCTGGTCCTTGGTCGTTCCCGCCACCTCGGATTCGTGCACCGCAAACTCGTACTCGCGGTTGCCACCGAACACCACGGTCACTGAATAGGACATGAAGGACTTCCTCCTCAAAGCTGGAAATACGCCGAAGTCGGACACTGAATTCGGCTGAATGCGGGCATTGTTGTGGCAGACGGCGCCGGACGCAAGCAACGTATCAAATTGTGTAAACCGGTGGGCAATTCCCGATCTGCGATAATGACCCTGCTCTGCAATACCCCAGCCCCGATCTTGCCTTCCTGCCCCGATTTTGCCTTCCAGCGCCACTAACGCCTCCAGTCCCCCTCACGCCTTCGCCCGCGCCTGGCGCCTGTCCGCCATCCTGGTACTCGGCTTTGCCTCCGGCCTGCCACTGGCGCTGACCGGCCAAGCGATGCAGGCCTGGCTGACCATCGACGGCGTGGATCTCGCCACCATCGGCTTCTTCGGCCTGGTCGGCGTGCCCTATACCTTCAAGTTCCTGTGGGCGCCGCTGATGGACCGCTTCGAGCCGCCCTGGCTCGGTCGCCGGCGCGGCTGGCTGGCACTAACGCAATTCGCCCTGGCGGCACTGCTTTGGTGGATGGCCACGCTGTCGCCAACCAGCACGCCTGGCCTGTTCGCCACCGCCGCGGTGCTGGTCGCCTTCCTTTCGGCGTCACAGGACGTGGTGGTCGACGCCTATCGCACCGACCTGCTGCCTGAGGCCGAGCGCGGCCTTGGCGCCTCGGTGCACGTCTTTGCCTACCGCCTGGCGATGATCGTGTCGGGCGGTATCGCCTTGATCTGGGCTGGGCAGTGGGCTTCGTGGCCACCGGTGTACGAGACGATGGCGCTGATCATGCTGGCGTGCGGCACGGTTTCACTACTGGCGCTGCCACGTGTGTCCGCAGCGCTGAAACCGCTCGACTCCGACCCCAAACGCGAACTGCTCGGTTTCGGCGCGATGCTCATCGGCGTGGCGGCGGGCTACGCCATTGCCCGCCAGGCACTGATCCTGATCGGGCTGGACCCGAATGACGACAATCGCTGGATCCAGCTCGGCTTCGTGCTGGCCGAGATCGCACTGGCGCTGCCGCTGGCGGGCTGGGCGGCGCGGCGTGCCGGGTTCGAGACGCTGAACCGTTCACTGTCGAGCTACTTCGCCCAACATGGCGCGGCGGCCTTTCTCGCGCTGATCATCCTCTACAAGCTGGGCGACGCCTTCGCCGGTAGCCTGGCGACGCCCTTTCTGATCAAGGGCATGGGCTTCGCGCAGGAAGAGGTCGGCATTGCCAACAAGGTCATCGGCATCTGGCTCACCATCCTGGGCGCCTTCATCGGCGGGCTGATCATGACGCGGCTGGCGCTTTACCGCTCGCTGCTGCTGTTCGGCGTCCTGCAACTCGTGTCGAACTTCGGCTTTTTCCTGCTGGCAAAGCTGGGCAAGGGCGCCTGGGGTGCGGTGATGATGCCGGCCTTCGACTGGGGCTTTGTGTCGCTCGATGCACCCGCAGCGCTCGACCTGCTGCTGCTGACGGTAATCGCCGGCGAGAACATCAGCGGCGGCATGGGCACGGTGGCTTTCGTCGCCCTGTTGATGGGGCTGTGCAACCAGCGCTTCACCGCCACCCACTACGCCATGCTGTCGGCCTTCGCCGCAGTCGGCCGTATCTACGTCAGCCCGCTGTCGGGCGTGCTGTCGCAGAGCATCGGCTGGCCGGCCTTCTTCCTCTTCTCCATCGTCGTCGCGGTGCCGGGCGTGGTCATGGTGTGGTGGCTGCGCGATGCGCTCGGTCGTCTTGGCAGACCACAGACTGACGGGACAGCGGACGACTGATGGCGCAGGCAGGCATGAGCGCGCGCCGCGAGTTTGTCGCCGGTTGCCGCAGCCGTCGACGGGCCGGCTAAACTCGGGCTTCTCCTCGCCTTCTGCCTTGACTCCCGATGATTGTGCCCCCTTCCACTGAACCAATCCCTCCCACCCCCACAGCGCCCATCCTGATCGACGCCGCCCACAGCCTGTCGGCAACCGTGGGCACGATGCGCTTCGCGCGCCCCGTCACCCACGTGTACAACCCGCTCGACTATGCCTGGAACATCCATCGCCGCTATCTGGAGCGCTTCGGCGCGGGGCGCAAGCGCGTGGTGTTTGTCGGCATGAACCCCGGCCCCTTCGGCATGGCGCAGATCGGCGTGCCCTTCGGCGAAATCGCCAGTGCGCGCGACTGGCTGGGGCTGGAAGGCCCGGTCGGGCAGCCCACAGAAACCAATCCCAAACGCCCGGTGCAAGGCTTCGCCTGCACTCGCTCCGAAGTCAGCGGCCAGCGCCTGTGGGGCCTGTTCCGCGCCCGCTTCGGCACCCCGGAAGCCTTCTTCGCCGAACACTTCATCGTCAACTACTGCCCTCTCGCCTTCTTCGAGGACGGGCGCAACCTCACGCCGGACAAGCTGCCAGTGTCCGAACGCCGCCCCTTGCTGGCTGCCTGTGACACCCACCTGCGCACGGTGATCGCCACCTTGCAGCCGGAATGGGTCATTGGCATCGGCAACTGGGCCGAAACGCGCGCAACGGAAGCGCTGGGCGACATCGACAAGCTGCGGTTCGGTCGCATCCTGCACCCGAGCCCGGCAAGCCCGATCGCCAACCGCGGCTGGGCCGCGGCGGCAACGCGGCAGCTGGTCGAACTGGGCATCTGGAGCGAATGATGGGGGCGGCGCCTGGACTCCTTGCGGTTCGATTCCTAAGCTGAAGTGAAGCCGCACGTTTCCAGCGCAGAGCACCTCTGGCCCTGAACCATTTATCCGGCGTTGCGGGTTCGTGATGACTGCAGCACCGCCCGCCGGCGGCAAAGGGAGGCGATCATGAAACAGACGAGTGAGATGTCCACCGGCCTGCGCATCCTGGCCGCTCTGAGTGCCTGTGTTGCGGCGGGATGCGCGTCCAACGCACCCTATCATTCGCCCGCACACAATGGTTCGGCATGCGGCACCGACCCGACGTCGGTGGAATGTCTGGGCAGCGTTTATCAGGAGTTCAGCTCATACGACATGGCTTTCACCGAGTTCACCGAACGGGGCAACGCCTTCGACGACAAGGCGGTCGACGAGGTGCTCGCGAAGATCGACGCGCGTGCCCGTAATCCGGGTGTGGTCGTGGTCGTGTTCGTGCATGGCTGGAAACACAATGCCTCCGAGCAGGATGAGAACGTCCGCAGCTTCAAGGACGCCATGCAGACGATGACCGCCGTCCTGGGCGACGCCTTTGCCGAATCGGAGCTGGGCAAGCGGCGGCTGGTTGGTGTCTATGTGGGCTGGCGGGGGGCCAGCCTCCAGGTGCCGCTACTTAAGGAGCTCAGCTTCTGGGACCGCAAGGCGGTTGCCGACGAACTCGGCAGCGGCGGGATCACCCGCTTGTTGCTCGACCTCGACCGGATCACCGCCGGCGAGGCGCGCAACGTGCTGGTGGTGGTCGGGCACAGCTTTGGCGGCGCCATCGTGGTGCGCGCACTGGCCGATGTATTGACCGAGCGCGTGACGAACCGAATGGAGGACGAGCGTGCACGGATGTTCGGCGACGGGGTGCTGGTGCTGAACCCGGCGATCGAGGCCAACCAGGCCTTGCCGGTGGTCGAAGCCGCACTGCAGCGGCCCTATGCGTCGAGCCAGCTCCCGTTGTTCATCTCGATCAGTTCCGACGCGGATTGGGCCACGCATTACGCCTTCCCGGCCGGCCAGACGATCGGGCTGGCGACCTGGAAGCGGTCGGACCTGAAGCGTTCCTACTACCACGACCGTGCAGCGCCCAATGAACCGTTGGCGCTGCGCGAGCGCCATCTTGACGCCACCACGGTGGGCAACTTCGCGCCCTTCCTGACTCATCGCCTGCGCGCGAATGGCGAGGGCGATGAGATGCGTTTCTCGCTGACAACCTGCGACTCAGCTGCCCAGGACTGTCGGCCTATGGGGTGGACGACTCTCACCGGGCTACCCACGATCGGGCCGCTGCCGGCGCATTACCCGCTGTACTTCATCAAGACCGACAAGACCGTCATGACCGAGCACAACGACATCTTCAACCCGCAGGTGCGCAGCTTCGTGTTCACCGTGATCGACGACGTGGTGAGTCGTGCGTTGCGTGAAACCCCTAAGGCAGCGAGGGCGGTGGACGAGCCGCCGCTAATCGCATCGCCTGAGCGGTTCACCGATCGCATGAACGCGATCCGGAGCCGTATGGATACAAGGTCCCGTTAGCCGGGAACAACCCAGACATCAGGTCTATGCTGACAAGCACCGTCAGAGTTATTCATAATTACGGCTTTCCCACCATTCGCCTCACGACACCAACCATGCCCCAGACGATCGAACACCTCTTTGGCAACAACAAGGCCTGGTCCGAGCGCATGCACGCCGAAGACCCCGAGTTCTTCACCCGTCTGATCAATCAGCAATCGCCGGAATACCTCTGGATTGGCTGCTCCGACAGCCGCGTGCCGGCAAACCAGATCGTCGGGCTGGCGCCGGGCGAAGTCTTCGTTCATCGCAACATTGCCAACGTCGTCGTCCACACCGACCTCAATGCGCTGTCGGTCATCCACTATGCGGTCGAGATGCTGCGGGTTAAGCACATCCTGGTCGTGGGGCACTACGGCTGCGGTGGGGTGAAGGCCGCGCTCCACGACAACCGCACCGGTCTTACCGACAACTGGCTGCGCCATGTGCAGGACGTGCGCGACCGTCATGAAACACGCCTGGCCCAGATCGACGATCCGGACGCCCGGCTGGACCGGCTGTGCGAACTCAACGCCATCCATCAGGTAGTGAACGTGTGCCAGACCTCGGTGCTGCGCGAAGCCTGGCGCCGCGGGCAGGGCGTAACCGTGCACGCCTGGTGCTACAGCCTCAACGACGGCCTGGTACGCGACCTGGGCGTTAGCGCCAATAGCCGCGAAGAGGCGATGGAGCTCTACCGCAGCGCCGTCGAGCGCATCGCCTGAGCTTTCCTGTCTCAACCCGGCCGGCTATACGTCCAGCGGGTCGACGTCCAGCTGCCAGCGCAAATCGCGCGCGGTGCGCTGACGGTAGAGCTGGGCAACCCAGTCGGCAAGAAAGGCCTGCAGCGGGCTGCGCTGGTCCGCTTCGATCAGTAGCTGCGCGCGCTCGCGGCGCGCCAGCCGCGTCATGCGCATCGGCACCGGGTCAAAGATGCGCAGACCGTCGGGCGCGCGCTCGTCCGCCAGGCGGCGGGCGTGACGCAGAAATTCCACCGCATCGTCCAGCGCCGGTGCGTCAGCGCGCAACATCGCCTGGTGACTGAAGGGCGGAAAGCCGGCGCTGCGCCGGGCCTGCAGTTCCATGCGGGCAAAGGCGTCGAAGTCGTGATGCGCCAGGTGCAGGTACAGCGGATGCGCCGGGTATTCGGTCTGGATCAGCACCTCACCCGGTAGCTTGCCGCGCCCGGCCCGACCGCCGACCTGCATCAATTGCTGGAACAGCCGCTCCGGGGCGCGAAAATCCGCGGCGTGCAGCGAGGCATCGGCGCCGATCACGCCCACCAGAGTCAGGTTCGGAAAATCATGGCCTTTGGCCATGATCTGGGTGCCGACCAGGATGTCGGCGCCGCCGTCAGCGATCGTCGCCAGCAAACTTTCCCACTGTTTGCGCGTGCGCGCCGCATCGCGGTCCACTCGTAGCACGCGCGCCTGCGGGAACAGTTCGGCCAGACGCGCCTCAATGCGCTGCGTGCCACGGCCGAAGGGCTGAATGTCCTGATTGCCACAGCTGGGGCAGGCGTGCGGGATGCCGCCATCGCAGCCGCAGTGATGGCAGCGCAGACGGCGGTCGGCCAGATGCACGACAAGGTTGGCCGAACAGTGCGGACAGCGACTCACCCAGCCGCAGGCCGTGCATGACAGCACCGGCGCATAGCCGCGCCGATTGAGGAACACCAGGCTTTGCTCGCCACGCGCGAGGCGCTGGGCGATCGCCGCCTGCAGGCCGGGGCTGAGCCCCTCGTCCAGTTTCAGGCGGCGCACGTCGATGCAGCGCACCGTCGGCATGGTCGCCGCCACGGCACGCTGGCTCAACACCTGCAACGCATAGCGCTCATTGCGGGCGTGGTACCAGGTTTCCAGCGAAGGCGTCGCCGACCCGAGCACGACCGGCACGTCGCGCTGGCGCGCACGCCACACCGCCACATCCCGCGCCGAATAGCGCACGCCTTCCTGCTGCTTGTAGGAGGCGTCATGCTCCTCATCCACCAGGATCAGGCCGAGTCGCGGCAGCGGTGCAAACACCGCCAGCCGGGTGCCGAGGACGATGTCGGCATGGCCGGTAAGGGCCTGGACGAAGCCACGCGAACGGGCGCCGTCGGCCAGGCCCGAATGCAGGCTGACCACCCTGGCCGCGGCAAAGCGCTGGGCCACGCGGTGTTCGAGCTGCGGCGTCAGTGCGATCTCGGGCACCAGCATCAACACCTGCCTGCCCTGCGCCAGCGCGTGCGCGGCAAGGCGCAGATAGACCTCAGTCTTGCCGCTACCGGTAACACCGTGCAGCAGCCAGCTGCGAAAGCCCTCACCCGCTTCGAGCATGGCTCGTACCGCGCCGTCCTGCTCGGCGGTCAGTGCGGGCAGACTGCCCGTGGCATCACGACGCTGTGTATCTTCGGCAGCGGCGACCAGCCAGCCGCGCCGCAGCAGGTCGCCGACTGCCTCGCCGCCCTCACGCTCGCGCACCACGCTGCGCCGCCAGGGCGAGGCGTCCTGCGCCAGACCCCGCAGCAAGGCCAGCGCCTTGCTCGGGCGCCGCGCGGCCTGTAGCGCGTCCACGCCTGCCGGGCCAATGTCGAGCAGCGGGTCTTCGTCGTCGCCGCTGACACCATCGGCACGGCGCAGGCCGGGCGGCAGCGCGAGCGCCACAACTTCGCCCAGCGGCGCGTGATAGTAACGGGAGACAAAGGCGACCAATTCCAGCCAGTCCGGGGGCAGGGGCGGCACGTCGCGCTGAATGTGGTGAACAGCCTTGAGACGGGCCGGGTCGATGGTCGACTCAGTGGCCAGATCGGCGTCCGCATCGGAGGCTAGCGCGACGATCAGTCCGTTACGCTCTCCGCGGCCGAACGGCACCTTGACGCAACGCCCGACGTCCGCCGCGGACGCATCCGTGGCGAGGTAATCGAACACTTGCGGCAGCGGAAGCGGCAGGGCGACACGAATAATGGGCATGCAGCACGGGGGCAGATCAGGAAAGCCGTTTTACGTCAGTGCCTTGAGCCCGATTCATGAGAACGAACCGGGGAAACGCAGGGCAAGTCATTGGCGGGAAAACCGCTCCGCGGCTTGTCCACAAAACCTGTGGATAAGTTTGTGGGAAAGACGGGCAAATCGCCCTCAAACCTGCGGAGCGTCAGGGTTTTGAACACCTTGCCCCAACATTGCGCATTTTAAAACTCTTTTATTTTCATGCACTTATTGGCTTGGCCGCATAAGATATCAAACTAGGATCGCTTGCCTGCACAGATCGGGCCGATGTGCATAAGTCAAGCCCTCAGACAGCAATTTCGGGCTTGACAGACCGCGGTCGCCGCCCTCGAAAAGCGGCGGCGGCCGAACCCCGCATCAGCCCTGAGCGCGCAGCTTGCGGCTGTGCTCGTGGACGGTCTCCACCAGCACCGTCACGCTCTCGGGCGGGGTGAATTGAGAAATGCCGTGGCCGAGGTTGAAGATATGGCCGGGATGGTTGCCAAAGGAGTCCAGCACACGGCGCGTCTCGTGGGCCACGGCCTCGGGCGGAGCAAACAGCACGTTGGGGTCCAGATTGCCCTGCAGCGCCACCTTGTCCCCCACCAGTTGCCGCGCGCGGCCGATGTCCATGGTCCAGTCCAGACCCACTGCGTCGCTACCGATCGCAGCGATCGACTCCAGCCACAAACCGCCACCCTTGGTGAACACGATGCTGGGCACGCGCTGGCCGTCGCGCTCGCGGATCAGGCCGGACACGACCTGCTCAAGGTAACGCAGCGAGAATTCGCGATAGGCGGCCTCGGACAGCACGCCACCCCAGGAGTCGAAAATCATCACCGCCTGGGCGCCAGCTTCGATCTGGGCGTTGAGGTACTTGACCACCGCCTGCGCGGTGACTTCAAGGATGTGGTGCATCAGGTCCGGGCGGCTGTAGGCCAGGCTCTTGACCTTGCGATAGTCGCTCGACGAGCCGCCTTCGACCATGTAGCAGGCCAGCGTCCAGGGGCTGCCGGAGAAACCGATCAGCGGCACACTGCCGTCGAGCGCACGGCGAATTTCGCTGACCGCATCCATCACGTACTGCAGTTCGGCGTGCGGATCGGGCGCGCTGAGGTTGCGGATCTCCCACTCGTCCTTCAGCGGGCGCTCGAAGCGCGGCCCCTCGCCTTCGGCGAAGTACAGGCCGAGACCCATCGCATCGGGCACGGTGAGGATGTCCGAGAACAGGATGGCGGCATCGAGGTCGTAGCGGGCCAGCGGCTGCAGCGTGACTTCGCAAGCCATCGCCGGGCTCTTGCACAGGTTGAGGAAGTTGCCGGCGCGCTTGCGCGTTTCGCAGTATTCCGGCAGATAACGTCCGGCCTGGCGCATCAGCCAGACGGGGGTGTAGTCGGTGGGCTGGCGCAGCAGGGCGCGCAGAAAGGTGTCGTTCTTGAGACGGCTCACGTCGAGTCCTTATGGCGGTCGTTCAGGCACAAACCATGATTATCGCCCGTCGACAGCAGCGATGGGCTTGTTACGCATCAAACGGGGGCAAAGCACGCCTCAGCGACGCCAGAAGGCGGGCGTCAGCACGACGAGAAAGGTGAAGATCTCGAGCCGGCCAAGGATCATCGTGAACGCCAGCACCCATTTGTGGAACACGGTCAGGGCCTGATAGTTCGATGCTGGCCCCACCCCCTCGAGTCCGGGCCCGGTGTTGTTAAGGCTGGCAACCACGGCGGAAAAGGCAGTGATCAGTTCCAGCCCGGTCGCCGACAAGAGCAGCGTCAGGCTGACGATGGACACCATGTACATGAAGCTGAAGCCCAGCACTGCATGCAGAATGGTCTCGGGCACCGGTTGCTTGCCCAGGCGCACCGGACGCACCGCGTTGGGGTGCAGCGAGCGGATCATCTCGCGCAACACCTGCTTGTACAGGATCATCGCCCGCATCATCTTGATGCCGCCACCGGTCGAACCCGAACAGGCGATGAAGCTGCCCATGAACAGCAACCAGAGCTGAGCAAACATCGGCCAGGCGGTGTAGTCGTCGATGACGAGACCGAGCGACGTCGAGATCGACACCACGTGAAACGCCACGTTGCGCAAGGTGGCAAGCGGATCGGCATGGATCTGCCAGTACATCAGGTACAGCGTCAACATGGCAACGCTGAACAGCAACACGCCAAAGTAGAATGGGATCTCGGGATCGCGCGCGTATGGCTTCAGCGAGCGCCGCATCAGGGCGAGATAGTGCGTGGCGTAATTGAGGCCGGCGAGCACCGCAAACAGGATCGTCACCAGCTCGACGTTGAGATTGTCGAAATGTCCGAGCGACGCATCCTTGTTCGAAAAACCACCCAGGCCGGCGATGGAGAAAGCATGGATCAGCGCGTCCCAGCCGTCCAGCCCGGCCCACCACAGGCTGAGCGCGCAGGCCACCGTGAGCAGCAGATAGGTCATCCACAGGCCCTTGGCGGTCTCGGCGATGCGCGGCGTGAGACTGCTGTCCTTCATCGGCGTCGGAACCTCGGCCTTGAATAGCTGACGGCCACCGATCCCCAGCAACGGCAGGATTGCCACCACCAGCACGATGACCCCCATGCCACCGATCCAGTGCATGAAGGTGCGCCAAAGGTTGATCGAAATCGGCAGGTCATCGAGCCCCGACAACACCGTCGCGCCGGTGGCGGTCAGCCCCGAGACGGCCTCGAAATAGGCATCAGTGAAGTGCAGCCCCGGAATGTAGGCGAGCAGGGGCAGGGCACCGAACAACGGCAACACGATCCAGGTCGCGGCGACGAGAAAAAACCCGTCGTGCACCCGCAGGTCGCGGCGCCCGCCACGGGTCAGAGCCCACAGGATCAGACCGATCACGAAGGTGGCAAAGACCGCCTTGTCGTAAGCCAGTGTCGCGCCATCGTCGAGCCAGACCGACACCCCGAGCGGAAACCCCATCAGCAGGCCGAAGATCATGATGATCAGGCCTAGCGCATTCAATGCGGGGTAGTAGGCACGCATGCTGATCGCCCGTCAGAGGAAGTGGAAGCCGACCTGGAACAGCTTCTCGACCTTACGTACCAGATGTTTGTGCGTGCAGAACACGATAACGTGGTCGTTCTCTTCGATCACGGTGTCGTGGTGCGGCATGATCACCTCGCGCCGTACCACCCGGCCATCCTCACGCGTCTCGTCGCGCACGATGGCGCCGATGCTCGCGCCCTTGGGCAGCATGATCTCCTCGATCGGGCGGCCCACGACCTTCGAGTCCTTGCGGCTACCGTGGGCAATGAGCTCCAGCGCCTCGGCCGCGCCCCGGCGCAGACTGTGCACCGCAACCACGTCACCGCGGCGAACGTGGGCCAGCAAGGTGCCGATCGAGGTGTGCGCCGGAGAAATGGCGATGTCGATCGGTCCACCCTGCACCAGGTCGACGTAGCTCCGGCGGTTGATCAGCGCCAGGGTGCGACGCGCGCCCATGCGCTTGGCGAGCGAGGCCGACATGATGTTGTCTTCCTCGTCGTTGGTCAGGGCGACAAACAGGTCGGTCTCGTCAATGCCCTCGGTCTCGAGGAGCTTTTCATCGGTCGAGTCGCCGCGCAGCACCAGCGCCCTGGACAGCTGGGTGGCGAGCAGCTCGGCCCGCTCCTGCTTCATCTCGAGGATCTTGACGTGATAGTTCTCTTCGATCGATTGCGCCAGGCGAAAACCGATGTTGCCGCCGCCAGCGATCATGATGCGGCGCATCGGCTTGTCCGACCGGCGCAGCTCGCGCATCACCTGGCGGACATGCACGGTGGCGGCAAGGCAGAAGACTTCGTCGCCAGGGGCGATGATGCTGTCACCCTCGGGGATGATCGGAACGCCGTTGCGGTAAATTGCCGCGATGCGAACCTCGACGTTGGGCAGGTGAAACTTGAGGGCCTTCAGCGGATGGCCCACCAGCGGCCCGCCTTCGAAGGCTCGCACACAGATCAGGCTGACGACGCCGTCGGCAAACTCCAGCACCTGCAGCGCCTCGGGGAAAGCGATCAGGCGCTTGATGTAGTCGGTGACCACCTGCTCGGGGCAGATCGAGAAATCGACGGCGAAATTCGACTCGTCGAGAAGCTCGGGGTAGTCGACGTAGTCGGTCGAGCGCAGGCGCGCGATGCGTGTCGGCAGGTTGAACAGCGCCTTGGCGATGCGACAGGCGCACAGGTTAGTCTGGTCTGACTGGGTCACGGCGATCAGCAGGTCGGCGTCTTCGGCACCCGCATCGCGCAGCACCTTTGGCGATGCCGCGTTGCCGCAGACGGTGCGAATCTCGAGGCGATCGCGCAGCACAGCGAGGTGTTCCGGGCTGGTGTCGACGAGCGTGATGTCGTTGGCTTCCGAAACCAGGTTTTCCGCCACAGAGGCACCGACCTGTCCGGCACCGAGAATGATGATCTTCACCGAGCGTGTCCGAGATGCGTATCAACGGGCGATTCTACGCTGCCCCGCAACATCCCGAAACCAAACTATTGCACCGCAACATCAACTCACCCTATTGATTTTCCTCATGCCGCCGCCCCGCCTGCAGGCCGAGCTGCTTGAGCTTGCGATAAAGGTGAGTACGCTCCAGCCCGGTCTTCTCGGCCAGCCGCGTCATGTTGCCGCCTTCAAGCCGCAGGTGGTGCTCGAAATAGAGGCGTTCGAAGGCTTCGCGCGCTTCGCGCAAGGGCTGGTCAAAGGACACACCGATCGACCCTGCAGCCGAATCCTGCGGCAGCAGGCGGCGCACATCGGCGGCGCCGATCTCCTCTTCGAGCGTTCCAAGGGCGAGCGATTTCACCGCAGCGCGCAATTCAGCATACCCACCCGGCCATGGCAGGTTGCGCAACTGATTGAGCGCCGCGGTGGAAAAGCGCCGCAAGGGCACCTCGCCACCTTCGACCAGATGCAGCAGCACCTGACTGGCAAGCTCGGGCAAATCGTCGCGGACGTCACCAATCGACGGCGGCGCCAGGCTGACCTCGAACACACGCGACACCAGCGCCTCTTCCCACCCCTCGGTCAGCAAGGCCTCGGCGCTGCGGTCGGTGGCTACCACCAGGCGCAGGTCGTACCGGTCCAGGCGGTCGACGGCGAAGGCCAGATTCTTCTGCTGCGCACGCGACAGCCGCGCCAGTTCACCGACGAAAAGGACGCCACCCTGTGTCGCCTGCAGTTGACTGATGTCGAGCGGCGCGGCAATGGCGGCCAGATCGACCCAGGCCGCGGAACTGGTCTGCACGCTGCGCGCGACCAGCTCGGCGAGGCTGCCACCGCCAACCCGCAACAACAGCAAGCGCGAACTGTTGGCGATCTGCTCGACGCGACGGCGCAATTCACGCAACTGCACCGAACGCGTAAACGCTGCCAGGGTCAGCGGCGCCGGCGCCCCCGCTGCCGGGGGGCGCTGCAGGCCGCGCTTGACCGCGGCGAGCAGTTTTTGCAGCGCGATCGGTTTTTCCAGGTAGTCAATGGCACCGATACGGGTCGCCTCGACTGCGGTATCGATGGTGCCGTGTCCCGACATCATCACCACCGGCATATTGAGCTGGCCATTCGCCGCCCACTCCTTCAGCAGCGTGATGCCGTCGGTGTCAGGCATCCAGATGTCGAGCAGCACCATATCCGGCCGCCCGGCATTGCGCATTGCCCGTGCGGTGGTGGCGTTCTCGGCCAGCAGGATATCGTAGCCTTCATCGCGCAGGATCTCGGACAAGAGTTCGCGGATGCCGACTTCGTCGTCAACGATGAGTATCTTTGCCATTGTGTTCAGTATTCACCATTTGTTTCGGCCAGGCGCAGCCGGATGCGGACTTCCGCCCCACTGCCGTCACGGTTGGCCAACCGGACGTCGCCACCGTGCTCGTCCACGATCTTCTTCACCATCGCCAACCCAAGGCCGGTGCCGCGCGATTTGGTGGTGAAGTAAGGCTCGAAGGCATGCGCGAGCACTTCGACCGGAAAGCCCGGCCCATTGTCACGGAACAGCAATACCACGCGTTCGCCCTCGCGCCGGGTGATCACGCGCAATTCTGCCTGTGCGACGCCGGCAAGTGCATCCTGCGCATTCTGCAGCATGTTGTGGATCACCTGTCGGATCTGGCTGGCATCACCCTGCACCCTTGGCAGCTCGGGCGCCAGTTCGAGCCTGATCAGGGCTGCGGCACTTTCGTACAGGTCCAGCACTTCGCGGATCAGCGCATTGAGGTCGATCGCCGCAAATTGGGGCGCCGGCAGCCGCGCGTATTCGCGGAAGGCGTTGACCAGATTCTTCATCGCCTCGACCTGGTTCACGATCGTCGTGGTGCCGCGTTCGAGCATCTCGCGGCCACGGTCATCGAGCTTGTCAGCGAGCTTGAAGGCCAGGCGTTCGGCCGACAACTGGATCGGGGTCAGCGGATTCTTGATTTCGTGGGCAAGACGCTGCGCCACCTCGCCCCACGCCGCAGTGCGCTGGGCAGCGACGAGATGCGAGATGTCATCGAACACGACCACCAGCCCGCCCCCGGAGCCCGCGGGCAGTCGTGAGCCGTGAATCAGCAGCGCCAGTGGTGTGCTGTCCTTCACCGGCAGCTCGATCTGCGCCTGCCAGTCGCCCTCATTGGCGTCGAAGCCATCAAGCAAGGCGTTGCGAAAGTGCGTCAGCCGTGGCCACTCGGCCAGGGCGATGTCCTCGAAGCCCGCCAGCTCATCGCCCAGAACCTGCATGGCGCCATGGTTGGCAGCCCGCAGCTTGCCCTCGGCCGAGAAAGCCAGCACGCCAGTCGAAAGGTTGGCGAGCACGCTCTCAAGGTAGGCGCGCGCCGACTCGACCGCTGCACCACTGCGCTGCGCTGCGGCGCGCGCTTCTTCGAGCTGACGCGTCATGCGGTTGAAGGACTGTGTCAGCACACCGAGCTCGTCTCTTGCCGGCAGTGCCTGGCGCTGACTGAAGTCGCCCTGCGCAACGGCTTGCGTGCCCTCGGCCAGGATCAGCAGGGGCGCGGCCAGACGGCGCGCAATGATGAAGGCCGCAGCGACCGCCGTCAGCAGCGCCAGCAACAAGGTCAGTGTCAGCGTCAGCGTGTAGATGCGGTTCAAGCCCTCGCGACCGAGCGTGAGCTGCTGGTACTCGCGATAGGCTTCCTGCACCGCCTCGGCATGCCGTCCAAAGGTCTCCGGTACGGCCTGCGTCAGTTGCAGCAGGTTGGGCTCGCCGGCCAGCGTACGTAGCGGAATCGGCACGATCACGCGGATTACCAGACGCCCATCAGACTGGCTCTCGACGGCGTGGAAGTGCCGTGACTGGCGCGCCTGGCGCAACTGGTTCGGGCTTGGTAGATCCGGAATGAGCCCGGCCGTCGCATCTGCCGCGGTCGCGAGGACCTGACCGTTGGCAGCCATCACGGTAACACCGCCGACAGTCGCCTGTTCTCGTAGGCGATTGAGCAGCACGGGCGACACCTGCCCCGTTCCGTCAAGCTCCAGCACCATGTCGTCCGCCTTGTCACTGATCTGGCTGACGAGATAATCGAGCGCGTTCTGGCCCAGTGCGATGCCCCCCTCCAGCGCCGACTCGACCCGTACGTCGAACCACGACTGAATGCTGCGTACCAGAAACTGCAGCGACACCGCATAGACGACCAGACCGGGCACCACGCCCATCAGCGCGAACATCAGCACCAGCCGGTACTTGAGGCGCGAGCCGAACTCGCGACCACGATACTCGCGCCACAACTGGCGCAGCTGCACGCCCACCAGGCCTGCCAGGGCGACGACCAGCACACCGTTGAGCGCAAGCAGGTAGGGATAGCTGCCGACGAACAGATCGGTGTTCGAGCTGGCCGAGGTCAGCAGGAACAAGGATATGGCGGCCAGTGCGGCGGCGACGGCGAGCAGGATGCGCTTCATCGCAGGCCCGCTGCGCCAGGCAGGAAGGTCCAGGTCATCCAGTCCGTTCCAAGTTTCCAGTCACGGCTGCCAACAGCCGTCACCTGAAAAAGCTTGGGTAGCTGGCTGGTGTCGAGCTGAAAGCGCAGCGCCACCTCGTGCGACACGCCGGCAACGATCTGGTCGAGTTCGGCGACCTGCCAGTTGCGCACGCGCTGCATGGTACGCACGGCCGCCTCAAGCGTGTCGAAGCTCTGGTGAATAGTGCCAATCGACAGGCGGTAGCTGCGGGTGATGGCGTGATAGGAGAGGCGATACTCGAGGCTGCGGTCGACGGCGACTTCGTTCAACCAGTACCAGCGCGGACGCTCGATGCGCAACTCGGTTGTGAAATACAGCGAGACACCACGCATCACCGCATCGGCCAGGCGCGAATTGAGCTCGATATCGATGTCGGCGTTGAGTACATAGCCGCCATCTCCACGCACCACCTCGGCGCTGAGAATGCGGGCGTCATCAGCCCGCACGCCCTGGGTGAGGGCAAGCATCAACATCAGCGCGCAGGCGCGCAACAGGCGATCAAGCCTTCTTGCGCAGGGAGGCAAAATAGAAGCCGTCATGTTCGGCATCGGGCAGCAACTGACTATCGGGGAAGGCTTCAATCGAAAGACGTTCGGCATCGGCGTGGCGTTCGAGAAAGCGGGCGACTTGTACCGCGTTCTCTTGCCCGAATACCGAGCAAGTGACGTAGAGCATTGTGCCACCTGGCGCGAGGGTCTGCCAAAGCGCATCCAGGATACGGCGCTGCTGGGCCGCGAAGGCCGCGATGTCCTCGTCACGACGCAGCCACTTGATGTCGGGATGGCGACGTACGACTCCGGAAGCCGAGCACGGCACATCGGCCAGAATCCGGTCAAACGGGCGCCCATCCCACCAACCGCCCAGGTCGCTGCAGTCCGCGACCTGGATTCGGGCCTCCAGCCCAAGGCGATCCAGGTTGCGGCGGATACGCTGGGCACGCTGCGGGTCGAGCTCCAGTGCCAGCAGCTCGACATCCGCGAGCTCGAGCAGGTGTGCGGCCTTGCCACCGGGTGCAGCGCAGGCATCCAGCACCCGCTCGCCGGCCTGAGGTGATAACAAGTGTGCCGCCCACTGTGCACCGGCGTCCTGCACCGACACCCTGCCCTCGGCGTAGCCTGGCAAGCGGGCCACGGGCACCGCATGGTCCAGCACAATCGTCTGATTAGCCACAGTGTGCGCAGCAATGTCAGCGGCCGCCAGTTCGGCGAGCACGGCATCGACCGTCGCGCGGCGCCGATTGACACGCAGAGCCATGGGCGAGCGCTGATTGCCGGCTGCGAGCACGCCTTGCCAGCGCTCGGGATGATCGGCGCGGACGCGCTCGATCCACCACCGCGGATGCGCATGACGTGCCTCTTCATCAGCCTCAACCCAGCCCGGCCACTGCGCGTGCTGACGCAAGGCATTGCGTAGCACGCCATTGACCATACCCTTCAGGCCCGGCATGGCCAGCGTGGCTGCCTGTACGGCCTGATCCACCACCGTATGCGCCTGCTCGGGGCGCTGCTCCAGGCGACGCAGGGCTACGAGCAGCAGCGCATGAATCACCGCGGCAGGCGGGCTGTGCAGAAACTGATCGAGAACGGCGTCACCGCGTCCGTAGTCACGCAGCGTCGACCAGGCCAGATCGCGCACCGCTCCCCGAACCCCTTCCGGCCAGCCGGGATGGCCTTCGGCCATGCGTTCGAAGGCGTCGGTCAGGTTTCCCCCATCCAGCACGCGGGCGACAAGTTCAGCAGCACGCAACATGGCATAGCCCAGGCTGTCTTCAGGCAGATCGGGGCGATCAACAGGCGCGGCCGCACGGGGGCGGGAAGATGGGCGGGGGGAAGACGAAGACCGAAGAGAGGACGTCCGCTGCGGCGGACGTCGGGTGCTGTTGGTGGAAGAGCTCACGGGATGTCGGGGCCTGACGGCGCTCGCCGCCTGCCCTGGTCAGGCCAGCAGCGCGCGCAGATGATTGGGAAGCGCAAACTGCGCCTGATGCACGGCACCATTGTAATGTTGAAGCCGCCCGATCCGTCGCGTCGCAATCCGGCGATCGATCTCGGCGGCGGGCACGGACTGCGGATCGAGCGTGTCGGAGGCAGTCGCCAGCCCCCACAGACTGCCGTAAAGCGGAATGTACAGAAAATACGGCCGCACCACCGCAAACACCTCACGCAGCCGCCGCACCAGTTCGCGAACCCGCTCGGGCTGAAACACCGGCGGTCCGATGTGCAGGCTCAGGGCCCCACCTTCGGCCAGCAACCCGCGGCAGGCGCGGAAGAAATCAGCCGAGTACAAGGCTTCCGCCGGGCCAACCGGGTCGGTCAGATCGAGCACAATCAGATCGTAGCGATCACCGGCGGCAGGCCCATCCTCATTGACGTACTTCATGCCATCGCCGATGCGGATATCGACGCGCGGATCATCGAGGGCGCCGTGATGCACCGCCTGAAGATGACGACGCGAAATGTCGACGACCTTCTCATCGAGCTCGGCGATCACCACCTGCTCGATCGTCGGACACTTGAGCAACTCTTCCGCAGAACCGCCATCGCCCCCACCGACGATCAGCGCCCGGCGCACCCCAGCGTGCGCCGTTGCCGGCACCTGAATGAGGTTTTCGTGATAGTAGAACTCATCCCGCTCCGAAGTCATGAAGCAGCCATCGAGGCGGAACAGTCGCCCAAAAACAGGCGTATCCCAGACTTCATAGTCCTGCCATTCGGAACGACCCTGTTCAAGCAGACGAGCACCGCGGTAGAAAAAGCCCGCATCCTCGCTCAACTGCTCGACAAGAAACCCATCCCGGCCAAGCGATGCGCTCGAAGTCATGACTCAGGCTTCCACCAGCAAGCGCCCGCGGGTGACCTCATGCTCAACGCGCTCACCTGGGTCCAGCACGCCGATCACGCGGTGGTACACCTGACGCGCGCGATCTCCATTGTCACGGGAAAAATTGCAGACATAGACATCCAGTGTAACGTCACCACTTTCCGGCCAAGTATGGATGGCCAGATGGGATTCGGCCAGAACCACGGTACCGGTCACGCCCGCGGGTGCTCCCTGCTCGTCGCGAAACTGGTAGAAATAGGCACCAAGCGGGGTTAGGCCTGCCTCTCGACATTCCTCGACGCACAGCGTCTCGAGACGGTCACAGTCGACCAGGAAGGGATGCGCGGCGCGGCAACCGTAGAGATCAGCGATCAGGTGAAGTCCGTTCATATTCCGGGAAATAAATGGGGGCAATGAATAGGACTTGTCATTCTAACACGGCAGGTCTTTGCAACATTTCTGCAAAGACAAATGCCAATATGCATGTCGATGGTGTTTCACGTGAAACACCACTGGAGCGCCCGCTCAGTGGATGAAGGTGTCGTATGCAAGGCGCACGATAAGCACGCTGACTACTGCAAGGAACATCTTGCGCACGAATGCCGTGCCGTGCCGCATTGCCATACGCGATCCAATGATCGAGCCGCTCAGGTTGCACGCCGCCATTACCGCAGCGAGACTCCACATCAGATGAACATTGCCTGCAAAGTAGGCGATAGCCGCGACATTGGTCGCCACATTGAGTATCTTCGACGTCACCGAAGCACGCAGAAAGTCCATGCCGAGAAAGCGTATGAACGAAAAGATGAGGAAGCTGCCTGTCCCGGGACCAAAGAACCCGTCGTAGAACCCAATCACCCCTCCAACCCCAAGCGCGATCCCGACCGAGCGCGCGCCGTGCGCCGGCTCGTTCGAGACTGAACCCAGGTCCTTGCGCACGAAGGTATACACGGCGACCAGAACCAGCATCAGCAGAATCAGAGGCCTGAGCACCGCGGGATCCAGAAAGACCACCGCTTTCGCACCAAACCAGGACCCGATCAGCGCAGCAACTGCACCCGGCCCGGCGATGAGCCAGGGAATCCTGACCCTGCGACTGTACTGAACTGCAGCGCTTGCGGTACCGACGATACTGGCCAGCTTGTTCGTGCCGAACAGCGTAGCGGGCGCCATGGCCGGAAAGGCGGCAAACAGCGCCGGGATCTGAATCAGCCCGCCGCCACCCACGATCGAATCGACGAAACCTGCAAACAGCGCAGCCAGGCCCAGCGCCAGAAAAATGAAGTCGACTTCCATCAAACCTGTTTCACGTGAAACAACTCCGCGCTCCGCGACCAATCATGAAAATGCGCCGAAACGGGAACAGCACCCCGTCGTCGCGCTCCGGTGGATACGCCTCAATCAAGCGCGCACCCAGCTCTGCCAAAAATGCCGCAGCCTGCTCCTGGTCGAGTCTGGACAAATAGGGCACAAGGGTCGTGCCGAGCATCCAGTCCAGCACGGCGGAACGCCCACCGAGCTTTTGCCAATAAACGGACTCCCATACATCCACCACGGAAAACTCCGCCGACAGCAGTCGCCAATAGTCCGCCGCGGCCAACACAGCACCCATGCGTTCGCCCGACAGCAAGCCGGCCCAACGAGGCGCCGCAGCAAGTTCTCGTACCAGACGATGTGAAGGCGCGTCAAAATTGGCAGGCACCTGCACCGCCATCACCCCATCGCGAGCAAGCATAGCGGCGAGCCGAGCGAACAGGGACTGATGCTCATCCAGCCAGTGCAGCGCCGAGTTGGAAAAAAGCACATCGACCGGCTCTGCCGGCGCCCACTCGGCAATGTCCGCCTGCACCCAGCACAGCGAGGGCAGATTCAACCTGGCCCGTGACAGCATCGCCGACGAAGAATCCACGCCCACGATCTGCGCCCCAGGCCAGCGCTCGGCGAGCAAGGCTGTGACATTGCCCGGCCCGCAGCCCAGGTCCGCGACCCTGCCCGGCGACTGGCAAGGAATGCGCGCCAGCAAATCCAGCGCGGGCCTCAGGCGCAGGTCGCCGTACTGCAGGTAGCGCTCGGGATTCCAGCTCATATCACCCACCAAAAAACGTCACAGCGCGACGGCACGATCGAGGCAACTACCGTCACGCCCACGGATAGGCGTTTCGCAACCCCGGGGCTTGCCGAGGGAGCCAGGCTATTTGCCGATACAGAATCGCGAAAAAATCACCCCCAGCAAATCGTCAGCATGGAACTCGCCGGTGATCTCGCCCAGGTCTTCCTGCGCCAGCCGCAATTCTTCGGCAAACAATTCCAGTGCCGCGGACTGACCGGCGGCGATCTCGATATGCGCCAGTGCAGAACGCAGGGCCTGCAGATGGCGTTCGCGCGCCAGGATCACATCCTCGCCGTGGGCATGCCAGCCGGCGATGCGCAGCAGTTCGGCGCGCACCAGTTCCATGCCCGTGCCGCTCTTTGCCGACACGTGCAACCGGACCTGGCCGCGCTCTTCGATGCGGGCTGGCGCCGCGTTCGCGAGATCGATCTTGTTGAGCACGGTGATACGCTCCACACCCGGTGGCAGCCGGGCATCGATCGCGTCCAGTGCAGCATCCGTCGCCATCACGCTGGCGTCGATCAGACGCAGGATGACGTCCGCACGGTCGATCTCGCGCCAGGTGCGCTCAATGCCGATGCGCTCGACGGCATCAGCCGTGTCGCGCAGACCGGCAGTGTCGATGATGTGCAGCGGAATGCCTTCGATCTGGATCGTCTCGCGCAAAGCATCACGTGTCGTGCCGGCGATTTCGGTGACGATGGCACGATCCTCGCCGGCAAGCTGATTCAGCAGACTGGACTTGCCGACATTGGGCTCGCCCACCAGCACCACATTCAGGCCACTGCGCAGCAAAGCCCCCTGGCGCGCCCGATCGAGCACGCCTTCGAGTTGCCCACGGATCTCGTCGAGCCGCGGCAGGGCGCGCGCACGCTCGAGGAATTCGATCTCTTCTTCGGGGAAGTCCAGCGTGGCTTCGACCAGCATGCGCAGATCGATCAGCGCATCGACGATGTGGCGAATCTCATCGGAAAAACGACCCGACAGTGAGCGCAGCGCAGAGCGCGCTGCGGCGGCCGTCGAGGCTTCGATGAGATCAGCGACGCTCTCGGCCTGCGCCAGGTCGAGCTTGCCGTTGAGAAAGGCACGGCGGGTGAATTCGCCCGGCTCGGCGAGACGGGCGCCGAGTTCCAGGCAGCGCTCAAGCAGCATCTGCATGACCACCGGGCCGCCATGGCCCTGCAACTCGAGCACATCTTCGCCGGTAAAGGACGCGGGGGAGGGGAAGTACAGCAGGATGCCTTCGTCGAGCGCATCGCCCGCCGCATCGCGGAAGCGGGCAAACATCGCCTCGCGCGGCTGCGGCATGCGACCGCACAGCGCAGTCGCAACGCCGATCAGGCTGGCGCCCGAGATACGGACGACACCGATGCCGCCGCGCCCCGGTGCCGTCGCGATGGCGGCAATCGCGTCAGGCGGTCTTGCTACCGGACTTTCCACTTTCGATCATCCGCGTGATCTGCCACTGCTGGGCAATCGACAGCGTGTTGTTTACCACCCAGTACAGGACCAGACCGGAAGGGAACCACAGGAACATGAAGCCGAAGACCACCGGCATCGCCATCATCACCTTGGCCTGGATCGGGTCCGGCGGCGTGGGGTTGAGCTTCATCTGGATCAGCATCGACACGGCCATGATGACCGGAAGGATGAAATACGGATCCTTCGCCGACAGATCCTGAATCCAGCCCAACCACGGCGCGTGGCGCATCTCGACGCTGCCCAGCAGCACCCAGTACAGCGCGATGAACACCGGAATCTGCACCACGATCGGCAGGCAGCCGCCCAGCGGGTTGATTTTCTCGGTGCGATAGACGCTCATCATTTCCTGCTGCAGCTTGGCCTTGTCGTTGCCGTACAACTCCTTCATGCGCTGCAGGCGCGGGCCCAGCACCCGCATCTTGGCCATCGACTTGTAGCTCGCCGCGGACAGGGGGAAGAACAGCGCCTTGAGCGCAACCGTGACCAGAATGATCGCCCAGCCCCAGTTGCCCGTCAGGCTGTGCAGCCACGACAAGACCCAGAACAGCGGCGCCGCAATCACCGTCAGCCAGCCGTAATCGACCACCAGGTTCAGCCCAGGAGCGATGGCCTCGAGCTTGTCCTGCTGCTGCGGACCGGCGTAAAGGCGGGTTCCCACCGTCGCTTCGGCGCCAGGCGCAAGCCCATCGACCGGCATGATCATGCCCGCCGAAAACAGGTTGTTGCCCAACGGACGGGCGAAGTACTCGCGCTGCGCACCCGGCTCGGGCAACCAGGCACTGACGAAGTAGTGCTGCACCATCGCCACCCAGCCGTCGCTGGCGGTCTTGACGAACTTGGCGTCGCCCGCGGTGATGTCCTTGAACTGCACCTTCTGGAACTTGCCAGCGTCAGTGTAGACGGCGGGGCCGGTAAAGGTATTGACCCCAAAGGCTTCGACCTGCTCCGCCGCCTCACCGTCGCGGGTGAGCTGGAAGTAAGCGTGCGGGGAGAGCGTCTGGCCACTGCCGTTCCTGATCTCGTAAGCCACATCGATCAGGTAACTGCCGCGGTTGAAGGTCATCACCTTGGTGACCTGCACGCCGTCCTGCTCCGGCGCCTGCAGGCGCAGCACAACGCGGTCCTCGCCGTCCTTCAACGCCAGCTCGCCGGCCGGCAGCGCAAACGTCGTCTTGTGCGTCGGCAGCCCTTCGCCGATCAGACCGGACTGCGCCGTGTACTGATGGTGGATGGTGTCATCGCCGAGCAATACGTAATTGCCAAGGTTCTCGCCGCTGGCCTTGTGCTGCAGCAGTTCGAGGCGAACGATGCTGCCGCCCTCTGCCGACACATCGACCCGCAGCAGGTCTGTGGTCACGACCACGCGCGGCGCCGAAGACGCCGCCACCTGCTCGCTCGGCACGACCGTCTGACCGGTCAGCGAGGCCGACGGCGTCGGCACCGAACCATCGGCAGCCGCCGACGCGCCTGCGGCCGTCGTTGCCTGAACCGCCGGCGCGGGGTTGTTATGCTTGATCCATCCTTCCCACAACATCACCAACGAGAAGGAGAAAACCAGAAAGAGGATAAGGCGGCGTTGATCCATCGGACGTTCTATCTCAGGTCAGGGAACGGGACCATACCCGCCCGGATTGAAAGGGTGACAACGCCCCACCCGCTTGGCCGCGAGCCAGCCGCCGCGCAACGCACCATGGCGCTGCACCGCTTCGATCGCGTACTCGGAACAGGTCGGGTAAAAACGGCAATTGCGGCCCAGCAGGGGGCTGATCGCGTAGCGGTAGAAGCGCAGCGGAGCGATCAACAGATACTTCATTGCCGGGGCAGCCTTTGAAGCAAAGCGTGCAGGTCCTGGTTCATCTCGGCGCGTGTCGCCTTGGCGACCGGCGCATGCAGGCGAACGACCATGTCGACCGCCGGCAGCGATTCGCGGTGGCGGCGAAAAATCTCGCGCGCGATGCGTTTCACCAGATTGCGGGTGTTCGCCCGCTTGGCGAGCTTCTTCGCCACCACCACGCCCAGCCGGGCCGTATCGAGACCGTTCGGGCGATAATGCAGGATGTAGAAGCGACCACGCAGGGCCTTCCGAAAAGCAAAAACGGATGAATACTCATCCGTTTTGTGCAATCTGTGAGCGCTGCGAAAACCCTGGTCAGCGCTCGTGGGTAACGTCACCTCAGACAGCGAGGCGATGACGACCCTTCGCACGACGTGCGCGAATGACCGCACGGCCACCACGGGTCTTCATGCGAACCAAAAAGCCATGGGTGCGCTTGCGACGAACAACGGAGGGCTGGTAAGTGCGTTTCATGATTGACTGCCAATGTTAGGTCAAACGCGAGAGTTAAATGGATAATCCCCTGTTTGTCAATAACAATTTTTGGGACACCCTGTGGATAAGTCTTCCTCGCAGGGTTAGAATGTGCGGCTTCCGAGCTTCGCCGTCAAGGCGGGCGTTGATTGGCACTGTGCCCAAGCGCGCCAAGAAGCCACGCATACTGCGCTCCCCGACAACACGCAACAAGTCCGTGCCTCGTTAAATTCGTGCCTCGTATACGCAGCGCATGCGCGCGGCCGATTGAAGACTATTGCCAACAATCAATATCGCCTACGACATACACGCCGTGACCGAAGACTTCTGGCCTTTCTGCCTGTCGCGCCTTGAACAGGAGCTGCCACAGCAGCAATTCAACACCTGGATCAAGACCTTGCGGGTCGAATCCGGCGCAGATGGCGCGTTCACGCTCATCGCGCCAAACCGCTTCGTACTCCAGTGGGTGCGTGAACGCTACCTGCGCCGCATCCATGAGCTCGGCGAAGAGCAGGCTGGCAGCCCGCTGCAGATCGAGTTGCAACTGCCGCCGGTGGGCGCAGCGCGCGCCAGTCGGCCGGCCACGGCCAGCAGCACCGCAACACCCTCGCCCCTGCCGACCGGCACGGCCAGTGCAGCAGCGCCTGGCGCTGGCATCGCCGTCGCAGAAGCGGCTACCCGCAGCGCCACAACGCTGACCGTCGAGCCACCCCCCGCCCGCGCAGCGCAGACGACCGTGGTCAGCGCCAGCCGCAACAGCGACGCCAGCCCGTCTTTGGGCATCGAACTCGCCTACGAGAAGACCCGCCTCAACGCCGACTTCACCTTCGACACCCTGGTCACCGGCCGCGCCAACGACCTGGCCCGCGCGGCGGCCATGCAGGTGTCGCAGAACCCCGGCACCTCATACAACCCGCTGTTCGTCTATGGCGGTGTCGGCCTTGGCAAGACCCACCTGGTGCACGCCATCGGCAATGCGGTGTTCAAACAGAACCCGCGCGCCGTCATCCGTTACGTGCATGTCGAGGACTACTACGCCGACGTGGTGCGGGCCTATCAGCAAAAGAGCTTCGACGCCTTCAAGCGCTACTACCGCTCGCTCGACATGTTGATCATCGACGACATCCAGTTCTTCAATAACAAGAACCGGACCCAGGAAGAGTTCTTCCACGCCTTCAATGCGCTCACCGAAGCCAAGAAGCAGATCGTCATCACCTGCGACACCTACCCCAAGGATATCCAGGGCCTGGAAGACCGCCTGATCTCGCGCTTCGACTGGGGCCTGACGGTGCAGATCGAGCCGCCCGAGCTCGAGATGCGCGTCGCCATCCT
>Ga0073899_10000940_pt1 | contig 26941 bp, 23 predicted proteins | sample KloWWTmetaKNB5Ph_FD_88975 | JGI IMG/M metagenome (GOLD analysis project Ga0073899, IMG submission 88975) | Active sludge microbial communities from Klosterneuburg, Austria, studying microevolution and ecology of nitrifiers - Klosterneuburg... | ecosystem: Engineered > WWTP > Aerobic digester >... | reverse complement strand
CGGCGCGCTCTCACCGGTGACGGCGCTCTCGTCGACCGAGGCGATGCCCTCGATCACCTCGCCGTCGCCGGGGATCGCCTGGCCGGCCTCGACCAGCACGATGTCGCCGCGGCGCAGCGACGCGGCGGCCACTTTTTCGCCGGGCGCGTCGCGCCTGGCCTCGCCGAGCTTGAAGGCGAACACGTCCTGCCGCGCCTTTCGCAGGCTGTCGGCCTGGGCCTTGCCGCGGCCCTCGGCCATCGCCTCGGCGAAGTTGGCGAACAGCAGCGTGACCCACAGCCACAGCGAGATCGCCACGATGAAGCCCAGCGGCGCCTCACCGCGCCCGAGCGCGGCCTGGACGGCCAGAGCGAGGGTGAAAGCCGCGCCGACCTCGACGACGAACATCACCGGGTTACGCAGCATGCGTCGCGGGTCGAGCTTCTTGAGCGCGTCGACCAGCGCGACGCGGACGAGCGCGCGGTCGAACAGAGGGCGAGCGGTGGGGGTGCGCATGGGAGCGTCCTCTTCAGGGGCGGATGAGCTGGAGGTGCTCGGCGACGGGGCCGAGCGCGAGGGCGGGCACGAAGGTCAGCGCGCCCACCAACACGACGGTGCCGATCAGCAGCGCGATGAACAGCGGGGTGTGGGTCGGCAAGGTGCCCGCGCCCGGAGGGGTCTGCTTCTTCATCGCCAGCGAGCCAGCGAGCGCCAGCACCGGCACGATCACGCCGTAGCGCGCGAGCAGCATCGCCAGCCCGAGCGTGAGGTTGTAGAAGGCCGTGTTGACGCCGAGCCCGCCGAACGCGCTGCCGTTGTTGTTGCCGGCGGACGAGTAGGCGTAGAGCACCTCGCTGAAGCCGTGCGCGCCGGGGTTGGCGATCGCGGCGAGGCCGGCCTCGCTGCGGACGGCGATCGCGGCGCCGAGCAGCACGACGACCGGGGGCAGCAGGACCACGAGCGCGGCCATCTTCATCTCGAAGGCCTCGATCTTCTTGCCGAGGTACTCCGGGGTGCGGCCGACCATCAGCCCGGCGATGAACACGGCGATGACCGCGAACACCAGCATGCCGTAGAGCCCGGAGCCGACGCCGCCGAAGATCACCTCGCCGAGCTGCATCAGCCACATCGGCACGAGGCCGCCCAACGGCGTGAAGCTGTCGTGCATCGCGTTGACCGAGCCGTTCGAGGCGGCGGTCGTCGCCGTCGCCCACAGCGCCGAGCCGACCGCGCCGAAGCGGACCTCTTTACCCTCGAGGTTGCCCGGGCCGCCATCGACGCCGAGCGCGGTCAGGACCGGGTTGCCGGCCAGCTCTGCCCACACGCACACGCCCAGGAGCGCCACGAACACCGCGGTCATCGCCGCGAGCAGGGCCCAGCCCTGGCGGGCGTCCTTGACCATCTTGCCGAAGGTGTGACAGAGGCCCGCCGGGATCAGCAGGATCGCCAGACACTTGAGGAAGTTGCTGATCGGCGTCGGATTCTCGAGGGGGTGGGCCGAGTTGACGCCGAAGAAGCCGCCGCCGTTGGTGCCGAGCTGCTTGATCGCCACCTGCGAGGCGGCCGGCCCGAGCGCGATCGTCTGCGTCCCGCCCTCGAGCGTGACGGCCGTCGCCGCGCCGTCGAAGGTCTGGACCACGCCCTGGCCGACCAGCAGCAGCGCCAGCAGCAGCGACAGCGGCAGCAGGATGTAGAGCGTCGAACGAGTCAGGTCGGCCCAGAAATTGCCGATGCCCGGGCTCTGTCTGCGGCTAAGGCCGCGGATCAGCGCCGCCAGCACGGCGATGCCGGTCGCCGCGGACACGAAATTCTGCACGGTCAGGCCGAGCATCTGGACCGCGTAGCTGAGCGTGGTCTCGCCGCTGTAGGCCTGCCAGTTGGTGTTGGAGGCGAAGCTGATCGCGGTGTTGAGCGCGAGGTCCGGGGCGACCGCGCCCAGGGCATCGGGGTTGAGGAGCAGCAGCTCCTGGGTCCGCTGCAGCGCGTACACCACGAGCAGGCCCGCGGCGTTGAACAGCAGCAGGGCGCCGGTATAGGCGCCCCAGCGCATCTCGGCCTGGGGGTCGACGCCGGCGGCGCGGTACATCAGGCGCTCCAGCGGGGCGAGCAGCGCGTGCAGCCAGGTGCGCTCACCCTCGAGCACGCGCGCCATGAAGCGGCCGAGCGGGACGCTCAGGCCGATGAGCACCGCCAGGTACAGGGTACATTGGACGATCGCTATTCCGGTCATTGGAATCGCTCCGGATTGAGCAGGGCCAGCAGCAAATAGACGGCGAGGGCCACCGCGAGGACACCGGCGACGGCTTCGAAGCTCAGCATGGCGGCCGCCCCCACAGTCGATCGCAGAGGCGCACGAAGCCCCAGGTCAGGCCGAAGAAGCCCAGGATCATGAGCACATTGATGAGGTCGTCCAATCTGACCCTCCCTATTGTCAGGATAGGCTGAGAGGACATCAGGAAGCCGTCAAGAAATGCCACCACGGGATCAAGAAATCATAAGGAATTGTCGTGGCGACGACCGTGGTCGGCGCATATGTCGTGGAGCGTGTCGGCGCACCGGTATCTGGCGAGAGGAAGGCGAGGCGCCGGGCGTGCTCGACCGCAGGATGCGCCACCAGCGGGCCGCCGAGCGGATATGCGAGGCCCTCACAGCTCAAACCGCGCCCCCGAGCGGCTCGACACCCACACCTTCCCCTCGCCGCGTCCCCGGGCGACACTCGCGGCAGTGCGGATCTCTGCCCTCCCCCTGCTCCTGCTCGGATGCGCCGCGACCCCGCCCCGCGCTTCGCCTGGAGGTGAGCCCATGACCCGACCGGTCTCGCGTCCCGCGGACCCGACCCCCGCCGATCCGCTGACGCGAGAGCTCGCGGCGCAGGGCCACCGCGTCGTCTTCACGAGCGATGGCGGCGAGCCATCGCTCGTGTTCACGAGCGGGCAGCTCCGTGCTTACGCGCTCACCGGGCGCACCGCGGACGCCGCGGCGATCGAGCTGCGCCTCGGCGATCGCCTCGATCGACGACCGTTCCTGGCGGAGGGCCTCGGCGTCGCGGTCGGGGTCCCCGTGCGCATCGTCCCACTGCACGCGCATGGCGAGCGCGAGTGGTTCTCGGTCATCGAGGCGCCGCCGTCCGGCGACGATCCGGCGGTCGCGCCGCAGCCCTGGCGCGTGCGCCTGTTCGAACGGAGCAGCGGACGCGGCAAGCTGCTCGCCAGCCACGACAGCTACGCGCACACGGCCCGCACCCAGGTCCGCAGCCTCTACGAGCACAACGGCGAGGTGGCGCTCGTCCGCTTCGGTGCGTCGCTCTACGCGGTCGTCGGCGGGCGCGTCCTCGTCCTCGACGGACCCGGGGACGACGCTCCGCGCTTCAACGAGACCAGCGATCCGGACTGTCCGCCCAACAAGCGCTGCTACCAGCTCCCCGCCGAGATCGACGTGAAGCGGTTCATCGGATATGCGCCCAGCGGTCGCAGCTTCGTCACGGCCGGCGAGGGCGACATCATCCGCCGCGACACGGCCACCGGCGCGACGATCGCCTTCGGCTATCATAACTTCTTCTACGCGGGCCTGGTCGAGGAGGACGCCGTCGTCCTGGCCCACGCGGGCGAGCCGCCCTTCGTCAAGCGCTGGTCACCCGCGACGCCAGGGCCGCCGTCTCCGTCGCCCCCCCTCGCCCCGGGCCGGCGCAGACCCACGCCCGGCGGTGCGCAGACGGGAGCCGGCCAGCTGCTCGTCGAGGGCCCGATCTACGTCCAGCTGGCGAAGACCACCGACGGCACCCTGTACGGCCTGACCAGAGACGGCTCGCTCGATCGGATCGCCGACGGCCGGGCCAACCCCGTCGTTCGCCTGCCTCCGGGACACAAGGTCGTCGCCGTCGCGGCCGCCGACACCCTCGCCTTCGTGGTCGCGAGCGACACGACGCCACCAGTCCATGCCATCGTGCTCCCCAACCGCTGAGGATCACCTGCGCGAGCTATACCTCCTGGATACGCAGGTCACCGACCGCACGCGTCGTCGCCGCACACTTGGAACCAACACACGCACCACATCACCAACACGGTGAGGACGACGACCTCGATCTCGACCTCTACTGGCTGCCTGCGTGCAGCTCGGGCTCTCGGGTCCGCACCTGGCCCTGCCGCAAGACCCCAACGTCGCCCTCGTGCGTCCGCAAGATCCTGCAAAGGCTCGCGCTCCACAGTCACGGCGCGTCATTGTCGACGTCAAAATCAGGCACGCTCAAGCCCAGCCAGCGGCGGCAAGCGCGTCGAGACGAAAACGCTTTGTTTGTGGATGCGAAATCGCGGCCCGCGCCATTAACTCGTAGGTCTCCGCGAGCTTCCGGTACTGGCCATGCGCCGGGCCGAAGCCGACGCCCGTCACCAGCCGCTCGCTGTCGACCACGAATACCGACGCCGCGGTCATGTCGGGTATCGGCGGTCCATCTAGGCCCAGCGCCGGCGTGAGCTTGTAGTACTTGTAGCCGCGGCGTAGCACCCAGTCGCGGCGCGAGTGGAGCACATGCAGTTGCTCACAATGCTCCGACGCCGCATACAATTTTCCGTGCAGATCGAGTGCATCGTACTCGATCGCCGGAGCCAGCGCGAACACATTGCGCACGCTCACTCCGCCCCCCGCCAGCGCCCCCAGCACGACCAAGTTCCCGAGGCTGTGGGCGCAGACATCCATCGCCGCGGCCCCCCCGAGGTCGATCAGGGTCTGCCGCATCCGGCCTGCTAGGCCCTCGGCCGTCGCCACCGCCGCGGGAAACTTGGCGAGCACCCACTCGCCCGGCCAGATGTATCCGACCACGAGATCATAGGTCGCCCCGTGCACGGCCGCGTGTGCGTCGATGCCCGCGAGTATCTGTCGATACGCAAACAGCGTCGACACCGTGTCGTTGTTGTAACCGTGGACCAGCAATAGGACTCGCTTTCCCGCGACCGCGGCCTGGAGCTGCGCAATCTCGACGCTGTGGCTATTCAGCTGTGCCAGCTCGAGAAAGTGGATCTCGTCAGTATGCGACAGTCCGCTAGAGTACCAGAAGAGCTTTCGAGCGCTGATGAAGTACATCCCTCACGGTATCGTAAATTCCATCCACCGCACCATCGCAGTTGCACGACTGGGCCAGCGCACAGGAGCGCGCGCTAGAGGAGAGTGTGCGCGGACCGTGGCCTTGCGCGGCGGGTGATCGCCGCCGAGCAGGCCGCCCCGACCGCGACCCGCGAGGCCCGCCTCCGGCTTGCGCGCGGGTCCGCCAAGTGGTCGGCGCTCATCACTCGCCCGGGTCGTGCCGTTGCAGGCGTTCCTGCGCGCGTTCGCTGCCGCAGCTGACGGCGGCGTCCCACCACGCACGCGCCTCGTCGAAGTCGCCGCGGGCCGCATACACATCGCCGCGGACCAGCTGGACGAAGCCACCGAGCGCCCCGCCACCGATCTCCCATGCGCGCTCGATGCATGCGGCGGCCGCGTCGATAAAGCCATGCTCGAGGTGCAGCTCGGCGAGGTCGGCCCAGGCTCCGGCGTCGTCGGGATTGATGCGGGTGGCGGCCTCATAGTCGAGCTGCGCGCCGGACTTGTCGCCGAGCCAGTAGCGGGCCTCGCCGCGCGTTCGGATCGCCTCGGCGAGGCGCAACTCGGCCAACTCCGCGGGCGGTGAGGCGGTGAGGCGAGCGATCTCCACCGTGCTGGCGGCGACGACCTCGGCGTGGCGAGCGGCGCGATGCAGACAGCGGATGCGCAGCGCCCGATGGCCCTCGTCGTCGGGCTCGAGCTGGCACAGGATCTCGAGGTCGGCGAGGGCCGCGGTGAAGTCATGGGCCCGCAGCTCGAGGTCGGCGCGGTGCTCGAGCGCTCGAGCGTGCTCCTCCGGATCTTCAGGCAAGGGACGCTCGGCGAGCAGGCGCAGGCGGATCTGCGCGGCCTCGAGGCCGCCGCCGCGGTGGTGGAGAAACCCGGCGAGGCGCTCCCACGCGGCGCGGTCGCCCGTCTCGGCCTCGGCGCGCAGCAGGCTCTCGAGCTGCGTGCCGAGGCGGTGCCAGGCCTCCTGATAGTCCCCCTGCTCGGGCGGGGCCTCGAGGTCGCGTTTGGTCGCCGGGCCGCCGGGGACCGCGATGTCCTGCGGCCCACGAGCGAAGCGACAACGTAGATAGGCGAGCGCGTCCTCCAGCGTGGTGAACTCGTAGGTCATGCGGTGGTTGACCTCGCCCCAGTCCTGCAGGACCCAGCTGGTGTAGTCGACGAAGACGGTGAAGCCGGCGGGCCAGCGCCCCAGCTCGAGCTTGAGGACCACGCCGGGAAGCCCGGGCACGAACTCGTGGGCGACGACCAGCGAGGGCGCGCCGCCGGGGCGCAGGTACGCCGCGAGCGCATCCGCGTCCGCGAAGCGACGATGAGATGGCCGGGTCATGGCGCCCGATTGTGACACACAGCCTGCGCGCTGCACGGGTGATGAATCGACGACGGGGGACCACTCGACATCGGGGAGCAAACGACCACCGGCAACCTGCCGACGACTGACTTGGCGGCGGCGGTCCGACGGATCATCCCCGATCACCCCCTCGATCTGTTCAGCGAGGTCGAGGCGGCAGAGACTGCAACAATAGCGACGAGCTCCTCCTCGGCCGCGACCGGCGCAGAATGGTCGCGTGGGCCAGGGTCGCCGCTCTTCGCCGCACGCTTCGGCGCAATGGTGGATGATACCAGGCGGGCCGCTAGGGGCGCCGCCGCCGGACCGTGATCTCCATCGACGAGTGCTCGGCGACCAGGGTGACCTCCCCGTGCTGCCCGGTGAGCAGCGTCCCCGGCGGGCTGCTCCAACTCCGGGTGGCGACGTATTGATCACCCTGCTCGCGCCACGTCCAGCCCCGAATGTCCGGGCCCGAGTCGAGCCAGCGGAGCCTCTTGAACACGTCGGGCCAGAGGCTCGGCACGTCGGTGTAGGGGAGCGTCAACGTATGGCACCCTCCGTCGGGATCGCGGATCGTGAGCGTCTGTTGCCCCGACCGGAGCGGCTTCGTGTCGCGGTCCAGCTCGACGATGAAGCCCATGGGGCCTTCGGAGTCCTCGCCGAAGACCAACACCTCCAGCCTGCCGGGCTTCACCGGGGTCACCTGTTCGGCGACGGTGTGCGTCATCGTGCGCCCGCGCTCGTCGACGACGGTCGTGTGGCTGGGGGCGGTGGTGTGCACTTCGTCGAGGACAGTGACCACGCGATAGCAGTCGCGCCCCCTGCGCTCGAACGAGGTGCCTCGCGCCTCGACGACGTGCGTGGTCTCGCGCATCGGCAGCGTGCCCGACCACCCTTGCGGGGGGAGGATCTTCTCCTCGAAGAAGCGTGCACGCAGGGTGAGCGTGGAGGTGAGGGTGAAGGACACGGGCTCGATCTCTCGCGCATCCCGGCAGCGCTCGAGCGACGCGCGCGCCTCCTCGGCGCTGCGGTCCGCCCGCTCCGCGGCCCGACGCGCGCGCTCCACCTTGGCCTTGGCCCGCTCCGCGGTGCCCTGCTTCTCCAGCGCCGACATCGACTTCTCGATGAGGGTCACCGGCGACTTCTTCGGGTCGATCGCCGAGGTGACGATGGCCACCCGGAAGAACCAACTGAAGAAAGACGCCTCCGCGGCGGCCTGCTTCTGGTCCTGATACTCGGCGCGAGCGTCCCAGGCCGCGATCTCGGCGTCCGAGAGCTTGGTCGCCTCCTCTTTGCAGGTCGTCATTCCACCTCCAACGGCCGCCAGCGCTGCCGTCGTAGCGACGCGGCGGCGGCGTCCTCGACGCTCCAGGTCATAGCGAGAGCGCCTGAGTCGGCACGACGAGCGACGACGAGCGCCCGCTCCGGCGATGTGGTCGTGTCCCAGGCCCCCTCGGCGGCGACGGCCGATCCGCGACGCAGCCCCACGTCGTCAGGGTCGAGGCCTGGCGCGAGCACGTTCACCTCCCCCTCGGTCGTTTCGACGACGAGCGCTGCCCCCACGGGGTCCTCGAGCAAGACTTGCACCGCGAGGAGCTCGCCGATCACGGTGTGCGCGTGGGGGCGAGGCGCGAGGTACGACGCGGCGCCGATGCGTTCTGCGAGCGCGTCGATGTCCGCCGACCAGCCCGCGTCCCAGGCCAGGCGCCGACCCGACGCGCTGGCGTCGAGCAGGTCGCGAACCAGCCCACCCACGGCGACGGCGTCGGCGAGGCTCGCGCGTCGATCACGGCGAGCGCCCTCGTCGACCGCGGCCACGAGCGGCGCGACCTCGGCCAGGAGCAGCGCCTCGGCGGTGGTCGCGAGCTGCGTCGCGGCGGCGGCTCGAGCCGCACGATCACCGGAGAGCAGCGACCCTTGCAGCGACTCGACGGCGGCCGCGAGCTGACCTCGGGCTGCGTCGACGTGCGCGATCCCAGGGTCAGTGGGCCTGCCCGCCGACAAGGCGACCTCCTCCAGATCTGCCATCAACTCCTCCAACTCCGCCTCCAGGGAGGGATCGTCGGGATCGTTCTCCATGCGCTCTTGCAGCGCCTCGATCGCGCGCGTCATCTCGCTATGCGGGGCGTCCGTGAGGGCGGGGCGCGGGGACACGCTGGGCCCGCGGTCGGCGCGGAGGCGGTGGTGGAGGGCGGCCAAGAGCGCGTGGTGTCGCCGCTGTAGCGCCGCATCGGCCAGCGTCTGCACGAGGTCGTAGCCGCTGCGCACGGTCCCTGCGAGGCTCGCCTCGAGGTTCGCCGTCGCTAGCGCCGTGGAGACGGCGGCGCGAGCGTCGTCGTCGCTCCGTCCCTCGAGGATCAACCGACGCGTGAGCTCCGCCTCGACCGTTGCGAGCTCGGGGCTCTGCGTAAAGCTGGACCAGGCCTCCATGAAGTGCGCACGCGCCTCGGGGATCGCCGCGGCCGCGACGCAGAGGTGCCCTTGGTGCTCCGCGAGCGCGGCAAGGGCAGCGTCAGGTGCGGCGAGCTCGTCGCTCACGGCCCGCTGGAGCGCTTCGGCGTCCTGCTCGCCGGTGTCGTGCAGCAGACGCGCGACGAGCTTCGCCAAGGAGTCGTCGGCCGCACGATCCCCCGCGCGGAGGGACGCACACGCATCCAATGCGTTGATGAACGAGGTCACCGCTTCGGCAGGCATGGTAGCGAGCGGTAAGGTACCAGAGGTCCCCGCGCTTAGATGCCATGATGGCCTGTGGGATCACCGGAAACGCCGCCGCGCTCGCGCGCCTGCGCCGGGCGCGCCGGGCGCGCCGGGCGAGAGCTGTCAGCAGGGCGCGTGCGTGTCGGCCTGCGACCCCGACCGGACCGCGTGTGACGGCACCTGCGTCGACATCACGGTCGACCCCGAGCACTGCGGCGGCTGCGACCTCGCCTGCGACCCCGGCCTGTCGTGCCAGGACAGCGCCTGCGTCGAGCTCGAGACCTGCGACGGGGTCGACAACGACGCCGACCGCGTCGTCGACGAGGGCTCTCAGGGTGAAGGGGCCGCCACTGAGGTCGTTCGCGGTGCCCTTGGCGAAGTCGCCGACCATCCCGGTGATGGCCTTCTCCTCGGGGTCGTAGACACCAATTCTCGGACTCCATGATCCAGTCATTGGGAGCGAGCGCCACCCGGTCCGCGGTGGGCTCGTGGCAGTGATACAGTGACGCACATGACGTCGACTCAGGCGAAGAAGTCCGTGCTGCTGATCGGCCTCGATCCGAAGGTCGTCGATTATTCGCAGTTCCCGGGGCTCGACGCACACAAGGTCGCAGCCGGGATCCAGGTCGGGCTGGAGCGCACGATCGCGGCTGGCTTCGACGCCGAGTGGTGCCTGACCGAGCACGACTGGGCCTCGGCGGAGCACCAGATCCGGGCCCATCTGGCGGCGAAGTCGTACGCGGCGGTGATGATCGGCGCGGGCATTCGCATTGTTCCGGCGGACATGCTGCTGTTCGAGAACATTATCAACCTGATCCACACGGCCGCACCGTCCACGAAGATCTGCTTCAACGTCTCGCCGGAGTCGACGACGGAGGCGGTGTTGCGGTGGGTCCAGCCGTGAGCATCGCGCCTACCGGGCATCGTGCAGCCGTCCGAGATCGTCCGGTCCGCTCTGCTTCGACGATCGATGATTCGGCGAACGCCTCAGTTGGCGATCGCCACGGCGACGCGATGCTTTCCACCGGAACCGAGGTGAGTGATGCCATCGACGGGGTGTGTCCGCGCGGTCGTCGGCGAGATGCCGAGCACGCTCGCTAGATCCTCGTTGGTGAGGCCCTTGGCGAGCAGCTCGAGCACCTCGAGCTGTCGCCTGGACAGCCTCTCGATCGGCTCGCGTATGCTGTCCTCCGCCATCGGCACGGCCAACTCTGGCAGGCCAACGTCCCACGGCCCCAGGAACCGCGCAACGCCCAGGAGGGCTCCCGCGCAGGGGGAGCCGAGGCCATGTCGGACAGGCACCGAGACAGGGTCAAAGTCGACCCGATCCGGCCTTCTGGCTGTCGACCTCGCCCCGCCTATCAGCCCTCGGAGGGGCACATGCGCGGCCGCGGCATGAGAGGCGGTCAGCCCGCGAGGGCGAGGGCGAGGCAGTGGTCCGCGCGCGGGCGAGGCAAGACGAGCGCAATGCGACCCAAATACGGCACGACTGCGACGCTACCGCGTCAGGGCAGCAGCGTGGTGTCGATCCGCAGCGCCCGGACGGCGCGCTCGCCGAAGGTGGAGTCCTGGGTGCGCAGGCCGAGCGTCAGCGTGGTGCCGTGCGCGTACAGGTCGACCGCGCGGGGCGTGTCGCTCCAGCCGGAGAACATGTCGGACAGGGCGGGGGCGCGGACCGGCAGGGTGAGGACCTCGGTCGCGGTGGCGAGCTCGAGGTCGACGCGAAGGAGGTGGAGCACGCCGCTGGTGCTCTCGCTGTCGATATTGCTGCGGCAGTAGCAGCCGATATCCTCGCGGTCCTCACAGTCCTCCTCGTAGCTGAATTGCACGTCGAGCTGCGTGGTGACGTAGGCCAGCCAACCGCGGCCGTCGGGCGCGCGCGCGAAGGCGAAGGCGGCATCCTCGACGCCGGTCGCCGTCTCCTGGCAGGGCCCCGGGCAGCCCCTGTCCCACTGGCCAAAACAAGACGGCTCCAGCACCGCGGTGTCGGGCACCTGCAGCTCGGCGTAGGTGGCGGGCGGGAGCGGCCAGGCGACGCGCAGGCTCCCGGTGTGCTGGATCGCGGCGGCGACGGACGGACTCGCGGCGGGGACCGTGGGCCGGGGCGCGGTCGCCAGGCGATAGGGGTACGGGTACGAGGCGAACACGGCGCTGCCGAGCTTCGCCTCTACGCCGTCGATGCGCGTCTGCAACTGCCACATGCCGCCGTTGCCCTTGCTGAGAAAGCCGGTCGCTACGGTCGCGCCCTCGGTCGTCAGGCCGAAGTGCTGCCACTCGGTCATCGCCGGCGCGACGACGTCGCCGACCGTCCACTGGTCGCCGTCGGCCACGGCCTCGAAGTTGCCGTCGGGCGCGTCGCCGACGAACCACAGGTGCGGCGCGCCGGCGAGGTCGACCTCGAGGTCGAGCGGCGGCAGGCCCTTGCTGGTCTCGAACACGGTCGAGGCGGCCCAGTCGGCGGCCTCGGCGACGTGCAGCATCGTGCTACCGAACTCGGGGTCGTAGACCATGACCTGGGCCATGAGGTGGAGGTCGCCGGCGGCCCCGAGCGCGAGCAGGATCGTCTCGCGGATCCACCCGATCGGCAGGACATCGTTGCGGGTCGCGCCGTCGGCCGCGAGCGAGAACAGCATCGCGTCGGTCGAGCTCGCCGTGACCAGCCAGGCGCTGTCCGACCCGCCCGCGACCCGCAGACCCGGCGCCGCGAACTCGCCGTCGGCGCAGCGGATCTCGAGGTCGATGTCGATCGCGCACGGCTCCGGGCAGGCGGCGGCGTGGTCGACCGGCACGCTGTTGCAGACCACCGGCATCGGCGCGCCGGTCTCGTCGCCGGTCGGATCGCCCGTCGAGGTCGTGGTCGGCTCGCCGGTCGGATCGGTGCTGGTGGGCCCGGTGCCGGTCGCGTCGGTGCCGGTCGCGTCGGTGCCGGTCGCGTCGGTGCCGGTCGCGTCGGTGCCGGTGCCTGCCTCGGTCGCTTCGCCGCCGTTCGTGGGGCCACAGGCGAGGGCCAGCGTCGAGAGGAGGGCGAATAAATTAGGAGCACCGCGCATGCTGTGACGCTAACACGAGGCCTTGGCCGCGACCCGACGGTCGTGTGTGCGCGCGCCGACGCGGCGCGCATTTTCGGCGGTGGCCGGGCCTCATCCGCGACGGTGCTGGCCAACTGGCTGAAGCACAACAACTTCCGCGGCCGCCGGCCAGTCCGAATTCTCCGGCCCGACCTGCTCCTCTCGCCGTCTCACGCGACGCGCCGCGCCAGCAGCTCGCGCAGCGCCGCCGCCGGGTCCTCGCACATACCGCCGTGCACCGGCGAGGTCTGGAGCACCGCGCTGCGCGGCGCGACCAGCCAGTGGAAGCGCTCGCTCAGCGCCAGCCCGGCGATCGGGCCGGCGTCGGCCTCCCCGGCACACACCGCGCGAAACGCCTCGAGATGCCGCGCCAGCGCGTCGAGGTCGAGCCCGGGCGCGAAGGCCCCGAGCCGGCCGCGGTCGAGCCGCAGCGCGCAGCCGAGGAAGCCCCGCGTCGGCGCGTGGACGATCACACCGACGTTGATAAATTCCTCCCGCTCGACCCGCGGCACGAGCCGCACGATCGCATAATCAAAGGCCACGAGCGCGGGCACCTTCGGCCTCCCCCAGGTAGATCGCCATCGCGTCGCGACGCGCGCGCAGGCGGGCCGCGAAGGCCGCGCGATACGCCCCGGGCTCGAGCGCGGGCGGCCCGGTCCACCACTCGTCGGGCACCGCCGCGACCGCCGCCGCGATCGCCTCGTCGCCGAGGCCCGCCCGCAGCCACGCCGCCTGCCCGGTGATGCTCCCGGCGCGCGGCAGCAGCACGTGCCGGGCGATCAGCGCGAAGGGCGACGACACCCCGCCGAGGCCGCCGTCCCAGTCGTGCTGCCAATATAGCGCCGCGCCGTGGTCGATCAGCCACAGCTTATCGGTGCACCACAGCATATTCGGATTCTTGGCCGTTCGGTCCATGTTCTGCGCGAATGCATCGAACGCGACGACTCTGGCCATCAACGCCGGGTCCAGCCCACCCACATCGCGGATCGCCGCCGGATCGAAGTTGATCGCCCCCGACAAGAATCCCATGCCCGCGTTATCACCGGCGCTCCCGACCACCAGCGCGCGGATCTCCGGGTCCGGCTCGTTGCGCCCAAGCGCCGCGTCGACCGCCACGATCACGAGCTCCGGCACCGGCAGCCCGAGCCCCCGCGCCAGCTCCCCCACCACGACCTCCGCGACCAGCGCCCGCGGCCCCTGCCCCGCCCCGCGAAACTTGACCACATACACCGCCCCGTCGTCCGCCTCCATCACCGCCGGCAGCGAACCACCCTCCCGCAACGGGACGACATAACGGGTCGCGGCGACGCGGCGGAGCATGCCGCCACTCCTACCACGACCCCGCCGAGATTGTCCCGCGCCAGGTAACAGTTCTCCGCCGAGTCGGCGACGCGCAGTCTCGTCCCCCCATCACGATCATGGGACGAACTGTGTGCACGCAGCGTCGACGACGGTCGTCAGTGCCTCCTCGAAGGCGGCGGCGATCGGGTCGGGGCCGTTCTTCTTGCACAGATCGCGGTAGAGCCCGCGCTCACCGAAGGTCCCGGCGACCTGACGGAGCACCACCGAGTCCTTGACCTCGTCGTCACCGTAGGCGCTGTTGCAGCCGCCCTCGTCGCCGCCGATGCCGAGGAACACGACGCGCCCCGCGTCGCCCTTGGCGGCGACGATCGCGTCGTGGATCTCCGTTGCGTCGTCGGGCCCGACCAGGGCCTCGTCCTCGTCCGTGATGGCGATGACGAGCAGCAGCGCGTCCGACCGCGCGAAGCCGGCGTTCGCGGCGATCCCGGGGTCCAGCGACTTGGCCGCGGTCCAGGCCGGCTGCTCGTCCTCGTCCTGCTTGTCGCTGCAGGTGTCCGGCAGGCTGTTATACCCGCCGTTGGTGCCGCCCTTGGCCTCCAACGCCTCGTCTTGCGGCGGTAGCTGGCCCACGCATGCGAACTGCGCGTCGAGCTTCGGCGCGTCGGAGGCGAGCCAGTTGGTGTTGTCGGGGAATTGACAGTCGGTATCGCCGGCCCCGTAGTTGTGGAAGTTCGGCGGCTTGGGACAGGCGTTGATGACCGCGATGTGAAAGTCCTCGATCCCCTCGCCGACCTCGAGCGCCAGGGTCTCCTGCATCTCCGCGAAGGTCGCCGGCAGCGAGGCGAGCCAAGCGGCCACACGGTCCCCGGCGCGACGTCGTCGATCACGGCCTGTCAGGTCCTGGCTCACCGCTCGATGTCTACGCCGCGAATGTAACGCCCCGGCCACAGGCTCCGATGATTGGCGTGCAAAGGTTGCACCGCCGCGGGCGAGATCCCGAACCAGCGGATGAACGAGGCCCGATGCAAGCGGTGCACTGCGGATACTCTCAATGACGGCGCCTGCACCGCTGGCTGCGCCCTGTTCGCCGCGGGCTTCGGCGCCGCCGCAGTGGCGCTGTTTGGCCTCGCGCAGGCGCCTGTGCTGGCCCGCCACGTCCGCGGGACCGGGGCGCACGCCGGGGCCGTGCTCGAGACCTCCGTCTATCAGCACCGGGGACCTGCGCACGCACCGCGGCACAGTCACGGAGGACAGCAAGCAGCGCTACGGCAGCGGGCCGCCGAGCGCCGCCTCGAGGTCGATCAGCGCCTCTCGGTGCTCGAGCGTCGCCGCGAGGTGACGCCGCTGGGCCTCGATCTGCTTGATCTCGAGGTCGACGACGTCGAGCGGATCGATCACCCTGGCCGCGACGCCCTTCGCCGCCAGGTCGAGCGCCTCCCTCAACTCTGCGAGCACGCCGGTCTCGAGCAGCTGCGCGTGCGCGGCCGTGCGGGTCACCCGCTCGAGCGCCTCGTCGATCTCATGGACCACCGCCTGCACCGACGCTTGCTCTTGCAACTTTCGCAGGCGCACCTGCGCGTCGGCGCCGCGGATCTGGCCGCGCTTCCAGTTGAGGAGCGGGACCTCGATGGTCACGCCGAAGCCCCACGCGCCGACCGCCGCCGGCAGCGTGTGACCGAGTTGGGCCCAGCCAAACCATGGCCACGCGCTGCCGCGAGCGACGTAGGCGCCCGCCTCGGCCGCGCCGACGCGGCTGGCCGCGGCGCGCACGTCCGGCCGCCGCGATAGCGCAGCCTCGGTGAGGCTGACCCGCTCACGGTACATCACACCGCGCGTCAGCTCGTCGGCTCGGGTCTGGAAGTGCACATGCGGTCCGGCGCCGCAGGTCCGCCGCAGCTCGCTCTCCAGGGCCGCGATTCTGTCGCCGCTCCGGGCGATCTCGGCCGCCGCCTCTTGATATTCGATGTCCGCGAATTTGAGGTCGAGGCGGGTCGCCATCGCCTTGTCGATTCGTCCGCTGACGATCGTGCGGCGCTTCGCTCGCCGGTGCCCGACCTCCTCGACCAGCACGTGATCGGCGCGCATCCTGGCCAGCCGCGCGAACAGCTTGAAGATCCGCGCGCGCAGGGTCCGCTTGGCCTCCTCGACCTCGACCTGAGCCGCCGCGGTGGCGTAGCGGGCCCCGCGGGCCCCCGCGTGCAGGTTCCACGGCCGCGGGATCGGTACCCGCACCGCGATGTCGAGGCGCGAGCTGCCGCTCTCGAGCCCGCCCGGGCGGAGGTTGGTCAGGCGCATCTCGGGGTTCTCGAGCTGCCGCGCGCGCATGATGTTGGCCTCTTCGACCGCCACCTCGGCGTTCTGAATCGCCACCTCGCGGCTGGCCGCGACCGCTAGCAGGTAGGCCTGCTCCGCATAGAGCAGGTGCTCGCCCGACGGTGTCATCATCGCCGTCGCCTCCTGGGCGCGCTCGGCCTCGCCGCGCTCGATCTCGCGCCAGACCGCCAGCGCGCGCGTGTCACCCGGGGCCGATTCGTGGAAACACGCGGCGCCGAGCAATGTAATGACCACATGATGGATCAGCGCGCGGGCCACGGGAGCTCCAGCCATTGCGGTGTCTCATCGCCGGTGTCGAACACCACCACGATCGCAGCCCCGTCCGGCGCGAGGCCGATGCCCTCGGGCTTGAGCCCGGTGAATATCGCCACCTGATGCGGCGCCGAAAGCCGCGCCCGCTCGGTCACATGCCACAGCGAGCCGCTCTGTTCCTTCGGATCGACGGCTGCGGCGGTCGCTCCGATCAAGAGAGAACCGTCGGCGAGCTCGAGCATGTCGGCGATCCCGCCCGAGACCTCGGCGCCATCGGCGGTGACATGCAGCGGCACGCTGCCCCACAGCGCCAGCTCGCTGGCCCCGAGGCCCTCGCCGGCCAGCAGGCGATCTGGGCGGCCGAGGCGCCAGATCAGCGCCTCGCCGCGGGCCCCCAGCGGCGCCTTGAGCCCGAGCAGCAGCCCGCCCTCGGCGGTCGCCGTCATACCCTCTAGATCGAGCTCCGCGAGGTCGGCGACCCCGAGCCGTTGCTGCACTTCGGGCCCGGCCGCCACCAACAAGTCGGCGAATTGCACCGCCTTGATTATGGTACCGCCATTAGCGTCGAGGGTCACCCGCGCGAACAGCTGCCGCTCCGGCGGGCGCTTGCCCTTGCGGCTCAGGCTCTGCGACGCGAGGATGTACAGGCTGCCCTCGGGCCCTGGTGCGATCGACTCCAGGTCGGAGACCCCCTCGACCCCCGTCAGCCGCAGCGGCTCGGCGTCGACCTGTCCGGTGCGGGTCATCGTGAACAGCCACGGCGCGTGCTCCTGCTCCGTCAACGTCCCGGTGTCGTCGCTGACGAGGATGAAGCGGTCGCGCTCCGGCCACCACAGCAGGCCCGAGGGCTCGAGACGTGAGCGCTCGGCCAGCGCGACCGGCACCAACATCGCCCGCGGCGTCACCGCGTCGGCGGCGACCTTCTCGACCTTCGCGTTCACCGACCTGCGCGCCGCCGTCGTCGTCAGCGCGCGCGCGTTGCCCTCGCGCGCCGACGAGGCCATCTCAGCGGTCTTGTGCTCGGCCGGCGCCTCGGCGGCGCCGCTGGCGAACGCGACGCGGAACGACTGTCCGGCACGCAGCGGCACGTCGGCGTCGACGGTGACTGTCACCTCACGACCCCACTCCGGCGCCTGCGGGTCGCGCCAGCAACGGATGGGCAATTGCCCGACGTGCTCCTCGAGCGCCGTGACGTGCCCCTGCAGCGGCTCGGCGTCGCGGCCGCGCGGATACAGCAAGGTCGACTCGCCGAGCCGAACTTCCTCCGCCTGCGCCTCACCCATGCACACGTGCACGCGCGGCCCGCCGAGGGCCACCAGCGTCAACACGGGAGAGCCGGGCGATACGACCTCACCGGGTCGCACCAGCACCTCGCGGACCTCGCCGTCGCTCGGCGCGCGGAGCACCAGCTCCTCGCGCCGCAGCGCCAGCAGCTCCTCACGCCGCGCCAGGATCGCTAGCTCCGCGTGCAATGGTTCCACCGCCAGCTCCGGCGCGTTCGTGGTCGCCGCGCCGCGGCGGCCGCGGGCCGACGCCACTTCGCCCACCAATTGCGAGATCAATGAATCCATCGCCTCGACCTCGCGGCTGGTCGTCGCCTGTTGAATGGTCAGCGCGTCGAGCTCGCGGCGATCGGCCATTCTTTGATCGACCAATTCGCGCTGCCGACGGATCTGCGCCGACATCGCCCCGAGCTCGGCCGACTTGACCTTGCGCCGCGACTGCGCCGAGCGCAGTGCCAGCTCGGCCGAGGACAATGATTGATCGAGGCCGCGGGTGGTATCCGACTCGAGCGCGACCGCGGCGACCTTGGCCGCGCCGAGCTGGGCCAGGATCTTCTCGCGCTCGGCGGCGAGGATCGCTAGCTCGGCCTCGCTCTCGGCGGCGTCGAGGGTCGCGACCACCTCGCCGGCCTCGACCCGATCGCCAACCTCGACCATCAGCTCGTCGACCCGTCCGGCTCGGGCGACCGACACCGTGTAGTCGACGCTGACCACGTAGCCGATCGCGCTGATGCGCTGCATGCCACACCACAGCGCGCCGGCCCCGGCCAGCGACCCGCTCCACATCAACCACGGGAGCACCGTCCTGCGCAGCCAGTCTGTCGACATCTAGAGCTCCACCGTGGGATCTTGCAGCAGGAGCGAGATGTCCTGGATACCCGGTACACCCTCGAGCGCCCGCACCAGCTCGCTGCGCTGTTGCGGGTCGGCGAGGCGAATCTGATACGAGTGCTCCATCGCCGCGCCCTGCGCGACCTCCCGGAGGGTCGCTAGCGCGACGAATCGCGTGTGCTTGCGGAGGATCGCCATCACCGTCGGCTCGTCGTACGACGACGGCAGCTGGAAGCGCAGCAGGCCGTCGATGCGGCGCTGGCTGCCGAACTCGCTGACGGTGAGCAGGAGGATCGAGGCGCAGAACATGCCCGCGCCGAGGGTCGCCGCGAGGTAGGCGCCGAGGCCGGAGGCGATGCCGCTGCCGAGCCCGGCGAACACGAACATGATGTCGCGCGGGTCGCGGAGCGCGGTGCGGAAGCGGATGATCGCCAAGCCGCCAGCGATGCCGAGGCCAGCGGCAATGCTGTTGCCGATGGCCAGCATCAGCATGCACGAGATGACCCCGCCGACCGCGATCGCGTGGACCAGGCCCTGCGAGTACGACATGCCGCGGAAAGTCCACACGTAGACGGCGGCGATCGACTGCGACAGGCCGAACGACAGCAGCGTGGCGAGGAACACCCGCTGCAGGCTGGCCGGTTCGTCGGCGCCGAGGATGGCCAGATCGATCATCGCGACCTCCAGCGAGGACGGGCGATCCGCGGCTGTGGCGACTCGTAGAATGCCCGGATCGAGGTGCCGTACTTCGAGAACGAGCGCCGCTGGAGGTCGAACTTGCCGACCAGACCGGACAGCCAGATCGGGACCGCGGCGGTGAACTTGAGCTCGAGCACGACCAGCGAGTCGAGCGTGCGCTGGGTGACCGCGTCGTCGAGCGCCCGCCAGCCGCGAGGCTCTGTCTCGAAGGACAGGTTACGCACGACCTGGGCGCGGATGTTCGAGTCGAAGGTGACCCGCGCGTAGTCATCGATGCGGCTGAAGTACGGCTCGCGGTGGTAGCGGACGATCGTGAAGGGGCGCGCCCGCAGCGTCCGTGCCAGCGTCACGAACCGCTCGACCGCCATGCGGTCCTTGCCGCAGATCTCGGCCGGGATCGGCGCCGACGAGTCGCCGAGGATCGTGGCCCATTGCGAGCGAGCCACCTTGCCGCGGGACTTGCTGATGACGTCGTTGAAGCGGCGCTTAACCTCGAAGAACACCGGGCCGCCGGGCGCCATCGGGTAGCCGCGGACCCGCAGCTTGAAGCGGTCGACCTTCTCGTGGTCGTTAGCCCAGAACAGCGCCAGGTCGGGCGCGTCGAAGTAGATGCTATCGATGAGGTAGCGCTGCCCGGGGCACTTGGCCGCCCACGGGTCGATCTCACAGTACGGCTGGATCGCCGCCCTGATCCCGTCGGTGAGCCGCGACGGGATCAGATACTTGAACTCACGACGTTCGATAATCGTAGGATTGGCCGCCATCGCCCCTCTACCGCGCGCACACGCGCACTGTGACCAAAATAACCGGGGGAGGGATGATAGTCGAAACAGTGCTCCTGGGAGGGATCATCCTCACCGCGTCAAACGCGCCAATAATACGTGGACGCGCGCATTGTGGGCACCATCGCGCGTCGAGCCAGCGAATCGCGACACACTCGCGACAGCTCCAACACGGTTCGACAAAATCTACGCCACGGGTGAGTTGGCCCGCGTCGTCGCCCGGCGATCCGGCCGCCGAGATCGACTGGCGGTTGCGAGCATCGCGCATCTGACGCGGATACGTCGCCCTCGCATGTCCCGAGGGACATGCGCTTGGGGCGTCGTCGGTGAACAGGCAGCCGACGCCGCGGAGGGTCCGGGCGTAGGCGTTGGCGTGGGTGTCGACGGTGCGGGTCCGCTCGTTTTGTCGCCCTCAGTTAACATTCGTGTCACGCGCCGGGCCTATGGTGCCCACGTCGTCAGGCTCGCGCCTCGATCCTCGCGCACGCCACCGATGGCGACCCACCTCTCGTTGCTCCCGGGGAAAAATCACCATGCGTAGTTACCCGATCGGGGCGCTCTTCACAGTATTCGCATCGATCGCGGCCTGCAGCGGCGCCGGACGACCCAGCGATGTCGATAATGTCGACCTCACCGCCGCCACCGAAGACACCGCCGCGGCCGGTGAGTGCGGCGACGGCGAGCTCGGCCCGGGCGAGCTATGCGACGGCGACGACCTCGGCGGAACGAGCTGTCCCGATGTCAACGCCGGCTACGCGGGCGGCACCCTCGCGTGCGCCGCGGACTGCCGCTCGTTCGACGCCTCGGCCTGCGACCTGTCCCCCGGGACAGCCCTGATCGCGCTCAACGAGATCGGCTCGGGCGGGGCGCTCGTCGGCGAGTGGGCCGGTCAGGGCGACCTCATCGAGCTGTTCAATGCCGGCGACGTCGCTGCCGACCTCTCCGGCTACAAGCTGTCCGACGACATGGCCTTCCCGGCCGACAAGACCTATGTGTTCCCCGCCGGCTTCGTGCTCGCGCCGGGCGAATGGCGCGTGCTGATCGAGACCGACCTTCTGTTCGGCATCGCCCAGAACAAGGAGGAGACCGTCTTGCTCGTCGACGCCAGGGGTGAGGTCATCGACAGCGTGACCTTCGACGGCGCCATCGCGCGCGCCTCGTGGTGCCGCGTGCCCGACGGGAACGGCGCGTGGGCAGCGTGCGACCAGACCTTCGGGACAGCCAACCTCGCGGCCAGCGGCAGCTGCGGCGACGACGAGGTCAACGGCATTGAGGAGTGCGACGGCGCCGACCTCGGCGGCCAGACCTGCGAGGTCTTCGGCTTCGTCGGGGGAGCGCTCGCCTGCACGGCCGACTGCCTGCGCGACACCACCGCCTGCAAGTCCAGCAGCGCGGTCGTCATCAACGAGCTCGAGTCGGGCCAGGACGACATCGAGCTGTACAACGCTGGCGACACAGCGATCGACGTCGGCGGCTGGATCCTCACCGACGATCCCGTCGGCCCCGACTACGACCCTGCGACCGACCTCGAGAAGGTCGTGTTCGCGGCACCGACGACGATCGTCTCCGAGGGGTTCTTCGTGGTCACGAAGGGCATGGGCCCCGGCCAGCACCCATTCGGTCTCAGCGGCGATGGCGACACCGTGACCCTGCTTCGGCCCGACCTCAGCGTCGCCGACCGCGTGTCCTACACCGCGGGCCAGGCCGACGTGTCCTACTGCCGCCTGCCCGATGGACCCGACGGTGACTGGACGCCGGGGTGCACACCGACCCAGGGCGCGCCGAATCAGGGCGGATGAGTCGCACAGCTCCAGCGATTTGACCCGCTCGTCCATCGTTTGTCATTCCAGGGCTCATCCTCGGCCTCGTCTACTTCGCGCTCCGCTTGGTGGAGCTGGTGCTTGTGCTGGCCTTGCTCGGGGTCTGGGATTCTCGCCCGTGAGCGGGCGCTTCACGGCTCGAGCTGAAGATCGTCGACCTGCCAGCGGAAGTACGTGAAGTCGCCCGCGGGGAGGCGCCAGAGGACCTCGCCGCGGGTGGGGATCTCGATGTTGGAGTGGCGGCGCCATTCGCTGGCGGTGACGATCCAGCGCTGACGTCCGCCGACCTCGTCGCCGTAGGCGCGCTCGGCCTCGAGGGCGATGAAGCGGCCGACTGCGTCGAAGCGGAACTCGGCGGAGACGGCCTCGTCGCCGTCTACTAGGGTGGCGCGGGCGGTATCGTCGCCGATCGGGCTCCAGCGGATCCTCGGTGATAAGGCGGCGGAGGGGAACCATACGATCTCGCCGAGGAAGTGCAGGCGCGCGCCCAGGTCGATCTGCGGGCCGCTGGCGTCGACGAAGGGGTAGAGGCCGGCGGCGGTGATGAGCATGCTGCCGACACCGCGGTGATAACGATCGCGGCCGACGATCGGGAGGACGCGCAGCATCGTGGTGCGGACCTGCCAGACGAAGCCGGGCGGCTCGACGCTGAAGTCCTGCTCGGCGGTGATCGACATCCAGGGGCCGTCGGGGGTCGTGCGCAACTCGCCGCTCTGGGCCAGCCGGACCCGGCTGCTACGGAGGCGGCCGGGATGGCCCGGCGGGATGGCCCGGCGGGCTGGCCCGGCGGCTCCAGGGGGCGCAGCGTCGTCAGCGCGCAAAGGATGCATGTCGCTGTGGGCCCGGCGCGTCTGCTGGCGGGACGCAGGTCGCGTATGCTGCTGGGCAACGCGAGCCATGCCTACGATCGCAACCGTGGTAATGTACAATGGCATGTGGTTGCTCGCGCCCGTGATGGCGTGGAATATCCTGCTCACGGCGAGGCTGCCGGCCGCCTTCTCGCGGGAGGTGTTCTGGCGCGAGATCCCCAGGGCCATCAGCATCCCCGAGAACACCCTGAGGATCGGCCTGTTCGCGCTGCCCGGCGTGACGATGTTCGAGGTCAGCTCGACCGAGATCGCGGGTTGGCTCGCGTATGGCCTCGGCCTCGCCGCCTACTTCGCGAGCTGGCTCGCACTGATCTACCGCCCGAGAAGCTGGTGGAGCCGCCACGCGGTGGGCTTCCTGGCCCCCGCCTACACGCCCTCGTTATGGTTGGCTGGCGTGGCGCTGTCGACCACCTCCTATGTCGGCCACGAGCCAGGGGTCCGGTGGACCTTCGTCGCGCTCTCCGTGGGCTTCCTGAGCTTTCATGTGGCCCATACAACGCTGATCTTCCGCCGCGAATCGACGAAGTCTACGCTGCCAGACCATCACTTCGAGTGACGATCACCTGCCGGTGGGAGTTGCGGAACGACCGGCACCTACGTCAGTGCCCCGAATGCGCCCGCCACGCATCCTCGGGAGCGGCCTGAGCGGCGCCGCGGTGGCGGCGCAGGTCGGCTTCCACCATCAGAGCCCCCTCCTCCGCCACTTCAAGCGCATCGACAGCATCTCGCCCGGTAGCTACGCCGCGACCCGCTGTGAGTGAGCGAGCAGTCGGTCCGTGGCGCAATCGTCACACAGTCTTGGCCGCGCATTGACGTCCCCGACGATCGCGTCGCCTACGTTTACGCGGCATGCAGCGGCTCGATCGACTCACACGCACCCTCCCTCTCAATGCCCTCTGGATCGCGCTGCTCGGGCTCGGCGCCTGCGGCGACGATGCCGCCCAGGCCACAGGCGGCGATGCCGGCGTCGACGGACAGGACGGGCAGAACGGCATCGACGGGCAGAACGGCAACGACGGGCAGAACGGCAACGACGGGCAGGACGGCGGCGACGGGCAGGACTTCAGCCGCGCACCGCGCTCGGCGGTCGTCGGGTTGAGCTTCGTCGACGACCTCGGCACGGGGGCCACCAACGTGGCCGAGCTGGTCAAGGCGCTGGTACAGAAGCACGCCATGGATCTGCCGCTCGACGGGCTGCAATTTCCGCTGGCGGCCGCCTCGACCGACGACGTGCGGGCGATCGCGGGGCTACACGGCTCGGTGGTGGTGCGCTGGCTCGATCCGCTCGGCTATGAGGATAACGCCGAGGCGCCGCGCTTCGGCGCCAACAACGACTATATCGCGTACTTCGGCGACGGCTGGGACGCGAAGGCCGGAGATGCCCCGCAGTGGCATGGCAGCGGCAGCGCCGGGTGGTTTTGGGTCAATCACGAGTATGTCTCGGGTGACACGCCGACCGGCACCACCGCCCCGACCAGCCAGCACACGATCCTCGCCGGCTTCCTCGCGCGCCTCGGCGTGCTCACCAACGACGTCACCAGCGACGTGTGGGACGACGCCTCGCTCGCCGCCTACGTCCGCGAGCACAAGCGCCAGATCGGCGGCACCTGGCTCCACGCGGTCCAGGACCCGGCCAGCGGCGAGTGGCAGCTCGACCGCGGCGCCCCGGCGGTCCGCTACGACGCCAGCAGCGCGACCCTCACCGCGATCACCGGCCTCGGCTTCGCCGGTCCCGACACCGACGACATGGGCGCGCCGCTGCCTGGCGACAACCTCGCCGCCGGCATCATGGGCGACTGCTCGGGCGCGCAGACCCCGTGGGGCACCATCATCAGCGCCGAGGAGAACGTGCAGGATTATTATGGTGACCTCGAGGAGTGCTGGAGCGGGCAGCAGTTCGTGCTCGCGGCCGGCTGCGACCCGGGCGCCGCGATCACCCTCGACAACGCACCGACCGACGATGGCGCGTTCAGCATCGGCGCCGACGCGAGCACGCGCCACGCCCGCGACCGCTACGGCTACCTCGTCGAGCTCGACCCCGGGCAGGCCCCCGGCGAATACTACGGCAAGACCAGCCCCGGCGTCGGCCACCAGAAGCTCGGCAGCATCGGTCGCGCGCACTGGGAGAACGCCGCCTTCGTCGTCGACGGCGACTGGAAGCCGCTCGCCGGGCAGCCGCTGGTCGTATATGCCGCCGATGATCGGCGGAGCGGAAGGATCTACAAGTGGGTCTCGAAGAAGAGCGTCCAGGCGGGCATGAAGCGCCCGGAGCTGCGCGCGCTGCTCGCCGCGGGCGACCTGTATGTCGCGCACTTCGCCGACCTCGACAACAAGACCGGCACGACCCTCGCCAGCGGCAAGGAGGCGACCGAGGCCGCCCCCGGCGCGGGCCAGTGGATCTCGCTGTCGACCACCAACACCGGCGATATCGCCCCCAACGCCGGCACCGCGGCCGGCGCCGCCGGCACCAAGGTCGGAGCTGCCCTCAAGGACATGTCCTGGAACGCGATCGGCGGCTTCCCGGGCGACGACGACGTGCGCAAGGCCCTGTTCACCGCCAGCAACAAGATCGGCGTGATGGAGCTGAACCGCCCCGAGGACCTCGAGTGGAACCCGAAGGACCCGAGCGGCACGCCCCGCCTCTACGTCGCCTTCACCAAGCACGGCGCCCAGACGGCCCTCGACCAGGACGGCGTCCTCTACCCGCCCGACCAGTGGGCCATGAACGCACCCAAGCGGGAAGACAGCGTCGGCACTATCTTCGCCATCGAAGAGAGCGACCCCGCCAAGCCCGCCGGCTCCAAGAGCTTCACCTACTTCAAGGTCCTCCAGGGCAGCAAGGGCGCCGGTGCCTTCGACGTCGCCAACCCCGACAACCTGATGCTCGACGCCGATGGCGGCCTGTGGTTCGGCACCGACGGCAACGTCGGCACCAACGGGGCCGCCGACGGTCTCTACTACCTCGACCTCGACCCTGCTCACCGCGCTGGCGAGCCCGGCGTGGTCAAGCCGAGCTGGGGAGTGGGCTTTCGGGTCGTCGCCGGCCCGAGCGACGCTGAGGCGACCGGCCCCGCCTTCAGCAGCGACATGCGCACCCTGTTCTTCGCCGTGCAGCACCCCGGCGAGGATCGCTTCTCGCAGTGGCCCGGTACGCCCTGACCGACCGTCCTGACCCGTCCTGCCCTCACCTCGAGAGGACCACCATGCTGATACCCGAGCGTCTCCTGCGGAGCTGCCTGATGGGCCTCGCCGCGCTGCTCCTGCTCCCGCTGAGCGCTGGCGGGCTCGTCGCGGTCGAGGAGCCCGAAGAGCCCGCGGCCAGGCTCCCCGTCGCCGGAGCATTCGATCCGCTGGCCTATGCGCGGGCGCGGCGGGGTCACGTCGATAACCTCGAGGCCGGCATTCCGCCGCCCTGTTACACCGCGACGGGCCCGGCCTCGAACCCGTGCTGGACCTGCCACACCGACTCGCAAGCGCCCAACGGTATGGCCGACTGGCGCTTGCAGCAGACCTACGCGTTCTCCGAGGTCGGCCTCGAGAATCGCTGGCACAACCTCTTCGTCGATCGTCGCCCCGCGATCGCGGCCCAGCGCGACGAGGAGATCCTCGCCTACGTGCGCGTCGACAACTACACCCCGCTGCGCGCCGCCCTCGCGACCCGCGCCGACTATCACGGCTATCGCCCCGACCTCGACCTCACCCGCGGCTTCGACGAGTACGGCCTCGCCCGCGATGGCAGCGGCTGGCGCAGCTACCGCTATAAGCCGTTTCCCGGGGCATTTTGGCCGACCAACGGCAGCGCCGGTGACGCCTTCATCCGCCTGCCCGACCAATTTCGTGGCGACCGAACCGGCGCCCCCTCGACGCCGATCTATCGCGCCAACCTGGCAATCCTCGAGGCCAGCCTCGCCAGCGATCCGCGGCTCACCGACGTCGCGGTCGTGCGCGCGATCGAGCCGCTCGACGAGCGCGTCCTCGGCGTCGACCTCGACGGCGACGGCCACCTGTCCCCGGAGACAGCCACCTTGCGCGGCCTGCCCTCGCACTACCTCGGCGGCGCGGCCGATCACCCGGTTCGTCGCGGCCTCTATCCCGAGGGCGCCGAACTACTACATAGCGTCCGCTACCTCGACCCCGACTCGCCCGGCCTGATCGCCACGCGCATGAAGGAGCTGCGCTACATGAAGAAGGTCCAGGAACTCGACCGCTGGGCCATGCAGGCCGCCTACGCCGCCGAGCTGGACGCCCGCGACGAGGGCAAGCTCCCGCGCGCGCGCGGCTCGGCCGAGCTCGGCCTGCGCGGCGACCTCGGTTGGCAGCTGCAGGGCTTCATCGAGGACGCCGAGGGTCGCCTGCGCCTGCAGAGCGACGAGGAGCACCGCGCCTGCATGGGCTGCCACGACGGCATCGGCGTCACCGTCGACCAGACCTTCAGCTTCCCGCGCAAGCTGCCCGGCGCGGACGGCTGGCGCTACCAAAACCTGCGCGGCATCCCCGACGCGCCGCAGGTCGGCCATCGCGACGGCGAGATCCTCACCTACTTTCGTCGCGTCGGCGCCGGCGACGAGCTGCGCGCCAACGCCGAGCTGCTCGCTCGCTACTTCCCCGGCGGT
>Ga0073899_10000939_pt1 | contig 26950 bp, 24 predicted proteins | sample KloWWTmetaKNB5Ph_FD_88975 | JGI IMG/M metagenome (GOLD analysis project Ga0073899, IMG submission 88975) | Active sludge microbial communities from Klosterneuburg, Austria, studying microevolution and ecology of nitrifiers - Klosterneuburg... | ecosystem: Engineered > WWTP > Aerobic digester >... | reverse complement strand
TACATATGATCCCGCTGTGCACACGTTTGAACGATCTGAAATGTGATCCTCACAAGCAAGGGATCAGCTTCAAATTAAATATCAAACAAACCTCAAAACCCCAACCGCCCAACCACCAATTGAATCCGCATAACTCCTCCCCCGTCCCGCAGCAGTCGTCGCTGCCCGCCCGCTGCATGCCAGCCGCCGGCATGGCCCGGCGTCACCGCAAAGCCCGCGCCACGGCGCTTTGGGGGCAGGGATTGCCACAGCGGAGTTGCCGCATCGCCTCCCTCATTCAACAGCCGCTACGCGGAGCACAACCCCAACGCGCCGATACAAGGGTGGAAGGCGGCAAGATCACGCTGTACGGCTACGACAGCCGCAATCGGCTGAATGAAGTGCGGGATGGCAGCAACAGTAACCTGATTGCGCGCTATGGCTACGATCCGCAGAACCGCAGGATCTGGAAGGAACAGTATCGCGATCGGGACGGCACTGCGCTGACGCAGGCGAAGAGAACCGATTACCTGTCGGCCGACGAAGGGCTGATCGCCGAGGCGACACAGGCCATCGTACTGAATGCCGATGAAACAGTGACCGCCAATGGCAGCCCGGCGATCGTCACCCAGTACGGCCCGCGCCCGGACAATCCGAATCTCACCGCAACGCTCTTCATCAAGACCCGAAACAGCAACAACCTGGATATCTTTGCCTACTACCATCACGATCATCTGGGCACGCCGGTGCAGGCGACGGACAAGCAGGGGAATGTGGTGTGGGCAGCCAGCTATCACGCCTTCGGGATGGCCAGCATCATTACGCCGGCGGCCACGCCAGACATTCCGACGATTACGTCAAACCTGCGCCTCCCCGGCCAGTATGCCGATGAGGAAACCGGGCTGTATTACAACTTGAATCGGTACTACGATCCGGCGACAGGTAATTACAGAACGCGTGATCCGATTGGCATTGAAGGCGGCGTTAATACTTATGCATATGTCACGGGGAATCCACTAAGCAAGGTTGATCCTAGAGGTCTAGTTGAGTGGACTGGAGAGATTACGGGACTCGGCGGCACTGTTGTGGTCGGTGCTTCCACCTACAAGATTACGCTAGAAAGCAAGTGCGTGAACGGTAAGAAGGCGCGCGTCACGATCCGTGCAGTTGGCCCGAGTGTGGGCTTGAACGTTAAGGGAACCCTTCCGGTGGGTGTGAACTCGTCGCAAATCACTCTGAATGACAATCTTAAATCGGTCGATCCATCCGTATTTAACGGTTGGTTCGCAACTTGGAGTGCCGGGGGCGCATTAGGTGCCGATGGATATAGTTGCTCAATGGTACAGGTGGGAGGAAGCGGTGTTAGCGGTGGAGCATACTCGCCTCCCTCCTGTGGTCCTGAGAAGGGCCTAGAACTGGGCGCTGGCGGCACAGCTGGATCGGCCACAGTTATGGATTCTTCAATTGTTGATTGCAGCTGCGACGGCAAATGAGAGAAAAGGTAGCGATGATATTTAAATTCCTAGTTGCGGCGAACATGCTTGCGTTTGGCTTGCTGCTATGTGGATTTGTCATCGTTCTCTTTGTAGCTGGACCGAGCGAGGCTGATCTTGTATTGACTAAGCCCGCATGTTTTGTTGCTGCATGGATTGTCTCCATCGCTGTGTGTATAAAGTATTTCAAGTTTGAGCGCAGGAAGTAGATATTTGTTATTGCAATGAAGCACACCGCAGCAAGCCATAGAGACTAAAGTCGGCCCCCCACATTTGGCGCAGCCGACTGAATAAAACCCCTGCGCTGGCGTGCTACGCGAGCGCACCAACTGGCTGTAGGCAGGCGCGGCGGGGCGCAAGACATAACAGGGGTTCTGCGAACCCGGAAGGGCGCGAAGCGATGCAGCCACCAAGCAAGCTCTGCGCGCGACTGGAAGCATTTAGCAGAACAACCTGTTATGTTAAATCGGTAAAGCCGATTTACCCCGGAGCGACTGCCAAGGCTGTGCCGGCTCGATGCCGGCATGGCCTTGTTCTCGTCGGTTCAAAAACAAATATGTGACAGCCCCTATTTATTAAAATAAAAACCCCGGTCGCTCCGCTGTGGCAGCGGTGCGCCAGGGTTTCATTCATTAGCGGCTAAGAAGAGAACTATCCTGCCTCGATGATCCTCACCATTTCGGCAGGCGTGACAATGGCGATGCCGTTGTACTGTCCTCCCAGGCTATGCAAATGCTTGTCGCCGGAGACGATAATATCGGCGTTGGCCGCGACAGCACAGGCCAACACATGGTCATCGTCTGGATCAGCCGCAATGATTGGCGGGACTGCCACAGGGGTCACGATGGTAGCCAACTCCGCATAGCCCAACACCAATTCTTCATGTGGTAAACCGGTGGCGGCAAGTGCCTTGGCGAACTTGCCGCGAGTCAAAATACCCGCCAGTTCAGCCAGCAAGTGTCTGCTGGTAAAGAGTTCGAGTTCCCCGGCCTGGGCTGCATCGAGAAACTGCTCAGGCACTCCGCCCCACAGCAAACCCGATGCCACCACATTGGTGTCGAGCACCAGACGCATCAGCCGGCCGCTTGGCTGCGATGCTCGGCGCGATAGGCATCCACTTCGGCCTGAATCTCATCCAGGCTCATCGGCGGGATACCCGCTGCCGCTACCCGTTTGCGCGCCTCTGCCAGTTGCGCGATCCGGCGATTGCGCACGGCTTCGCGCAACAGGGTTTGCAGACTATCAGGCTCCAGGAGTCCCATCTGTGTAGCATCCTGCGCCAAACGATCCGGCAGATTGAGTTTCAATTCCAAAGTCGTCATGGCAAGTCTCCTTATTGCATAGCTGTGTGGCGCGTTTATCGTTTGGCGGAACGTTTGCCAACGACCTTTTCCATTTGCGCTTTCTTGACCATCCCGTCGATGACGAGCACAAGCGCCTGCTGCGACGCATCTGGCAAGCTGTCCACCTGTTGGTAGAGATTCAATAGCTCTGTATTGTAAATTTTACAATCAAAGGGGTCAGCATCGAAATAAATCTTAAACCGCATCAAAAACCAACAGCCAAACCACCAATTGAATCCGCATAACCCCTCCTCCGCTCCGCAGCAGTCGCCGCTGCCAGCCCGCTGCATGAAGGCCGATGGCACGAACATCGACTACGGCTACAGCACGCATGGCGAACAGATTGGCGCAAGAAACCCAAGCCGGGTTTGATGCACCACTCCGATCGCGGCAGCCAATATTGCAGCGCCGCTTATCGTGCCTTACAGGCCGACTATGGCATGACAACCTCGACGAGCCGAAAAGGAAACTGCTGGGACAATGCACCACACCAATGGAAAGCTTCTTTGACACACTCAAGACAGAGCGCTTGTATCACTTCCACTTTACAACCCGCGAGCAGGCAAGGCAGGTGGTCTTCGAGTACATCGAGGTGTTCTACAATCGTATCCGCCGCCATGCCAAAATCAGCAACCAAATCCCAACGGATTTCGCTCACCAATTTTATGTCAGCAGGCAACAGCCTGCTGCATAATGATACAACTTGCCCGTCCATTAATTCGGACTCCGCTCATTGATGTTCCATTTTGTTTATTGCAGAATGCCCGGATGAATACTATTTTTTACTCGTTAGACGCCGAAGAGGAATACCAGCCCACCATGCATGATCTGTCCACACATAGAGGTACACGTACGCATCGACTCCACAAGACATCACTCTTGTGGGCGATCCCCTTCCTGCTCCTGCTTGGTAGCTGCGGAAAGAAGGAAGCTCCACAGGCACCAGAGACCAAACCAACAAGTTCGGCAAAGGTCACTGAACAGAAGCCTTCAGGTGTTCCCGTACCAACCGAAGAACCCTCTGATGAAGTTCTTAGCAAGCTTGAATTCCAGAGATATCACGCCATTGAACAGGCGGGTGGCATACCAGTGACGGTCACAGCGACAGGCAAATCGCTGACCCTGCGCCCTAAGCTCTACGCGGCTCGAAAGGACGAGCCCTGCAAAAAAACGCCGCAGGCCCCCCCCGGATGGTATGAGTGCTCGTTGACCATCAAGATCAGCTTGAACGGCATGGAACCGTCGGAACAGGGTGAACGAATTGGCGTCAAGTGGGACCCAAGTGGCGAGTGGGTACTGCAGTAGCGCATGAATCTCGGTCGACGCCTAATCCTCGTAGCAATCAACTTGGCGCTTAATCCGCCATGAGCCTTCAAATAGCAGTAGAACATCGCAAGTGCCTGAAATGTGGCTACGCTTGCGGCTCTTCGGATGTTGGGTTGGATTATGCGTGTCCGAAATGCGGAGCCATCTACGCCAAACTTGAGGCACTCCAGAAGGCCAAGGCTGAAGCTACCGAAGCCGACAAGATCGAGGCCAATAACTTTGAACGTCGCATGGCGCTACAGGACAAGTCTGATCAAGAACAGATCGGATATAAAGAGGCTGAACGTTCGCAGTATTATGCTGCACATGCGGTCTACTTGCTGATGATCCTGCCATTGGTCATTACTCAGGTCAGTGCGGTTGTCATCGCGTTTAATATGCGACACCCTGTCGATGAATCCTGGTTGAACGACCATTTCCGCTGGCAGATCAGGACGTTCTGGTACTTGCTCGGGCTATCACTGTTTGCCGGTGCAGCCTTGCTCGTCGGCGCCTTCTCAATGACCTCTTTTGTGTTGCTCAGAGAGCCTGGCCTGTATGCGCTGATGTTCAACGCGACGACCGTGTATGGATGGTTTTGTGTACTTGCGGGTATCACTGCTGTCTACCGGATAGGCAAAGGATGGTATCGGCTATCTCGACGCGAGTCCCCATAATTAAAGGGGCTCGATTCAAGTGTAAAACGAAAATCCGGATTCCCGCTTTCGCGGAATGACACAGCTTAGATTTGTTCGGTGTTTTCTCTTAACCAGCCGAATGGATTTGAATAGATTTGATCCGTGTTTCCCTAAAAATAAACATCCTTGGTCACACCATCGCGGACGAGTTTTTTTCTGAGTTTGCCGAGTGCTTCGACTTGTATCTGCCGGACGCGTTCGCGGGTCAATTCGAGATCGCAGGCCAGTTCTTCGAGCGTCATGATGTCGCAGCCATTCAGGCCGTAGCGGCGCTCCAGCACATAGCGCTGCTTGGATGACAGTTGCGCGACCCATTCGCCGACCTGCTGGCCCGTCTCGGTATGCTGGTAATGATTTTCCGGACTGCTGCCGGGATCGGCAGCAACCGCATCGGCAACCGAGAGTTCGGGATCGATATCCAGCGGTGCATCAAGCGACGCGGTGCCTTCGTTGAGCGAGAGTATCAGCCGCACTTCCTCAACCGGCTTGTCTATCAGACGGGCAACTTCCTCGGCACTGCCACCACCGTATCCGCCGTTGCGCCCAACGCGCCTTGAAGTCGTTTGCGAACCTTCGGCTTCAAGGTGGCGCAGCGCGCGCAGGACGATATTCAATTCCTTGACGATATGCACCGGCAATCGGATGGTGCGCGACTGGTTCATGATCGAGCGTTCGATATTCTGGCGAATCCACCAGGTCGCATAGGTCGAGAAACGAAAACCGCGCTCGGGATCGAATTTTTCCAGCGCGTGAATCAGGCCGAGATTGCCTTCCTCGATCAAGTCGGCGATCGGGATACCGCGGTTCAGGTAACGCTTGGCGATGCTGACGACCAGGCGCAGATTGGAGACAATCATTTTCTGCCGCGCTGCGAAATCCCCGGCAACGACACTGCGCGACAGCGCCAGTTCCTCTTTCGCGGTGAGCAGTGGATTGACGCCGATGTCATCGAGGTAGAGTTGCGTGACATCGTTGAGGAAGTCATTACGCGCGTTATCGGCGATCGCCGGGGAGGTTTCAACTTCCAGTGACTTCTCCCGGGCGCTGTCAATCACATCCGCCTCGGCCTCCATATCCGGCAAATCGCCGGAAGCGTCGTCTTCGTCATCCGCCGCCGATTTCATCGTTATCCTCAGCGCGCCGGCAGAAATTTTACCGGGTCAATCGGCTTGCCCTGCCGGCGAATTTCAAAATGCAGCTTGGGTCGGTCGCTGTCGCTGCTGCCGATCTCGGCAATTTTCTCGCCACGGCTCACGAGTTGTTCTTCCTTGACGAGAATCCGGCTGTTGTGGGCATACACGGAGAGGTAGGTCGGATTGTGCTTGACGATGACAAAGTTACCATAGCCGCGCAGCGCACTGCTGACCAGAATCACCTTGCCTGACGCTGCGGCAAGTACCGGTTCACCCAGCTTGCCGGCAATGTCGAGTCCCTTGCTGCTACCTTCGACAAAATTGCCAATCACCTGACCGGTCGCCGGCCAGGACCACTCGACATTTTCACTGGCAACCGGTGGAGGCAGCGGTTTCTCGACAGCTTTTTCAGCCGTCTTTTCAGACGTCGATGGGATGACGATCGGTTTGGAATCTACAGGCGGAGGAGTTTCGGGTTGTTGCAGCTTAGCCAGTGCTTCCGCTGAATAGGGCTGCTTGCCCCCCTTCGGCTCGCGTTTCAGCGTATCGCCGGCAGACGCCGCAGTATTCGGCGTGGAACTTCCCGTTGCACTCGCCTCGAGCGGAGCACCCACTACCACGGGCTTTGTGACGGCCACCGGAGCAACACTTTCCGTCTCCGGCGCCATAACCCGCAATTTCTGGCCAACCTGAATCTTGCCGGGATCTTCGAGATTGTTCCATGCGGCAACATCGCGATAGGATTGGCCATGATCGAGGCTGATGCTGTAGAGCGTGTCGCCCTTCTTGACGATGTAAAAGCCGGCCGGAGCACTCTGGCTTGCTGTGATTTCCGCACCCGCAGATACTTCGACCGGCGTAGCGCGTTCAACGACCGGTGCCGGCGGGTGGCTGGCGCAGCCGCCAATCAACGCAGTCGCAGCGACACACGTCAGCAGCGCCATCCTTCCAAAAGGAAATGTTTTTTTCATTCGACCCCCACCACCATCGGCACAAAGCGTACCGCATCGAAACGCGTCTCGGTAAAACCGCCGCCAGCCGCCTTGCGCTCGATCAGCGTGATCATCTGCTCACCGTTGCTCATGCCGCCGACTGGCAGCACCAGACGTCCGCCCGGGCTCAACTGGTCGAGCAGCGTCTGCGGCACGCGCGGTGCAGCGGCGGCGACGATGATGCTGTCAAAAGGTGCCGCTTCCGCCAGGCCAAGGTTTCCATCGGCGTGCTTGAAACGCACATGCGCCATACGTAGTTGCGTCAGATGTTTGCGTGCCCGGGCAAGCAGTGCCTCGATACGTTCGACGGCATACAGTTCGCGCGTCAGCATGGCCAGTACCGCCGCCTGATAGCCGCAGCCGGCACCGATTTCGAGCGTCTTCCCCAGCGCACGGCGCTCCGGCCCTTCGAGCAGCAGCTCAATCATGCGTGCAACGACATAGGGCTGCGAAATGGTTTGCTGAAAGCCGAGCGGCAATGCGGTGTCCTCGTAGGCGCGCGAAGCCAGCGCCTCTTCCACAAAAATGTGCCGTGGCACACTGCCGATCGCCGCCAGCACACGCTCGTCGCGAATACCCTGCTCGCGCAGACGGTCGATCATGCGCTCGCGCGTGCGCAGGGAAGTCATGCCGATACCGCGCAAGCTGGGAGCATTCATGATTCAGCGATCATCCTTCGCTTCGAGCCAGTGACGAACCATCGATATCTGGGCGATATGCGTCAGATCAATTTGCAGCGGCGTCAGCGAAACCTGGTTCTGCGCCACCGCATGAAAATCCGTACCTTCATTGGTATCCTGCGCTTCTCCGGCAGCACCGATCCAATATACGGTTTCGTTACGCGGAGTCTTCTGCTTGACCACCGGCTCGGCCTTGTGACGCCGACCAAGGCGCGTCACACGCATTCCCGTGATCTGACTGAGCGGCACGTCAGGAACATTTACATTGAGCAATATCGGCTCGCCAAAAGCACCTTTCCGGAAGCGCTCGACAAGCTGCCGGACCACGCTGGCCGCTGTTGCAAAATTTGCTCCGGTCGCACTCACCAGTGAAACAGCAATAGATGGTATGCCGAGCAAATAACCTTCGGTGGCCGCTGCGACAGTCCCTGAGTAAATCGTGTCGTCGCCCATGTTGGCGCCGAGGTTGATGCCCGAAATAACCATGTCCGGAAGATGATCGAGCATGCCAGTAACCGCCAGATGCACGCAATCCGTCGGCGTGCCATTAACAAAGAAAAAACCGCTCGGCGCACGGTGCAAGGACAGCGGCCGGTCAAGCGTCAATGAATTGCTGGCGCCGCTGCGATCCCTCTCCGGCGCAACAACCGTGACATCGGCAATATCTTCCAGAGTGCTGGCGAGCATTTCGATGCCAGGCGAGGAATATCCATCGTCGTTACTCAATAATATGCGCATGATATTCACCGTCGGTGTCCGCAGAAAATTTTGGCGGCATCGAAGTCTCTCCCCCTTTAATCGGAACCGCACTGACATGCCGGCCGGTCTTCGCGGCATTATACGGCTTCCGGGCTCGACCGCGAACAAGCCGGTACGGCAGCGGATCATGGCATTGACGTCACAACCCTAAACTGTTCCACATCTCGTCGACACGTCGCTTGACGATCTCATCCATGACGATGGGCCGGCCCCACTCGCGCTGCGTCTCGCCCGGCCACTTGTTGGTCGCATCAATGCCCATTTTGCTGCCGAGTCCGGAGACGGGGGAAGCAAAATCGAGATAGTCGATCGGGGTGTTCTCGGCAATCAGCGTGTCGCGTGCCGCGTCGACACGCGTCGTCATCGCCCAGATGACCTCCTTCCAGTCACGGATGTCGACGTCGTCGTCGGTGACGATGATGAACTTGGTGTACATGAACTGGCGCAGGAAGCTCCAGATACCAAACATCACGCGCTTGGCATGCCCGGGGTACTGCTTCTTGATGCTGACCACGGCGAGGCGATACGAGCAGCCTTCGGGTGGCAGGTAAAAATCGACGATTTCAGGATACTGTTTTTGCAGCAGCGGTACGAAGACTTCGTTGAGCGCCGCACCGAGCATCGCCGGTTCATCGGGTGGCTTGCCGGTGTAGGTGCTGTGATAGATCGGCTCACGACGCATGGTGATGCGCTCGATGGTGAACACCGGAAACGGCGCCTGTTCGTTGTAATAGCCGGTATGGTCGCCAAACGGGCCTTCCATGGCTGTTTCGCCGGGATGGATCACACCTTCAAGGACGATTTCTGCGGAGGCCGGCACCTGCAAGTCGGAGCCGAGGCATTTCACCACTTCGGTTTTAGCACCGCGCAGCAGGCCGGAAAATTGATATTCGGAAAGCGAATCCGGCACCGGCGTCACAGCACCGAGGATGGTCGCCGGATCGGCACCGATCACGACCGCAACGGGAAAGGGTTCGCCAGGATTTTTTTCGCAGTGATCGCGAAAATCCAGCGCACCGCCACGCTGCGCCAGCCAGCGCATGATGACCTTGTTTTTTGCCACAACCTGCTGACGATAGATGCCGAGGTTCTGCCGCATTTTGTTCGGGCCACGCGTCACCACCAGTCCCCAGGTGATCAGCGGCGCCACATCACCTGGCCAGCAATGCTGAATGGGCAATCGCGCCAGATCCACTTCGCTGCCTTGCCAGACGATTTCCTGACATGGTGCAGCCGAGACAACCTTCGGCGCCATATTGAGCACCTGCTTGAGTACTGGCAGTTTGTCCCAGGCATCCTTGAGTCCCTTCGGCGGCTCGGGCTCCTTGAGATAGGCAAGCAGCTTGCCGACTTCGCGCAGCGCTTCGGCGCTCTCCTCACCCATGCCCAGCGCCACACGGCGCGGCGTGCCGAACAGGTTGGCGAGTACCGGCATGGCCGATCCTTTCGGCTTCTCGAACAGCAGTGCCGGTCCGCCGGCACGCAGTACGCGATCGCAGATTTCGGTCATTTCCAGATGAGGATCGACTTCGACGGTAATGCGCTTCAGTTCGCCAAGCTGTTCGAGTTGCGCGATGAATTCGCGCAGGTCGTGGTATTTCATCGCAGCATTCCCTTCTCAGTGGAATAATTGGAGTAATGGGCGTAAATGATATTCGGCCAGCAGACCGGCAAAGATCACCGCACCAACCCAGTTGTTGTGCAGAAACGCCTTGAAGCAGCGCTCGCGCTGCCGACCACGGATCAGCGTGTAATGGTACGCCATCAGCGCGGCAGCAACGATCAGGCTGAGGTAGTACAGCACACCAAAGCCATGTTGACTGCCGAACCAGACAAGGATCGCCAGCATCGCCACATAGCAGAACATCACCGCAACGACATCGAAGCGGCCAAAGGTGATTGCCGAAGTGCGGATGCCGATGCGCAGATCGTCCTCGCGGTCGACCATCGCGTATTCGGTATCGTAGGCGATCGCCCAGAACACATTGGCCAGCAGCAATATCCAGGCATCCTGCGGTACGCGATTGAGCAGCGCCGCGTAGGCCATCGGGATGCCAAAGCCGAAGGCGATACCGAGGTAAGCTTGTGGAATAGCGAAGAAACGCTTGGTAAATGGGTAGCTGATGGCAAGAAACAGCGCCGCCAAGGCGAGCATCCAGACCAGTGGTTGCAGCGGCAGGATCAGCAGGAAGGCCAGCAGAGACAGTCCGCCGGCCAGCAGCAATGCCTCGCTAACCGACACCGTGCCGCACGCCAGCGGCCTGTCGCAAGTCCGCTCGACATGCGGATCGAAATCGCGGTCAGCCAGATCGTTGATGACGCAGCCGGCCGAGCGCATCAGCACCGTACCGAGTACAAATATCCAGACAATTGTCCAGGTCGGCCGGCCATTGCCGGCGAGCAACAACGCCCAGAGTGTCGGCCAGAGCAACAGCAGAATGCCGATCGGCTTATCGAGCCGCATCAGTTTTTCGTAGAGGTCGAGACGTTCGCTTAATTTCATAAGTGCAAAACTTTTGGCAGAAATACCTCACAGACCAGCAGCGCCTGACCGTCCCGACCGAACACCGAACGACGCGCCCACAGATGCGGTGTGGCACGCGTATCAAACGTAGCGCACCGCTCCGCAGCACAATACAGCGGATGACGCGCATCCAGGCGTCGATAGTGCAGAGTCTGGCGCACAATGCGCGGATCGGCGAAGAGCGCACCACCCAGTGAGCGTTCGCCGATGCTGCCGAACATCTGCCACGGACCGCGCACATCGTGCCGCGCCATCACCGAATGCGCGAACACCACCGGCACACCGTCGGCCTCGAGCAGTACCTCGCGCACCCAGGCCCGCTCGCGCGGCGCGATACCGAGTAGCGCACGCTCGTCAGCGTGCGGCGGCAACAATTGCTGACGCTGAACACGCACGGCAAATCGCGTGCAGCGCTCGCGAATCCGCGCAGTTAGCGAGCCTTTATCGGTCAGCCAATGCCGGTAAGGTGTTTCGAACGTCGGCAAAATCAGGCGGGAACGCCAGGGGTCTGCACTGCGTGAAAGGGTTGGAGAAGACATGGACATGGCGGAAACATTTTACCGGACGCACAGCCAAGTGTCGTGCAGGCTGTCGTGCAGGCTTTTCAAGCTGGGCGCGCTCTGCTAGGCTACGCTTGCAATTGCATGGGTTTTCATCGTTTCCGTCACCAGCGAACCAGGTTCATTGTGATAAGGATTGATTCTCGAAATGCATGCCGCACCCGCCAACACTAGCTCGCCGCTGATCCTGACCCTCGACATGCACGGCATTCCGCATCGCTGGGTCAGTTGGCAGCATGCCTGCTTCTACTACGTCAAGGATCAGGTGGCCTGGAGTATTGGCGATCAGAATTTCACCTTCCATGGTGGCTTCAATCGCGTGACTGGCCAGCGTTCCTCGATCACCGCCAATAGCATCATCGCCATCAAGGGCAAGGCGCTGGCCTCGAAAAGCATGTTCCAGGTACCGCCGCTCGACAACCGCGAGCTGTTCCACCGCGACCAGCACATCTGCGCCTACTGCGGCGGCGAATTCGCCAGCCTGCGTCTGACGCGCGAACACGTCGTGCCGGTATCGCAGGGTGGCCTCGATATCTGGATGAATGTCGTCACCGCCTGTCGCCACTGCAACCAGCAGAAAAGCGGTTACACGCCGGAGCAGGCAAACATGCAATTGCTCTATGCGCCGTATGTGCCGAACAAGGCCGAATATCTGATCCTCAGCAACCGCCGCATCCTCCATGATCAGATGGATTTTCTCGCCCGCCATGTGCCTCAGCACAGCCGGACGAACAATCTCAGGGAACACTGAGAAAGCCCGTCATTGCGGGTTGGCGCAGGGCTGTTCGCCTTGCACCTGCCGAAGGACAAACAACACCTACCGCACGCCGTTCATGGTTCGACTGGCTCACCACGAACGGAAATCAAATTCTCGCGCGCCATTCGCTCGCACACCATTCGATTCTCAATATTCCTGACTGCCGTTACAATCAGCAGATGAATCAACTCACCCCTCCGGTAAAGCCACTGACGGCCTATCGCAAATTCTGGGCGCAACGCTTCGGCGTCACTCCCTTTCTGCCGATGTCGCGCGTCGAAATGGAGCAGCTTGGTTGGGATTCCTGCGACATCATCCTCGTCACCGGCGATGCTTACATCGACCATCCGAGCTTCGGCATGGCCTTGATCGGGCGCCTGCTCGAAGCGCAGGGCTTTCGTGTCGGCATCATCAGCCAGCCCGACTGGCAGTCGGCGGCGGCCTTTAAAACGCTCGGCAAACCGAACCTGTTCTTCGGTGTCACCGCCGGCAACATGGACTCGATGGTCAATCGCTACACCTCCGACCGCAAGATCCGCTCCGACGATGCCTACACGGCCAATGCCGAAGCCGGCAAACGCCCCGATCGCGCCGTGATTGTTTACGCCCAGCGCTGCCGCGAGGCGTATGCCGGCAGCAATATCGTCATTGGCAGCATCGAGGCCAGCCTGCGCCGTATCGCCCATTACGATTACTGGTCGGACAAGGTACGCCATTCGATCCTGCCCGATTCGAAGGCCGACCTGCTGCTATTCGGCAACGCCGAACGGGCGCTGGTGGAACTCGCCCACCGCCTGGCGAAACACGAGCCCATCGCAGAAATTCGCGACCTGCGCGGCACTGCCTTTATGGTGCCGCACGACTGGCGACCCGAGGGTTGGGAAGAAATCGATTCGACGAGCGTGGACACGCCGGGTGCTGTCCACGCCCACCCCGATCCCTACGCAACCAGGCTGCCTGCTTCTCCAAAGGAAAAGAAGGTGGTGGAGCAAACAGCCTCCCAACCCATTCAAATCATCCCCCGCGCCGAACGTCTCGCCTCGTTCAAATCGTCGCGTGCCCACAGCGTCATCCGCCTGCCTTCCTACGAGCAGGTCAAGGACGACCCGGTGCTATATGCCCACGCCTCGCGCACCTTTCACCTCGAATCGAACCCCGGCAATGCCCGGGCTCTGGTTCAGTCGCATGGCACAGGACCGAGCCAGCGCGATGTCTGGCTCAATCCACCGCCGATTCCACTGACCACACCCGAGATGGATTACGTATATGACCTGCCCTACGCCCGTGCCCCGCATCCGGCCTACGGCACGGCGAAGATTCCCGCCTGGGAAATGATCCGCTTCTCGGTCAACATCATGCGCGGCTGTTTCGGTGGCTGCACCTTCTGCTCGATCACCGAGCATGAAGGCCGCATCATCCAGAGCCGTTCGGAGGATTCGATCCTCCATGAGATCGGGCAAATCCGTGACAAGACGCCGGGCTTTACTGGCACCATCTCCGACCTCGGCGGGCCAACCGCCAACATGTATCGCCTGGCCTGCCGGAGCAAGGAAATTGAATCTGCCTGTCGGCGCCTGTCCTGCGTGTTTCCCGACATCTGCGAAAACATGGGGACGGATCACGCACCGCTGATTCATATCTACTGCAAGGCGCGCGCTCTGCCCGGCATCAAGAAGATATTGATCAGCTCCGGCGTCAGATACGATCTTGCCGTGCGCTCACCGGAGTATGTCAAGGAACTGGTCACGCATCATGTTGGCGGCTATCTGAAGATTGCGCCGGAACATACCGAGGAAGGCCCGCTCGGCAAGATGATGAAGCCGGGTATCGGCAGTTATGAAAAATTCAAGGAGTTGTTCGAGAAATTCACCCGCGAAGCCGGCAAGGAACAGTTTCTGATCCCTTATTTCATCGCTGCCCATCCGGGTACCACGGACGAAGACATGCTGGCGCTGGCGCTATGGCTGAAGCGCAATCGTTTCCGCCTCGACCAGGTGCAAACCTTTCTGCCGACGCCACTGGCGATCGCCACGGCGATGTACCACACCGGGAAGAATCCGTTGCGCAAGGTCACGGCGGCCAGCGAGCCGGTGCAGATCGTACATAGCGGCCGCCAGCGCCGCATACACAAGGCATTCCTGCGCTACCACGATCCTGCCAACTGGCCGCTGCTGCGCGAAGCACTGCGCCAGATGGGACGCAGCGACCTGATTGGCAACGGCAAGCATCAGTTGATTCCATCGTTTCAACCCGGCGCTGCGCAGGCTGGATCCGTTGCGAACGGCAACACCAGACGGCCGCCCTGCAAGCCACGAAAACCGGCCGCAGTCAATAGAATCCGCAAACTCGCTAAATAATGCTCATTGACGTACCGCGCATCTATCGATAACATTTCATACGTTACTTGTTCTAGAGTTCTGTACGCTATGGCTGATACACTTTTTTGCTACCACTGCCGCATGCACCACCCGAAGGAAGAAATGCGCCAGATCGAAACCAAAGGCGGTAAACGCTGGCGCTGCATCAAGAGCATTGAAGCCACCAAGCAAGGCCGCGAGGCCCGCGAAGCCTTCGGCCGGCAGATGTCTGCCAACAACAAGGCCGAGGCTGAAAGCAAGGCGCGGCTGGTTCTCAACGCCGGGAAATAACTCCAGCAGCGGTGCAACGCCGCTTAGTTGTGCCGGGTTGTGCGGCCTTTCCTTTACTTGTCCGGTATTTCAAATTCCCTGAGGATGTCCTTGAATACCCGGACGACACTCAATCCCGGTTAGTTACCTGACGGCTCAGTGAAGGCCGCGCCAATGCGCCGAGAAAGGCGCCAAGCGCATTGATACCCGCATCCGCATATTCCATTTCATGATGGTGCGCAGTAATTTCATAGAATTCATGCGTCGCACCGATGCCGGCAACGATCAGGCCAACCAACGGCCAGGCCAGCCGTGGCAGGGCAAAGCCATATACGACGGCAATCAGCCAATAGATGCCCAGATGCGCCAGCCAGTGATACATGCCCTGGAATGCCTGCCCGGCATTCGGCCGCCCACCAACGGCGAACAGTGCCAGCGTCAGCGCCACGGCAGCGATACCGGCGACGATACTCAAACTATGTTGTGATTTTTTATTCATGGGTCAGCAGGGCAAAACAGGCATTGAAGAAGTTGCCTGCAATTGTGGTCATTTTTATCTCAAAGATGCGCTGCCGCCCATGACTGCCAGCGCCACGCATCCTGACACATTTCATCGAGGCCGCGCTGCGCCTTCCAGCCGAGCAGCCGTTCGGCGAGTCCGGGATCGGAATAACACTCGGCGATATCGCCGGGGCGGCGTGCCGCAATCCGGGACGGCACCGGACGACCGCTTGCCTGCTCGAAGGCACGCACCATCTCCAGCACCGAATAGCCGCGCCCGGTACCCAGATTGACGGTGAGCACACCCACCTGACGTTGCAGCGTCCGTAGCGCCGCCAGATGTCCCTGCGCCAGATCGACGACATGAATATAGTCACGGACGCCTGTGCCGTCAGTCGTCGGATAGTCGTTGCCGAAAATAGACAAATGTTCCAGTTTTCCAACAGCCACCTGTGCCACAAACGGCATCAGATTATTCGGAATACCGCTGGGATCTTCACCGATGATTCCGGAAGCATGCGCACCGACGGGGTTGAAATAACGCAACAGGGCGATACGCCAGGCAGAGTTGGCAAGCGCCAGATCGCGCAGAATATCCTCGGTCATCAACTTCGAGCGGCCATAGGGATTGGTCGCAGACAACGGAAAATCCTCGCGGATCGGCACGGCATGCGGATTACCATACACTGTGGCCGACGAGGAAAATACCAGCGTATTCACTCCCATCTCGGCCATCGTGGAAAACAGCGCAACGCTGCCGCAAACATTATTATCGTAATAGTGAAGCGGCTGGGCAACCGACTCGCCGACGGCTTTCAAGCCGGCAAAATGGATCACCGCACGACAACCGGCCAGCGCGGCGCGCATCGCCGAGACATCGCGGACATCCGCCTCGATGAATTCCGGACGGCGTCCGGCGATTTTTTCGATACGATCGAGAATCGATGCCTTGCTGTTGCTCAGGTTATCGACAATTCTGACGGCATGTCCGGCGCTGAGTAATTCAACGACGGTATGAGAACCGATATAACCGGCGCCACCTGTCACCAGAATCATGGTTGAAACCTTTCGCGTCGATTGAAGTATGGCTGGCGAAGTAAGGCACAAAGCAATCTATCGCCATCAAGCCGCATGCAGTTTACTCCCGCCGCGTCTTCTGGCGATCATTCCACCAATCACGTATCAAAAAAATCGGTTCCTCAGGCCCAGACATCCTTGTGATAGCGGCCGGCGACAGCTACCGCATCGAGATAGGTACGCGACTGTTCGGCGCTCATGGCACCCTGCGTGGCAATAATCTCCAGCAGCGCACGCTCAACATCACCTGCCATATGTGTGGCGTCACCGCAGATGTAGAACTGCGCACCGCGCTCCAGCCGCTCCCAGATCAGTACCTGTTGTTCCAGCAGACGATGCTGGACATAGATTTTCTCCGCCTGCGCCCGCGAAAAAGCGGTGAATAGCCGGATTGCACCCTGCGCCTCGTACATCTTCCATTCCTCAGCGTAGAGAAAATCCTGCTCGGGATGACGGCAGCCAAAAAACAGCAACGGTTGATTACCGTCATGCCATACGGATGCCAATGTCTTGCCGGCAGCTTCGGCCTGTTTGGCGAGATGCTGAATGAAGCTGCGAAACGGTGCGACACCGGTGCCGGGGCCGATCATCACGCAGCCAATCGGCGCATCCGCATTGGGGTCAATGGTACCAATGGATGGCGGACGAAAATTGTTATTACGTTGCAGAAATACATCCAGTTCGCCGCCAACTTCCAGATGCGTGCCAAGGTAGCAGGAGGCCAAGCCTTCGCGCGCCTTGCCATGTGTCTCATAGCGTACTACGGAGACGATCAACGATATTTTTTCGGCATCGACCAGCGGCGACGAAGCGATCGAATAGAAGCGCGGCTGGATCGCCGACAGCAGCGGCAACCAGTCACGCGCTTCAAATTGTGCAGCGGTTTCTGGAAAATCTTCGAGCAGATCGATGAGTTCGCGGCCTTGTGCATATTCGCGTGCAGTTGCCGCAACATCGTTGCCGTGCTGCGCCAGAAACTCCTGCCAGCGTGCCAGTTCCGCTTCATCACCAATGCGCGCGACGAAACGTTCAACGCGCTGACGACTGAGCGACTTGATGTCATAACGTGATAACAGGGCTTCTTCGAGCGTCAAACTGTCCTTGCCGATTTCGACCAGGGTGTCCGGATCCTGGTTCATCAATGCCAGCACACGCGCCACCAGTTCCGGTGCGTTATGCGCCAGCACACCGAGCGCATCGCCGGGCAGCCATTCCATGCGGCGCGGATCGGGGAAGTGGCGCAGATCGAGTTCCAGCGAAACAGTTTTCTGCAGCTCGTTATGCGTCATCATCGTACGCCCGACGATGCGTGCACGGCACGGATGTGCGCGTGAAATCTGCGCATTGCTTTCATATACGGCGTAGAAGATTTGCGCGGCGGTGTACAAATAATCCTCACCGCCACCTTGCTGCGTCAGCTTGATGTGGTTTGTACGGGCATTGGCGAGCTGCTCCTGCAATGCATCGAACCATTCGCCGAGTTGTGTTTCATCCTGCTGATCAACTTCGTGGCAAGGCAGCAATGCGCGCGCACCTGCCTTTTCCAGCAGGCTGTCGAGCGTCTGTCCGGCCTGGCAGAAATTCGGATAGGCACTGTCGCCGCATGCCAACACCATGTATGAGAGATTTTCCAGTGATGCATCCGGCTTATCTAATGCCTCCAGCCATTGGAAAAACTTTTTGGCATTCTCCGGCACTTCGCCATCGCCGGCTGTGGCGCAGAGAATCATGGCGAGTGGCTCGCGCGACCAGTCGATCAGCTCATGGGCAGCAAGGTCGAGCACGCGCGGGGAGAACGATGCGCCATCAAGTTTGGTTTCCGCCAGTTCCTCGGCAAGGCGCAGCGCGGCACTGCGGCAGAAACCGTATTCCGAACCGTAGAGAATCAGTAGCGGCAGGGCGTCAGGTGCGCTGCTGGCGAACTGGAACAATTCCTCGGCAGGATTCACACGCACCTGTTGCGCCCAGGCGTCCTGTACCTGCTGTGGCGTGATCGCCTGATCGCGCAGACAGACGCTATTGAAGGCACTCTTGCGCGAACTGTTTTCTGCGGCACGCATCCGATAGGCTGCATAACCGGCGGGCTGGCGCAGCACTTTCTGTTTGAAGAACTGCTTGCTCACCTCCCAGGCCAGTGGCAACGCGATATCCGGCCGCGCATAGGTCGACTTCGGCTTGACGCCGGTCATGATGGCGCCAAACTCGTTCATGAAGGCATCACCGGCCCGTTGTGCCAGCGTCGCCGCACCGTCAAGAAAATACGGGAAGCGGTAACTCATGCGCGCACTCATTGCGGAAGACTTGAAATCCTTGCCGAAGGCCGCCATCCATCGCTGGTGGTAGATCGCACAGGCATCGTCGCTGAAGTTTTTTTCGGCAAACATTTCCAGCACACGCCGCGCGGCGAGTCGGCCGCCGATCATCGCTGTGTGGATGCCTTCACCGGTAAGCGGATCAGTCTGTCCGGCTGCGTCGCCAACAACCATGAACTGCTGCATGGTGCTGCACTCGACGCCACCCATGCGCAGCGAAGCAGTGCGCACTGGTTCCAGATATTCGACGCGAGGCCCGAGCACACGCTGGATGAACGGATCGTTGAGTATCTTGTCCTCGTAGATACGCGCAGCCTCCTCAACCTTTGCCGCACCGCCGGGGATGATATAGGCACCGAGATCAATATCGTCGTTGTAATGGCGGAATAGCGCCACGTAACCGGGCAGGATGTATTCCGGAAACAGCAGCACACCGCCAGCCTTGAAGTTATGTGTGCCGCCCTTCACATACCGGCGTGCCGCCACCGCTTCAGGGCCACTTTTGACGATGCCGAGCATGCGCGCGAGCTTGCTGGTGGCGCCGTCGGCAGCGATCAGCATCCTGCATCGAAATTCACGTTCATCGGTACAGCGCACGCGCCAGACGTTGCCGCCCTTGCCGTCGTCGCCAAGCTCTGCACTTGTGACATTGGCTTCCTCGATCAGCTCGGCACCAGCTTCGGCGGCGCGGCGCGCAATGCGTTCGTCGCAGATCATGCGCTTGATGGCGAAGGTGCGATTCTCTGTCGATACTGCCGCATCGCCACCCTCACTGGTCATGTAATTTTCGCCATTGGGCGAGACGAAGCCACCAGATTTCGTATCCTGATACAGGCCATCGGCGACAATCTTCTGCAGCACGCCCATCTCTTCGAGGATATCCAGCGCCGGCGCGCACCAGGCGTCACCGCAATACTTGTCGCGCGGAAAGCGCGCCTTGTCGAGTAGCGCCACGCGCAGTTCGAGTCCGTGCTGGCGTGCTTCGTGCATCAGGTAATAAGCAGTCGTCGCCCCGCCAGGGCCGGCACCGACGACGATGACATCAAATTCGTTTTCTGTGCGGCGCATGGGGGTCTCCTTCAGTCAGTCGGGAAATAGTGCTTGTACATTTGCACACAATTTGCGTGCAATGTCGTCAAGCCGCATTTCTGGCGTGCAGTTTTAATGCCATAGTGCGATACGGACAATGAAAAACCGGATACCCAAGCTTGCGGTATCCGGTTGATTGACAGCCAATGATGCGCGGTTTGGCTTACACGCGGCGACGCTTGAGCAGGTATTCCTGCACCATCTTCGTTACCGCGATGCCGGACAGCGCGGATTGATGTGTACCCATGCCTTCGGCACCCGCATCGGCACCCGCAATGTAGAGCCCGCGGATCGGGGTTTCAGACTTGGGCTTCTCGGGGCCGCACTGGCCGACGATCTGCGCGAGACCAACGCACTCGCCACCGTGGCCAGGAATCACCGATTCACGCGTCAGGTTGCTGATCTCTTTGGGACCATTGCACTCCTTGCGCTCAATGGCTTCCCAGATTTCCGGGAAGTATTTTTCGACCTGTGCATCCATAACCTTGTACAGATGTTCGATTTCTTCGCCATTCGGATCGGCTGTGCACACTGTGCCGGAGACCAGTACCTGCTTTCCGGGAGGTGCGGCGTTTTCGTCGTAAAAGCTGTGGTTGCACATGAACAGGATGACTTCTTCAGGCATCTTGCCGTTTTTAACCGCACGATAGCGTTCGGTGTTGAGCCAGGAGTCGTCGGAATACATAACGTACATGCCGGTTTTCATGACGGGCTTGTTGAGGAAGTAACGGATGCTGGTAAATGCCCAGCCCGGAATCAAACCTTTGACGTAATTCACATAGCTCTTGTCGAAATGTTCTTCGCCGACCATTTTGAGTACGGTCGGCTGCATGCCGGCTGAACTGACCACCACGGGCGCACGGAACGTCCCTTTGTCGGTCACCACGCCGGTGGTAGCACCGTTTTCGATAAGAATCTTCTCAACTTTGGTGGTCGTCATAATTACGCCACCAAGCTTCTCGAACTCACGAGCCATGACCGTACTTAGATGACCAAAGCCGCCTATGTACTGGCCGCCACCGCCTTGTAGCATCATTTGTTTCATGATCAGGATTTGCTCGGACGTCGAGACCAGATCAATCGGCTCAGCGAGTGAGGCGTTGGCGTGGAAGGCGAGATAGCTGTACAGCGGCGAGGTCAGGGTTTGGCCACGTTCAATCAACCAGTCGTGCATGGTGACTTTAGACAGGCTCAGCCGTGTAGGCTCGTCCATGGCGATCATTTCGCCGAGGATCACCATCGAAGCTGCCTGATCTTCCGGGCTGGCTTCCCAGAGGCGGAAGAAGGGCTCTGGATTGTCCATTGCCTGACGCTGCGACAGCACTTTGTATTCTTTCCAGTCATGGCGACGATAGGCCAGGGTGATGACTTCGCGCGGATCTTCGGCGGCGAGTGCAGGCCGGTATTCGTCATACACGCCGAGCTCGTGAAAGATGGTTTCAAAAGCGTTGCCATGAATCGGTACCTGACCGTGCGGGAACAGGTCATAAGCGTAGCCGCCCTTGTCGACACTGAACATCTTGCCGCCAAGCTGGCCATTCTTTTCGATTAACAACGTTTTTACACCACGTTTCTGCAATAGGCTGGCAGTGGCGCAACCACCGGGGCCGCTGCCGATAACGATGACTTCAAAATCATTTTGTGACATTTGACTTCCTCCTTGGTTTGACATGCTTTATGGATATTCCGGCATCCACCGGCTGGGTAGATAAAGCGCCATCGGCAAACAGATTGCCCAACAGTCGTTCGATAAAATGGATCTGCCGCTCAACGCGCTCTTCACTGCGCACATCGATGCCGAATACTTCACGCATCAGTGGCGCAATGGCGAAATGGCCGAAGGAAAGATGCAGCATCAGTTCAGCCATCTGCGGGAAATCCTGCGCTTGCCAGCGCGTTGCCCGCGTACCAAATCCTGTGGTGATCATCTGGGCGAAAGGCCGCAACCAGCGCTCAACCAGGCGTGGCAGATGCTCGCCATCGGCGATCGCTTCCAGGTACAGCAACTGGCAGACAGAGGGTCGCTGCTGGAGTCGAGTGATGATCTGCTGTGCGGCTTCATGGATGTTCTCCAGCGTGTTCGCTCCGCCGGCACTGCGACGAACAATCTCGACAATCGGCTGGATGCCGCGATCGAGCACCGCCTCGTAGAGCGCTTCCTTGTTCTTGTAATAATTGTAGAGCGTCGCCTCGTTGAGACCGGCAGCACTGGCAATCTCGCGCACCCGCGTACCACGCAACCCATGACGGGCAAACAGCAATTCCGCCGCATCGAGGATCTGCCCGTCGGTGAACGCCGCACGCTCGGCCAGCGCTGCTTCGCGGGTCGAGGAAATGGTGCGGCGAGGGGAGGAAGTGCGACGCTCGGACATTACAGAGAGAGACCATTACAGGAAAGCGAATGTTTATTTATTTAAACATATGTTTATTCTCGCCGTCAACTGACTCCGACTTCGACCAACTCTGACGCAGCAAGCTCAAGCGATGCGCAGAAAATCCAGTACCGGGTTTGATCGCTACTCAGAACGACAATCGCATGTCGAGCGAGGTCGTGGTATCCGCATAAGTCACATCTTCCTGATTGGAGTTTCTTCGCTCTTTCTGCAAAGAAACCACCATGGAAATATTACGCACGGGAAGCCACTCCAGACTTAACTGGCCAGTCCGGATGACATCCTGACGCAAAGGTACACCGTCGAAGATAAAGACCGGGGCGAAAAAATTGCGCCTTGACCGCTCCAGACGCAACCTGGCAGACAATTCGGGAGACAATTGCCAGGTTGGCGCCAGCGACACGGTATTTGTAATGTTGTAACTGGTAGCAACATCCCACCAATCGACAAAACTTCGCGAAGCAGAAAGCAGTATCTGTGTCTTGCTACCCGACGACCAGATGTAATTGAAGGTTCCCGCCGTACCACTGAAATTGCGCGCTGAAAAATTCTGGTGCGTCCGATTGAGTCTGGTTGCAACCGCCTGTACCTGAGACTTGCCCGTAAGTGGCAAGTCGAGCCGGATTTCGGAATCGTGCTGGGTGGCAGCAACGTCGAATTGTAAAAACTCATTCAGGGGAACATCCAGCCAGGAAACTCGCGAGGTCCGGTTAAGCAGTACAACCGAACTGCCATTCACGGAAAGGTACTTGATTCCGGCCTCGGCAAAATCGGTAGATTTGTTGTTTGTCGGCAAAATATAAGTATCCACAACCTTGTTGTGACCCGTTCTGCCAAGGATGCGCCAGGCGCCGAGCGCATTGTATTCGAGCGAAGCGTTCTGGTTTTCGATGGTGCGGATGTTGCGCGAATAGCCGCGATAATCAACAAAATTATTCAGCGATTGCGTACGATCAGCAAGGATTTTTCCCGTCAGATGCGGAGTCAACGACCAATCCCAACGCGCGTCGAAACCTTTTGCCTGATAGTTGAGAAAACTGAAGGTGTTGAAATGATAGCTGGCAAGATTGACGCCGATATGAACGTGTTGCAACGAAAAGGTTTTATCCAGTTTAAGATTAATGGTTCCAGCATGGATCGTATCCTCGCGTGCCGGATTTCCGGTAAGCGTAAGCATCGGCGCGACGCCCGTTGGCACCCGAAACAGGTTGTCATCCCTGACGATCGTTTCAGCAACGGTCGCATTGAAGACATCCGCCTCGTCCGCCCATAACGGCGTGCAAAGAAAAAAGCCAATCAACGTGAGAGCAAAAAATGTCAGACGCACCATGAGTTCCATTGGTTTCAAAAAAACAGGAAGAGGCTGAAAATATCGAGCCTCATCCTGGATGCTTGTATTGCCGATCCTGCTTGCAAGTGCTTATTCTATAGTTCTACAGGGAAGCACAGGACAATTCATTCCGTTCGGGTTTAGCCTGTGACAATCGCCCGCTGCCAAAAGAGCTTGAAATGCTATAAAATAGGATCCGATAAAATCCAGAAATATCAATGGCATATAAGCCATCGCTGTATCAAAATCGGCCGAACAGCCATCAACTGGCGCAGTTGAAACCTTTGTTGCTTTTGATACTTTTGATACTTTTGATACTTTTGACAAGCCGTCAATTTTCCCGATGACATTAGCAACCGACCCGACAGTACATAATGCTTCGCTGCTCAGGCGCGCGTTTCACATGTACGCGCCACGAGATCGGCTGATCGATTTTATCGAATCATTTGTCGATCCCGCCATGCTGATCGCCAGCCTTTTCTGTCTGACGCTTGTTTTTGAGGGAAAGGTCAGTCTGCCGTATTTTATCCTGGGATTTTTTGTATTCTCCCTGTCGTATCCGTCACCGGCCTATCTGCAATCACCCATCACCTATCTACTGCGCGGCGTCCTTTCAAACTGGGTAACCATCGGTGGTCTTCTGGCCATTTTCGGCTATGTCGCTCAATTGATCGACATCTTCAATCATCACGTACTGATCCATTGGCTATGGCTTGCACCTGCATCCTCGCTGGCTGCACATTTGCTGTTGCGACTCTCCGCGCCATGGCTGGTTTTACTGCAGGGAGGCGTTCGCAGGGTCATCATTGCCGGAATGAACGACCAAGGACTGACGCTGGCCATGCAGATTGCAAACAACCCCCTTTCAGGAATGCAGGTCGTTGGCTTTTTCGACGACCGTGAAGTTGAAAGACTTCTAAAGCTCAAGCATTCCGAAAAGTTCAAACTGCTCGGTAAGCTTTCCGAAATGCATAACTACGTCAAGACATCGAATGTCGAATCCATTTATCTGTCATTGCCAATGACCACCCAGCAGCGTGTCATGTCTTTACTCGACGAATTGCGCGACACCACGGTATCCATCTACTTTGTTCCGGACATGTTTGTCACCAGTCTGATTCAGGGACATGTCGGTGCGGTTGGTGAAATGCCTGTCGTTGCCGTCTGCGAATCGCCGTTCACAGGCATCAACGGAATCATCAAACGCCTGAGCGACATTGTCCTGTCAATCCTGATCCTGGCCCTGATTTCACCATTGCTGCTGATTATCGCCATTGCAATCAAGCTAAGCTCGTCCGGCCCGGTAATCTTCAAGCAACGGCGCTACGGACTTGATGGCGATGAAATCATTATTTATAAATTTCGTTCGATGACAGTTGCTGAAGACGGCGATGTCATCCGACAGGCGCAAAAGGACGACCAGAGGATAACGCCGCTTGGCGCATTATTGCGCAGGAACTCGCTTGACGAACTGCCCCAGTTTTTCAATGTTCTGCAAGGCAGCATGAGTGTCGTCGGTCCGCGCCCCCATGCAGTGGCCCACAATGAAATCTATCGCAAGCTGATCAAGGGCTACATGTCGCGCCACAAGGTGAAGCCAGGGATTACCGGCTGGGCGCAAGTGAATGGCCTGCGCGGTGAAACAAAAACCCTCGACAAGATGAAAACCCGTATCGATTTCGATCTCGATTACCTGCGCAACTGGTCGCTGCAACTCGATCTAAACATCATCCTCAAAACCGTTCTCATCATCTTCTATGACAAGAATGCACATTAAGAAAACCTATCTCCTTCGCCCTGAGCCTGTCAAAAGGAATATGTGACGCTCAAATCCGGTGCGACGGTTAATCACGATCCCGATACAAATACAAACAGACGCACAGACCGCAACCGACGAGATACAGCAACAGGGTATTGGTAATCACGTAGGGATAAAACATCAGAGCGACGCCAATCCATTTCGGCGTATTGAGAGACGCCTTCTTGCCATAACGATAGCCGACGAAACCCACAATGCTGAAAAGCAGCGAGCCGGCAAGGTAGGCTGGACTCGGCATGGCGATGCCCAGCGAATTGAGGTTTGTTGTCAGCTGATCCATCAACGACTCCTGCAATGCCTCATTATTTGCCAGAAAAAAACCGGCGCCATGGCCGGTTTTCTATTCAGACTTGGCGGAGAGGGTGACCGCCTGATAGTAGTCCAGCAGAATCCCGAATAGTCCATAAAGTAGCATACATAACAACAAGTTACATAATATCAGCGTCCAAGATAATCCTATACAATCCCGTCAAATCCGGCTATAGTTTGATAGTCATTTTGATAGTGGAGCGGATAGCATGGCACGCCAACAACAGCGACTTTCAGCACTGCAAGTCACCAAGCTCACCAAGCCGGGGCTGTATGGCGATGGGGGCGGTTTGACGCTCCAGATCACCGCCACGGGCGCGAAGTCCTGGCTGTTGCGTTACATGGTGGCCGGCAAGCCGCATGGGATGGGATTGGGGCCGACGCACACCGTCAGCTTGGCTGAGGCGCGGCAGAAGGCACTGGACGCGCGGAAGCTGCTCATCGACGGCATCAATCCTCTGGCGGCCAAGAAGCAAAGCAAAATTGCCGCCGCGCTGGCCGATGCCAAGATGATGAGCTTCGACCAGTGTGCCGAGGCGTACATCCTGGCGCACAAGGCGGGCTGGAAAAACGCCAAGCATGGCGACCAATGGACGAACACGCTCAACACCTACGCCAGTCCTGTGTTCGGTCATTTGCCGGTCGCCGAGATCGACACCGCCCTGGTCGTGAAATGTCTAGCGCCGATCTGGGAGAGCAAGACCGAAACGGCCAGTCGCGTGCGCGGTCGTATCGAGTCCGTGCTGGGCTGGGCCACCACCAGCGGCTACCGCACCGGCGAGAATCCTGCCCGCTGGAAAGGCCACCTCGAAAACTTGCTGGCCACCATCAGCAAGTCGAGCCGGACGAAGAACCATCCGTCACTACCGTGGCAGCGCAGTGGTGCATTCATGTCGGCACTGCGAGCGCGTGAGGGCGTATCCGCCCGCGCGGTCGAGTTCGCCATCCTGACGGCTTGCCGTTCGGGTGAAGTGCGCGGCGCTCAATGGGCTGAGTTCGATACGGCGGGCAAGCTCTGGACAATCCCTGCCGAGCGCATGAAAGCCAAACGCGAACATCAGGTGCCGTTGAGTAATGCCGCGCTGGCGGTGCTGGAATCGATGCCCAAAGACGACGATGTTGAAGTCGTGTTTGCCGGCACGAAAGGCCAGCCCCTGTCGGATATGTCGCTGACCGCCGTGATCCGGCGCATGAACGGCGACGAGAAGCCCGTCTGGGCGGATGCCAACGGTGACAGCATCACCGTCCACGGTTTCCGCAGCACGTTCCG
>Ga0073899_10000938_pt1 | contig 26951 bp, 19 predicted proteins | sample KloWWTmetaKNB5Ph_FD_88975 | JGI IMG/M metagenome (GOLD analysis project Ga0073899, IMG submission 88975) | Active sludge microbial communities from Klosterneuburg, Austria, studying microevolution and ecology of nitrifiers - Klosterneuburg... | ecosystem: Engineered > WWTP > Aerobic digester >... | reverse complement strand
GCCAAGCAGCCGCGCATCTTCATCGTCACGGAGAAGCTGCTCACCGGCTACGATGCGCCCATCGCCTACTGCATGTATCTCGACAAGCCGCTCAAGGACCACACGCTCTTGCAGGCGATTGCGCGCGTCAATCGGCCCTATCCCAACAAGAACAACGGCATCATCGTCGACTATATCGGCATTTTCGAGGACTTGCAGCGCGCGCTGAGTTTCGACCAGAAGAGCTACAGCGCCGGCATCATGGACCTGGAACTGCTGCGCCGGCGCTTTCTTGACCTCCTGACCGAAGCCGAGACGCTGCTGGCGCCTATCGACACCGACAGCGCCGAGGGACGCACCGAGCGCATCATCGACCACTTCTTCGAGGAAGCCGTGCGCGAGCCCTTCCTCAAGCTGACCACCGACCTGACCGACGCCTGGCTGGTGCTCTCGCCCGACCCATTCCTGGCCGATTACAAGACACGCTACTACGCCATCATGGACGTGGTGCAGACGGTCACGAGCTACTACCGGCCCAAGACCGAGCAGCAGCGCGCCGTCGCCCAGTTCCTTGACCGCACCGAGCGGCTAATCAAGGATAACGTGGCGAGCTATGAGGTGGCGTCGCCGCTGCCACTCTACCAAATCAACCGCACGCTGGCCGAAACCATCAAGAACGACCAGGTGTCGGAACGGGTGAAAGTCATCAACTTGCAGCGCAGCCTGCTGGCCTATATCGAGCAGCACAAGGAATCCAACCCCTATCTGGAGAGCCTGGCCGCCGAGGTGGAAGCGGTCATCGAGCAGTTGCACCAACGCCAAATCAGCGCCACCAGCGCTCTGGAGCAGCTTCAGCAGCAGTCCGACAAGGCCATGGACGCCCAGGAAGAGCGCACCCAAAGCCCGCTCGACAACCTGGCCTTCTCGCTGCGCATGGCGCTTAAGGCGAACCTGCCCGCCGCAGCCCAGCAGGACCACAACGTCGAGGACATGGCCGAAGGCGTGGCGCTCTATCTGCGTGACAACGACGGCTGGCGGCACAACGAGAAGCTGGAGGGGCAGGTGCGGCTCGAATTGCTGCGCCGGCTCTTGCAGGTGCTGCCCAAGCCGGTGGACCCGGCCGCCACCAAGCGCATCGTCGACGACCTGCTAACCATGCACACGATAACGGCGTGATGGACAACTTGCTAGCCAGAGGTGCAATCCGTTTAGTGTAGGAGTGACAGATAAGAGCTATGGTACAAGACACTAGGCTCGGAAGCCCAAGGTCAACGGAAGAATTAACTTTCATGCTCCAAGAATATCAAATGGTTACACACTATCTGGATAGAATTGCGGATGCTTACGACCGGTCACTGGAACGATATATCGCCCTACTTAGCGCAACATTGGGCATTGTGTTCGGACTACAACAGTTGTCGTCCTCTCAAGGAATAGAATGGAGCGTAGCCGCCGGCATCCTGTCGATTCCACTTATGGCGGGGTCGATATGGTACATGGGCAATGTTACGCGTGACATCGAACTTTGGGCAGCGTTCAATCGCCGCAAGGGTGCCTACCTCTATTTCGCAAAGCATTTTCCGGATGCTACCAGTTACCTAGATATTGACCCATCGCTTGACAGGAGTTATGTCCAAGCAGCTTCCCTGAGCGGCATTTTTCGGCGAGCCCTCAGTTACGGCAGTACAAAGACAGTTCTGGCCGTTGGTAACAGCATATTACTTGCTGTAATTTCTTTTATCGTGCTAAGCAACGCATTTACCTCTCTTGGACGCATGCCGACACTTATCCTAAGTTGTGGACTATTCTTGTTGAGCATATTGGGTCACGCAGGTTACGCTCGAATACGATATCACTTCAATCGAAAAACCTATCATTAACACCTTTGATTCCAAAGCCGCCTTGATGCCGAATACTACCAAGGAAATTCAGCAGATTATCGACCGATGGGCCGACCTACTCGACGTGCAGGTCAAGCGCGTGCAGGTTCGGCGGATGCGCACCAAGTGGGGCTCCATCTCCACGGCCGGCGTGCTCACCCTGGCCGACGACATCCTGCGCCTGCCGCCGGACCTGGCCGAGTACATCGTCGTGCACGAGTTGATGCACCTGCGCTATCCTGACCATCGGCGCGGGTGGCGGGTGAGTATGGGAATGGTCTTGCCGGACTGGCGGGAACGGAATAACAAGCTGAGATTTCAGTCACAAGATGCAGTGCACCAAAAAGGGAAGCAACACCGATGATACAGCCGACGCCCATGTGGACCGATATCGTCAATGCAATCGCAAATGCATTCATTGCAATAACTGCGGTGGCAGCTGCATGGTTTGGCCTACGCCAGTGGCGCCGCGAAACGGTAGGACGAACCAAGGGCAGCTTTGCCGTGTATACTTCTCGCAAATTCGACAACACCCTGCGAACGCAGCAGGACAACCTGGCTCCATGATCACAGTAGTCGGCGCATGATTGCCGTCACTATTGGGCAATCAAGACAGCGAGTCAGAAGACTGCTCCTTGACTTGCAGGAGATTGACAGGGGTCTACCCGGTAGCGTAGAAATAAGCAACGCCTGTAAGGGTTGAACCCACCTACAGGCGTCTAAACCAAACCGATGAAAACGCATCGGACGCTCTTGAACCCAAATAGCACGGTTAACATCATCCACACTATCAGCCATCGGCTTGATTGACCGGTGGCTCTTTTTTCTGAGCCGTTGGAGAGACTCGAACTCTCGACCTGCGCATTACGAGTGCGCCGCTCTACCAACTGAGCTACAACGGCACTTCACTACAAAACAGTATAGCGAAGCGACAAAAATCCGGCAAATAAACAGCGCCGCAGGATGGAAAGATCTAAAATGTTGCTCCTGCGGATCACTGTTTGACGCGCGTCACATACGACCCATCGCGAGTATCCACTCGCACCACATCGCCTTCCTGTACGAACATCGGAACTTGTGTGCGAAGGCCGGTTTCCAGTTCAATAGTCTTCGTTGGTGCGTTGGCCGTATCGCCCTGGATAGCCGCTTCCGCCCATACCACCCGTAAATCTACCGCTGTCGGCAATTTGAGTGAAAGCGGCTCCTCTTCGTAGAATTCCATACTCACGACAGCGTTTTCGAGTAGATAATCTTTGACATCCTCCATCATGTCTGGACCAAGACCGATCTGCTCAAAGGTCTCTGTGTTCATAAAATGATAAAGTTCGCCGTCATGGTAGAGATACTGTACATTTACTTTGTCGAGTTCCACGTCGTTGAGACGCGTCCCATTGCTGTACGTTTTCTCTACAGTGGACTCCGTACGCAGATTGCGAACCTTGAGCCGGATGGTCGCCCCGCCGCGCGCAACCTTAATGTGTTGGTATTCCAGCACGCGCCAAAGCTGCCCGTCCTCTTCATAGATGCTGCCTTTACGTAGGGTCTGGACTTCCGCCATGTCGCGCTGCCTATGGATAACCATTGATTCATTTGAAGCCAAATTCGTTGGATCTGCACCGGAGCCTGAGTAAAGGTCAGAGGCTTGTGAATTGCAAACGCCTGTCTGAACTTGTCGAAAAGGGTCTGGGCAAAAGCTTCCGCATTATAGCGGCGCCGGCTGAATGCTGTCAAACAGATCGGGGATGATTCCCGTCTTCGCAAAGACTACGGCCCCGAGAACTTCGCATAAGACGCGATTGCCTGATTCTCTACTCTCCTCCATTTGTTTTGACTTCGGCGTCATGCTATACTTTGGCAGGTTTCGGGGTGTAGCGCAGCTTGGTAGCGCACTTGAATGGGGTTCAAGAGGTCGGAGGTTCAAATCCTCTCGCCCCGACCAAAATTCTAAGAAGCTCCCACAGAATCGTTCTGCGGGAGCTTTTTGCACCAAACACACATGACAGCGTCGTCGACCTTTGCTCGCATCGAACACTGCTGGTATTGAACACTGCTGGTAGCGAACACCGTTTGCAGCGAACACTGTTTGTTCGCAACTGACTATGAACAGTCAAGTCGCCAACTCACCTGGACTTTCACCTTCCGATCTGGAGCTTCTACGCAAAGTGGAAGCCGGTCTGCGCATTACGGCGGATGTCAGTCGCGCGGATGTGCTGTTGTGCACGCCCCTCTCCAAAGAAAAAGCTATCGTTGCCTTTCATGCCATTCCTAGCTCGATCTCCTCACTTTATCGCAAAGATGCCAGTGGGCGCATCCTGAACGCGGAAGTGCAGCCTTTGTTGTTGCAGGCGCTCAACAGCGGCAGCGGCGGCCGGCGTCAGCGCGAGGTGCTCAGCAACGGCGCGCCCGTGATCCAGGATGTCTTTCCCATCGCCAATCAAGAAGGCAAAGTGATCGGCGCCATGCTAGTCGAGACCAACATGATCGCGCACGAGCGGCAGCGGCGGCGCAGTCGCCACTTTCGCCAGGCAGTGGTGTGGATGCAGGAAATGTGTGCGCGCGGTGAATTGGAAAGCGCCGCGGTGTTGAGCGCTTTCTCGCTCTACGATGGCGTGTACATGGTTGATCATACACGCACCATCGTGTATATGAGCGGGATTGCGGCGAATCTCTTTCGCAGCATCGGCATTACGCCTGAAGTGCGCGAGCAGCGGCTGCGGGCGTTGGAGCCCTGCGATATCGAGATGGTGGAAGGCGCATTCAAGTCACATAGCTGCCAGACCGCACGGATCGAGAGCGAAGATGGGCGCATCTGGGTGCGTTCGGCCATCCCCTTGCGCATGCCGACGATCACCTGGCGCAATTACTGGTTGGCGCTGCCGTGGACGCCTTTTTCTACACATTCAGCGGAAGGTGGCGGCGTCGACGCGGTGCTTGTGCTGCTCCACAACGCCACGGAAGCTGTTCAAAAAGAACGCGAACTGAATGTCAAGTCTGCGATCATTCAAGAAGTGCACCATCGCGTCAAGAACAATCTGCAAAATATCGCCGCCATCCTGCGCATTCAGGCGCGCCGCGTTGAAAGCGATGAGGCGCGCCAGCATCTGACCGATGCCGTCAACCGCGTGCTCAGCATGTCGGTCATCCATGAATTTCTGAGCCAGGACGAGCATCGGCCCATCAACGTCAAAGATGTTTGCCAGCGGATTGCCAGCCAGGTGACGCAAGTCTCCGCCAGCCCAGAGCAGGAGATCACCATCCAGGTGCAAGGGCCGTCGGTGCGCCTGCCAGCCAGCCAGGCGACGCCCCTGGCCATGGTTGTTAACGAACTGCTGCTGAACGCGGTGGAGCATGGCCTCAAAGATCGGACGCGCGGGCTGATTTATATCACTCTGGAGGATCAGGGCGATACGGTCATCATTCAAGTCGAGGATGATGGCAGCGGACTGCCGCCTGATTTCGATCCGGGACACACGTCACACAGTCTGGGGCTACAGATCGTCCACACATTAGTCACGGACGATCTCAAGGGTTCGCTGCGTATGGAATCCCTAGTGCAAGAGGGCGATGGCGCACCGGCGGTCACTGGCACGCGCGCCACCGTGACCCTGCCCAAGCGCAGCGGACGCGTCACGTAGATGACTTTCCAGACGCTTGTGGCGCTGTTGCGCTGCCATTTTCGCAAAACATTCCACCCTACGATTCCTGCGAGTAGAGTAGTCATTTGCCCCGGAAAGTTTGCATAATTCGTGGCATGTGCGGTAAAAATAGGTTTCGTGGTGGTGCGGACGTGGTGGTGCGGACGTGGTGGTGCGGACGTGGTGGTGCGGACGTGGTGGTGACGCCAGCTACTATCGCTGCAATGATTCTGGAACATCTCATCTATTGTTCGGCGCAAGAGGTTCATCTGGTCACACTGCGTCGATGGAAGCAGGCAAGGTCGCAAGACCAAAGGAGCTGTGAGCGTGGAGCGCACACGAGTGATTATCGCTGACGATGAATCCTTGATCCGCATGGACCTGCGGGAAATGCTGACCAACCTGGGCTATTTGGTGGTGGGCGAGGTGGGTGATGGACGCAGCGCCGTTAATCTGGCGCGTGAGTTACGCCCGGATATTATCATTATGGATATCAAGATGCCGGATATGGATGGCATCGAAGCCGCCAAAGTGCTCACCGAGGAGCGCATTGCGCCCGTGCTGTTGCTCAGCGCCTACAGCCAGCAGGAGCTCGTCCAACGGGCGCGGCAGGCAGGCGTAGCGGGTTATCTCGTCAAACCCTTTCGCGAAAGCGATCTGACGCCGGCCATCGAGGTGGCCCTCGCTCGTTTCAGCGAATTCCGCACCATGGAGCGCGAAGTCTCCAGCTTGCAAGATGCATTGGAAACACGCAAGGCCGTGGATCGCGCCAAAGGCATCTTGATGGACACACAAGGGCTGACCGAAACCGAGGCGTTCCGCAAGATCCAGAAGATGAGCATGAACAACCGCAAACCCATGCGCGCCGTCGCCGAAGCTATCATCCTGGCGCACCAGGTGAGCGAACAATAACCGGGCCGCGAGGATTCGTTTTCGGGGCGTCATTGCTGGCATCAATCAATGCGCTCTCGCCCCTTCTCAAACAGGTGTCGCTGTGAAGTTATCGATTGTCATACCCGTCTACAATGAGCGAGCCACCCTGGAACAGATCGTGCGTCTGGTGCGCACCGTTGATTTGACGGTCAATCCATCCGGCAGCAACCCAAACCTCAATGGGCCGATGGTGGTTGAACGTGAGATCGTCATCGTCGATGACGGCTCCACCGACGGCACGCGCGACATTCTTGCCGAGTGGCAACGCACGCCCCAACCCGACATGAAGATTATTTTCCACCCGGCCAACGGCGGCAAGGGCGCCGCACTGCGCACCGGGTTCGAACACGCGACCGGCGACCTGATCGTCATCCAGGATGCAGACCTGGAGTACGACCCACGCGATTACGTGAAATTGCTTGAACCGATCCTAGATGGACGCGCGCCGGTGGTCTACGGCAGCCGCTTTCTGGGTGGACCGCGTGCGGCGATGAGCCTGACCCACACCTTCGGCAACCAGATGCTGACGATCGTGACCAACCTCTTTTACGGCACGTCGCTCTCAGACATGGAAACGTGTTACAAGTGTTTCCGTCGCGACGTGATCGCCGATATGCCACTGCGCAGCCGTCGCTTCGAGATCGAGCCGGAGTTGACGGCGAAGATTCTCAAACGCGGCTACACCATCTTCGAAGTACCCATCAGTTATAACGGTCGCGCCTTCCACGAAGGCAAGAAGATCACCTGGCGCGACGGCATCGTCGCCCTGCGCACGTTGGTGAAGTACCGGTTTGTCGATTAGCCAATGCTGGCCGCCAACCCTACCATTCGGCAAAGTGGGCGCGTGCGGTCGACGCCGCTTGTGCTTGGCGCACGCGCGCTGCTTATCGGCATCCTGCTGACCGGCTTTGGGCTACGCCTGGGGCTGCTCGACCGCTTTGCCTTTCATCAAGACGAAGCTATCTACAGCTTCTGGGCGCTGCATGGACGGCATGTCGATCCGCTCTTTCTGACCGTGTGGCCGGACAAACCACCTATTTACCTCTGGCTGCTGGGCTGGACGTTTGACCTGTTTGGGGCAACGCCGGCCGCAGCGCGACTCCTCAACATTGCGTGCAGCACGCTCACTATCGCCGTGGTGGCCGCGCTGGCGCGCGCCTGGTGGGGAGCGCGTGCGGCGTTGTTTGCTGCGCTGTGGATGGCGCTCAATCCCTTTGCCATCAGCTTTGCACCCACGGCCTTCACCGATCCGCTGCTGGTGCTGGCCGGAATGCTGGCGCTCCTTGCCGCTGTGCGCCGGCAGCTTTTCTGGGCGGGCGTCTGGCTTGGCATTGCCCTGATGACCAAGCAACAGGGCCTTCTGTTTGCGCCCCTCGTACTGGCTTTCAGCCTCGATGCACCGTATGAACGTGGCAAGCTCCTGCGTGGTGCGGGTGTATTGTTAGCGGGCGCGCTGCTGGTCGTCGCGCCTGTCATGTTCTGGGACAGCCTGCGCTGGGCAGTGGCGCCGTCGCCGTGGGACTTGGGTGCGCGCCATGCGGCTGGCTTTGCCTTCTCCGCCCTGCCAGCGTGGCTGCCGCGTCTGCAAGATTGGGCAGTGCAGGGCAACTATCTGCTGGGCAATTGGGTGCTATGGACGCTTGCCTGGGGAGCAGGCATCGCCCTGGCGCTCGTCCAGATGACCCACCCTCGCCGGGGCGCGTTGCGCAAATCGCCTGCCATCAAGCTTGCGCTGTGGAGCCTGGCGTTCCTGGCGCTGCATGTGGTCACGACCGTGCAGATCTGGGATCGCTATCTGCTGCCGCTGGCGCCGATGGTTGTCCTGTTGCTCGCCTTTACTGCCGAATGGGCCTTGACGCAAAGCTTGACGCAGAGGCGCAGAGGCGCAGAGAAAATGCAGAGAAATGCTTCGCCAAATCTCGCTTGTTTTTTCTCCGCGCACCTCCGCATCTCTGCGCCTCTGCATCAAAGATGGAGGCTATATTGGCTGCCGGTGGCGTTGGTGGGGTTGCTGCTGCTGATGGCGCCGGGGCCGGCAATGCAGGCCGCGCAGGGACGGCTGCCGATCGGCGGGGATCATGGCGCCTACACGGGACTCAACGAGGTTGACGCCTGGCTGCAAGTCCATGCCGACGCCACACCGGTCATCTATCATCGCAACCTCGGCTGGCATCTTCGCTTTGATCTCTTCGCACCGCTGCAAGCTGGCCGCATCGACTTGCGCTGGTATGCGAGCACCGTCTATCTGGCCGACAACGCAGCCAAGACGCCCCATCGCCCGCGCTATCTCGTCGTCGCCGATTGGTCGCCGGAGCGCGATCTGGCGATAAACCTGGCGCTGCGCCGTCTCACCTTGCAGGAGCGGCTGCGCGCCGGACGCTTCACCGTGTACGAGATCAGCGAGACCGCGCAGCCGCCGGCCGCCTGGCGCGTCTGTCGCACGCCGGCGGCTGCGCAGCGCACGCCAGGCTGGCGTGCGCTGGCGGGAACCGCGTTGCCGGCAGCCGCCTGCGTTGCAGCAGGTGCGCCATGAGTCGCGCCGCGGATCACCGGCCTCGCGCTCGGTGGCTTGTTGCCTGGGATGTGCTGGCTGCGGTTTTGCTCGCCAGCTTTGTGCTGCTCCTCTACGGGCGCCTCCTTTTCACCAACCGGGTATTGGCCGGCGGCGACATTCAACTCTATTTTTACCCGTACTGGGAATATGTGGGCGCGACCCTGCGCGCGGGGCAATTGCCCTTTTGGAACCCCTATCTCTTCCTCGGCACGCCGCTGCTGGCGAATCCGCAGGCGGCTGTGCTCTATCTGCTGCACTGGCCGTTGTTTGCGGCAGGTGGGTGGGGCTTGTCTGTAACTAAACAAATTTACTGGAGTGCGGCCTTGCACACCTGGCTGCTGGGAGTGGGCGGCTATGCGTTGCTGCGTTATTGGGGCTTTATGACCGCACCAGCGTTGCTGACCGGCATCGTGTTGGCGGGCAGCGGCTTTGTCGGCGGTCTGCTGGGACACATCAACCAACTCAACGGAGCAGCCTGGCTGCCGTGGGCAACGCTCTGTCTGGCTACGGTGCGGTCGCAGCGATTTGTGCGGCCGGACGGGGACGTTCGGACTTCTATTTCTCGGATGCTTTTCGCCGGCGCAGGCTTTGCCGTACTCGTGGCGTTGATGCTGCTGGCCGGCCATACACAGACCGTTTTTATCAACCTCTTTGCTCTGGGCGTGTGGATCATCTGGCCGTGGGGAAGAGGGGGAGACAAGGAGAGAGGGGAAGACAAGGAGAAAAAAGGGAAGCGTCGCTTTTCATTCACCCTTCACCCTTCACCCTTCAAACGTCTCTTTCTCTCGCTCGTTCCTGTCCTGCTCGTCTACTGCGGCGGCATTGGGATCGGCGCGCTCCTGGCCGCGCCGCAGTTGTTGCCGACGCTCGAATTGAGTGGGTTGGGGTTGCGCAGCGGCGGGCTGAGCTATGCCGAGGCGAGCAGTTTCAGCCTGAAGCCGCTGGCGCTTGGTTGGACGTTGCTGCCCAGTTACGGCTTGGCGAATCTCAGCGCGATCTTTGACACGCCGGGCTACACGGAGTACGTCGCGTATGTCGGGATCATCGGGCTGGCGCTGGCGCTGCTGGGGGCATGGCAAGGGCGCGGCCCGGCGCGGACGTTTGGTCTGCTGCTGGCGGGGCTGGGGCTGTTCCTGGCGCTGGGACGCTGGAACCCGGTCTATTATTTGCTCTATCAGGTGACGCCCGGCTTCGATCTTTTCCGTGCGCCCGCGCGCTGGATGATGCTCTACACGCTGGGCGCGGCGGTGCTGGCGGGCGTCGGGCTGGCCGCGCTGGGCGCGTGGCGACCACGGCTGGCGCGCATCACGCCGCTGGCGTTGCTGCTTGGCCTGGCCGCGATCGAGTTGCTCGTAGCCGCGCGCGCGTTGCCGCACACGCACCCGACCGCGCCACAGGCCGTCTATGACCTCCGCACCGCGCCCGCTCATCTGCTCACCAGCCCGGAGCGCACGACACCCGGCCCGGCCGCCGCGGGTCGCTTCCTCGGCATGAGCACGATCACCTATGACCCTGGCGACATGGCCGACTACCGGCGCATTCTGGTCGAGAGCCAGCCGTCCCAACTAGATGAGGACGCGTTCCACGATCTGGTCATCGCGCAGAAGGTGCAGGAATTGCTCGCACCCAACTTGCCGCTTTTCTGGCGCATCCCCGCGGTGGATGGCTTTGACGGCGGCGTGTTGCCGCTGCAACGCTATATCCGCTTTGCGGGGCTGCTCGTTCCAGCCGACCGCCTTGTGCCCGACGGCCGACTGCGCGAGCAGATTGCCGACATGCCGGATAGCCAACTGCTGGCGATGCTCAACGTCGTCTACATCCTCACCGACAAAGTGCGCGATCTCTGGTTTGAGGATGTCTTTTACGATCGGCAAATCGGCGCTGATTTGCGGCGCGCGCCGGATCCTTTGCAGATTGAGGCGCCGCTGCCTTTTGCAGCCACTCACGTCGATCTTATCGGCTATGTCGAAGGAGACGCCGCCGCGCTGGCCGCGCTGAAAGATGAAGCCCGTCCGGTTGCCTGGCTCGAAGTCGTCGCACGCGATGGATCGAACGAACGCATCGCCCTGACCGCGGGCGGCGCGCCGGGCGCGCATTTCGCCGACGGTGCGCTGGACAGTCCGCTGGCCGCCAGCGCCAGCGCGGTGGTGGCCTATCGCGATGTCGAGCGCGGGCGACAAGCCTATCGGGCGCGGCTGCCGTTGGCGACGCCCGTCGAGGTTGCGGAGTTGCGCCTCATTGCTGCACCGGGCGTCGAACCGCACGCTGCCGGGTTGGTCGTGGAGGCGGCGACGCTCTACGACGCCCGCACCCAGATGTTTGCGGCGCTGCTGCCCAGCGACCGTGGGCGCTTCCGCCTGGAGCACAGCGGCGATGTCAAGGTCTATCGCAACTTGGACGTGTTGCCGCGCGCCTATCTGGCGGACGAGCTGAAGGCGGTTGACAGCCAGGACGCGGCGCTAGAGCTGCTGCGCACGCAGGCAGGCCGCGTGACGGTGGTCGAAGGCTCGCTCGACGACGCCCAACCCGCGGGGGGAAACGACCGCGCCGAACTCCTCGCCTATGCGCCTGAACAAGTTGAAATTCTCACAGACAGTGCGGCGCCCGCCTTGCTGGTGCTGAGCGACAGCCTCTATCCGGGCTGGACCGCGACGGTGGATGGAGCGCCGGTCGCGATCAAAGCGGTCAACGGTCTCTTCCGCGGCGTGGTCACACCGGCGGGCGAACATCGGGTTATCTTCCAATTTGAACCAACCGGGTGGCGGTTAGGACTAGGGCTGGCTGCCGCCGGCGCTGTTTTGCTGCTCGTGGCAGTTGGCGGTGCGCGGCGAGTTCGGCAAGGTCAACGGCGTGCAGTATAATAACCGCATCTTTCCACCCCGCACCGAAAGGTGAAGCTGAATGAATGGATTCAACCGGATTGTCGCCATCCTGCTTTGGGTGGCTTTGCTTCTCTTATGTCTTATCGTAGCGATCGCACCGCTGCTGGCGATCGCCTGGCTGCAGACCGCCCTCTCCGACGCGGCAACCTGGCTGAGCAGCGTGCAGGCCGAGAACCCCACCTACTTTGTCGTGGGGCAGGCGGCGTTTGGGATCGGCGCGATTCTGATCCTGGGCGCGCTGCTTTTTTTCGAGGTCTCGACGGTGCGGCGGCGTGGAGTGCGCATCCGCACCGCGGAAGGCGGCTCCGCGGAACTGGACACGGTCAGTGTAGCGCGGCGTCTGCAATGGCATCTCGACCAGTTGGCCGAAGTGATCACCGTGGTGCCGGCCGTGCGCTCACGCGGCGGCTCGGTGGACATCCGGCTGGAAATCGAGACTGCGCCGGACATCGATATCCCGATGAAAACCGACGAAGTGGTGGACGTCACCCGCGATATCATCGAGCAGGACATGGGGCTGCGGTTGGGCAAACTTGACGTGCACATGCGGTGCGCCCCCTTCGAGCCGGAATGGAACGTATGACCGCACTATGTCGAGCGTAAACGCACCGCCGCAGTCAATGACGCTGGGACGCTTTGTCCGCGTCACGCTGCATAACTTTCGCCTGCTTATCAACGCCTTTTCTGGAAGCGCTGCCGCACCGCTTATGTCTGATCCTATCTCTAGCGACTCCACTGAAAGTGGCCTCACCGAAAGTGGCTTCATCGACAGGGGCTTCCTCAATAGCGACCCTGCGCTGCCGGCTGCGCCCGTTGAGGTCAACACTTTGACAAGCGCCACAGCAGAAGCAAGCGCGACTGGCAGTGGGCTGCCAACGGAAATCGCCGCGGACACGGTGATGCATGACACAGCTGTTCATGACACAGCCAGTCCCCTTGCTGATGAACATTTGCAGCCGGCGTTGAATCTGGCGGCTGATGCTGAAGAAGTCATACTTACCGCGGAAACGGACAGTGGCGACTTGCTGGTGCGCGCGGGCGAAACCGCGTTGTCGCTGCCTGGCGCGCTGGAAAGTCTGCTGTTTGTGGCCGACGCGCCGGTGGAGACGACCCAACTGGCGCGCGCGCTCAACACGCCGGTCGAAGTCGTCGAGGCGCATCTGCGCCGGCTGGCCGAGGAGTATCGTGCGCAAGCGCGCGGGCTGCGTGTGGCCGAGCGCAACGGCCGCTTCCAAATGGTGACGGCGCCCGCCGCGGCCACGTTGATCGAAACCTTTCTCAACCTGGATATGACGACCAAGCTCAGCGCGCCCGCGCTCGAAACGCTGGCGGTGGTTGCCTATCGCCAGCCGGTGACGCGTGCGCAGGTCGAGGCGGTGCGCGGGGTCGACTGTTCCGGCATCTTGCGCTCGCTGCTCCAGCGCGGCCTGGTCGAGGAAGTCGACCGGCTCGACGCGCCGGGGCGGCCTGTGCTTTATGGCGTGACCGACCTGTTTATGCAGCACTTCGGCCTGACCGGATTGCATGAATTGCCGCCGCTGGAGAACAATGAGACCGCACGACTCGATCATCTACTTGAGCACGAGCCAACGTCATGAGAAGGGGGTGTTTCCCGCCCCGCACCTCATGCCCTGCACGTAAACTACCTGCAGGGAGTAACCTGGTCACGCAAAAGAGGTTGGAAGTCAGCATCTTTGTTGGTAAAATGTCATGCAAGCTGCTGGACGATGTGCCATCATTCAAATGGCGCCAGACGGTGCAAGTGACCCATGCGCCGGCGCCGGCGTACAGTGTACGATTGATGCGGCCGGCTCAATTCTTGACGGCGCTGTCCTGGCGGCCCTCGATGGCAGCGTCAGTCGAACCTCAGTATAAGGGAGGCAGAATGCGCACCCAGTCTCGTTGGATTTGGCTTTTCCTGGCAGCCCTGCTGTTTGGCATAGTGACAGGCGTTGCAACGTTGCCCGTCAGCGCCGCCGAGAAGAGCCTCGTGTGGGAACGGTTTGATGTCGACATCCAGGTCAACGACGATGGCGCCTTCGACGTCGCCGAACATCAGGCGATCCGCTTTGTGGATGGCGCCTTTAGCTTTGGCTATCGCAATATTCCCAAGCAGAATTTTGCCTATTTATCGGATTGGGCTGTGACCGACGCCGCCGGCAACGTCTATCAGCAGGCGATGGGCGGCGGCTTGCCCTACACCTTTGTGGTGGACGATGAAGGTGACAGCTATACAGTGCGCTGGTATTTCCCGGAAACCACTCAGCCGCAGACCTACACCCTCAGCTACCGCGTGCACGATGGACTCCGCTACTATGCGGGGGGCGATCAGGTGTGGTGGAAAGCGGTCTACGCCGATCGGCAATTCCCCGTACTGGCGTCGCGCGTGCGCGTGCTTGTTCCCAGCCCTGCGACGATCGACGAGTGGGCGGCGTATATTAACGACGCCGACGCGCGCGATTCAGTGACCGCTGAACGGCTGGACAATAACCGCACCATCTTGTTTGACACAAAGCGCACGCTGCACGCCGGTGAAGAGCTCGAAGTGCGTGTGCAGTTCACCTCCGGCGTGGTGGCGGGCGCGGCGCCTAGCTGGCAAGCTGGGGCCGACGCGCGCGCAGCGCAGTTGGAGGCGGAGCAGACGTATCGTGACCGCTGGGGGCCGGTCGCCACCGTGCTGCTCGGCGTGCTGGCGCTGGCGTTGCTGCTGGGCGGTCCGGCGCTGGTTTACCTCATGTGGTATAAATATGGCCGCGACAAGCCGATCGAGCGCGTGGCTGACTACCTGCCCGAACCGCCCGACGACCTGCCGCCCGGTCTGGCCGGCACGCTGCTCGACGACAGCGCCGACATGCAGGATATCATCGCCACTGTCGTCGATCTGGCGCGGCGCAAGGCCATGAGCATCACCGAAGTCAAGGAAGAGGGCTTCTTCCGCATGGGGACGGACTTCATTTATCGGCGCGAACATAAAGATGTGTCGTTGAACGGGTTTGAGCAGCAGTTGCTGTCGGATGTGTTTGGGAAGGGCGACGAAAAAGAGCTTTCCAAACTGAAGAACAAATTCTACAAGGATATCCCCGGCATCAAGACGGTGATGTATGAAGACTTGATCGCACGCGGTTACTATCGCACCAACCCGGAGTCCGTGCGCACACAATTCGGCTTCCTGGGCGGCGCGGCAATGGTGGTGGCAGTTCTGCTCGCAGTCTTGCTGATCGTCTTGTTTGTCGACCTCTCGGCCGCGGCGCTCTGTCCGGGGATTGGCTTATTCGCCATCGCCGTATCGATCCTGATCGCCTCGCGCTACATGCCGCGCAAGACGGACGCCGGCGCCGAGGCCGCGGCGCGCTGGAAAGCGTTCAAGGAATATCTGCGCAATATCGACAAATATGCGGACATCGAAGCGCAGAAGGAAATCTGGGATCGCTGGCTCCCCTACGCGATTGCGTTTGGCATCGACAAGGATTACATCCGCAAATTTGAGGCCGTCAATGCGCCGGCGCCGGGCTGGTATATTCCATCGCCCACGATGTACGGGCCGTATCGACGCTGGTATTATGGCCCCGGCGGCCAGCCCGCGACGTTGCCGGGCAGCAGCGGGGAAGGCGGCGCTTCAGGCGGCGGCAGTTTTGGCGGCAGCCTCAGCGATGCGTCGCGCGGCATGGGCACCAGCCTGGCCGCCATGAGCGCCGGGCTTGGCTCGTTGCTTAGCAGCACCAGTTCCACGCTCACCAGCCGGCCGAGCAGCTCGAGCAGCGGCGGCGGTTGGAGCGGCGGGGGCGGCGGCTTCAGCGGCGGGGGCGGCGGGGGTGGTGGTGGAGGCGGCGGCGGCGGTGGTTTCGGGTAATCCACAGAAAGCAGGAGTGCTATGATTGGCGGAGGAAAAACCGTTGGGTTGGTGCTGATGATCGTCAGTGCGGTGCTGCTGTTGGTCTTTGGCGGCTGGCTGTTGACAGCGTTCTCGACGACCGAGACGAGCAGCGGCGGGGTGGTGCTGGGGTTGCTGCTGGCATTGCTGGTCATGGCGCCGTTGTTCGGGATTGGCGCGTATCTGTTCCGCAAGGGCGGCCAGGAGCAGCAGGAATATGCTCAGGTTGCCAAAGAGAAGCAGATTCTCAACGCAGTGCTTGCGCGCGGCCAAGTGACGATCACCGAACTGATCGCCGACATGCAACTGCCGCGCGAGGAGATCGAAGGGATGATCCAGGCTCTGGTGGGCAAACAACTTTTCAGCGGCGCCATCAACTGGGAGAAGGGAATTCTCTACAGCGTCGAAAGTCAGAAACTCACCGGCGATCAGAAATGCCCGAACTGTGGCGGCGACTTGAAGTTTGCCGGCAAAGGGTTGATTGTATGTCCGTACTGCGGCAGCCAGGTGTTTCTCACCAAACGCGCGGCGGCGCAGACAGCGGGGTAGTTTTACTGGGAAATCGGGCTGATTGATTCAAATTGGAGGGAAGCTATGGCCGACAATTTTGTGGAGTTCGCCAAGGGACAGATGGGCGCAGTCGAAAAGTTGATCAAGGGGCTGCCGGGCATCGGCGGCTACATCGACAAGGACTTGCGCCGCGACGCCGACAAGCGCGTGCGCGAGGCGATTGCAGCATCGCTCGCCCAAAGCCAGACTGCGCTGCTGGGCGTGCAAACTGCGCTGCTCAAGGGCGGCGGTTTGGCGCTGATGGACGATGTCAATACGGCGATCGTCAATCTTCAGGCGCTGACCGACCGCATCAAAACCGCCAGCTATGGGTATGCCGGGCTGTTCGACCCGGTGCGCATCAAAGAGCAACAACTGGACGCGCTGGTGCGCTTCGATAAAGCATTGGCGCAACAGGTTGGCGTCGTCAATGAGAAGATCGCGGCTCTGGCGCAGTCCGTCAAGAACAAGACCGGCATCGACGCCGCGATCGAGCAATTGAGCCAGACGGTGAATGAATTGAACGCGCTGTTCAGCAAGCGCAGCGAGGTGGTTGATCAGCCGGACTTGCTGGACGACCCATCCTATGCGCCACGCGTTGACATCGGCGACCCCCTAGCGGATGCGCCGCCCGTTGACGCCGGCGATGCTGCACCGTATACGCCGTCGGCGGACGCCGGCGGGCCCGTATCAAGCTAATCGACCTGCCTGACACGCTTCTCAAAAGGAGAATCCTTATGCCAAGAATTATCGACGTCGTCGAAGCGCCCAATCAGGGGCCTAATGAGTTGGTCGCCCGCATCCCGGAAGTAGGATCCGGCGATTTTCGCCTGGGCAGCCAGGTGATCGTGCGGGAAAGTCAGAACGCCATCTTCTACCGCGACGGCAAATCGCTTGACACGTTCGGGCCGGGACGCCACACGATTACGACGGCCAACTTGCCGCTGCTCAGCACCGTGATGAACTTCTTCACCGGCGGCAACAACGTCTTCACGGCCGAGGTCTACTTTGTCAACATGCGCGAGTTCACCGACCTGAAGTGGGGCACGCCGCAGCCGATCAGCCTGCGCGATAGCGAGCTGGGCTTTGCGCGTATACGCGGCTTTGGCCAGTACACCATCCAGATCGCCGAACCCAAGCGCTTTGTCGACCAGATCGTCGGCACGCAAGGGCTGTATCAGACCAGCCAGATCGAAGATTACCTGCGCAACACCATTATCAGCAGCGTCACCGATGTGCTGGGCGAAAACATGACCAGCATCTTCGACCTGCCCAAGCTGACCGACGAGCTAGGCGCGGCGGTCAAGGCCAAGGCGACAGGCGCGTTCGCTGCAATGGGCATCGCGCTCAAGCAGTTGATGGTGGTTTCGATCACCCCCACCGAGGAAACGGCCAAAGCTATCGACGAGCGCGCCAGCATGGGCGCGATCGGCAACATGGACGCCTACATGAAGTACAAAGCGGCGCGTGCGATGGGCGACGCGGCGAACAACCCCAGCGGGGGAGGCGCAGCGGCCGGTGTGGGCCTGGGCGCGGGCATGGGCATGGGCGCGGGCATGGCGGGCATGATCATGCAGTCGATGCAGACGCCCTCGCAGCCGGCCGCGACGCCAGCCGCGACGCCGGCGTCCGCATCGGGCGTCATGACGCTCGACGAAGCCGCGGCCTATCTCAAAGTGACTGCCGATGACGTGCAAGCGGCCATCGAAGCGGGCGATCTGAAAGCCAAGAAGATCGGCAGCCAGTATCGCATCGCCAAGGATGCCATTGACGCCTATCTCGCGAGTTGACGGCGCGCCTGCTGAATTCACTTCCCGGCAGATGTCAATCACATCAATCAGGCAAAGCAGCACGGGTGAAGAACCCGTGCTGCTTTGCCTGATTGACGCCCTTCGTGCCAGCCGACGTCCATGTTTTACAGGACGTAATCGAGCATAAAAATAACGCGTGCAAGCGAGGCGATCCACTTATGGAAGAGACCCAATATACGGTATCTGAACGCCGTCAGGCAGATCGCATCGGCGCCTGGGAGATCGCGCTGGCAGCCGTGGTGCTGGCGGCTTGTCTGCTCGGTGGGCTGGCGCTGGCCGATTGGCAGACGCCTGAGCCGATCGTCGGCGTTTTGCGCTTTGGCGCAGAGATCGACTTCGCATCCGCCGACCAGCTTGTTTCGCTGCTCGAAATCGCGCGCCAGGACTCGCACATTGCCGCGCTTGTGTTGGAAGTCTCCAGCCCCGGCGGCTATGCCACAAGCAGCGAAACCATCTTTTACTCGCTGCTGAACTTCCGCAACGCCAAACCCCTCGTCGTGGTCGTGGATGGCCTGGCGGCAAGTGGAGGTTATTACATGGCTGCTGCCGGCAATCGCATTTACGCGCCGCCCAGCAGCTATGTCGGCAATGTCGGCACGCGCGGCGGACGTCCCACCGATCCTTCATTGGCGCCCAACGAGTTGAGCAGCGGGCCGTACAAGCTGGAAGGGGGCAGCCGCTTCGAGCAGATTCACCAACTCGATCTGGTGCGCGATGCGTTTGTCAACAATGTTGTGGCGCAGCGCTCCCAGGCGGAGATCAACCCGCTGAAGCTCTCCGCGGCCGAACTTGCCGAAGCCCGCATTTACCTCGGCAGCGAGGCGTTGGCGCTGGGGCTGATTGACGGCGAAGGGAGCCGCTCGGAAGGCATCGCCGCCGCGGCCGCGCTGGCCGATCTGACCGATTATCAGATTCTCGACGTTCCCGCTTACCTGGGCGTCCCGCAGATCGGCGCCGTCCCCGATCCGGCCGCGGCGCAAGCGTTGCTGACGCACGCGCCGCCGGGGACGATTTTCATGTTGGATTCGCGCATCCCTTTCCCAGAGGCCGCGCTGCCGCAGGCGCTGCGTCATCTGCGCAAACCGCGCAGCGGCGCCGGTGATCTGCTACGCGATGGCTACGCGGCCAACGTGCCATCACCCACCAATTTTGCCGACGCGCTGGCGCCCGCCAGCACACAGCCCTGAGGAGCACGCTCATGAAACAAAGCACCCGCTGGTTCCTCATTGCGCTCGTTGGGCTGTTGCTGCTGGTCGGGCCGACTGTGCTGCGTTTTACGCAATCCAGCGCCCCACCTGCTGGCTACACGCCGCCCGCCATCGCCACTGCAGAAATCGCGGTGACGCCGATCCCTACGGCAACACCGGCGCAACTCAAAGCGGCCGCAGTGCCAGCGACAAATCCAGTCAAGCGAGGACCAGTCGTCGTCGATCTTGCCCACTATTCGGCCGTAGAGCGCAACCGGTTTCAGCCGATGGCCAGCGCACTGGCAGCCGCGGGGGTGGATCTGCGTTTCTGGCTGCCTACCGTTGCGCTTGACGAGGCGTCGTCCTTTGCGGATTTCCCCGACCAATCCGAAGCGCTGCAAAAAACCCTGGCCAATGCGAGCGCGCTGATTGTCATCAGCCCTTTTTTCCTCTACAACGACGCTGAGGTGCAGATCGTCGAACGTTTCTTGCTCGACGGTGGACGCTTGCTTGTCATCAGTGACCCCGATATCGAAGGCGACGCGGCCCGCGACACCAACAGCCTGGCGAGTCGTTTCAACGTAGTGTTTAATGAGGATTACCTCTATGACACTGTGGAAAACGATGCGAACTTCACCCACTTTTTCCAGGGCGGCTTTTTTGACCAAGCGCTGGCGCTGGAGGGCAGCCGGGTCGTCTTTTACGGGGGCCGCAGCATTGACGGCGCGGTGACGCCGCAGGTGCGCAGCGCACCCACCACACTCAGCAGCTTGCGCACCGGTCAGAGCGGCTTCACGACCGTCGCCATCGGGGGGGTGCCGGCGAACGACACCTATGGGCGCGTGTTGGCGCTCAGCGATTTCGACGCGCTGACCGACCCCTATGTCGCGCGCTATGACAACCGCAGGATGCTCGACTTCGTGGTGAGCTTTCTGGCTGACGGCGCACGCAACCAGACCATCGCCGATTTTCCGGAGTTTTTGGGCAAACAGGTCGCGCTCATCGTCGAAAGCAATGACCCGGTCGGGGCCGACGCAGTGAGCAAAGCCGCCGAGTTGCAGCGCGTGCTGGAGCTATCCGGGCGAACGTTGCAACTCGGCGCCACCAACTGGCTCACAGAGAGCAACGCCGCCAGCAACGCCGATCTGCTCTACATGGCGCAATTCGAGGATGCCAGCCGCTCGACGACGCTGCTCTCGGACATGGGCTTTACGCTTGAGGAGCGCATCATTACCCCGACCGTGACTGCGCCCGCCACAACGCCGCCCACCGATGCAGCGCCCGTCCAGCCGGAAGCATTGCCTGGCCTCGCGCCGGATACGGAAGCTCCACCACCATCGGGCACAGCGACGCCGCTGCCGGAGTTGCCTCCGCTGACGCCTACTCCCAACGAGCCGATCCCTTCTCCACTTCCCGAAAGCATGTCGCTTACGTTGCTGGCCGCCCCTGACCATGCCGCTGTGCAGAATCCAACGCCGACCCCCACTGGTGCGCCTCTAGCGGAGACGCCGGCTGCCCAGACGCCAGATGCGTCTACCGCAGACACATCTTCGCCAGACGCAAGTGCGCCAGATACATCTGCGGAAGATGCGTCTGACGAAGTGATACAGTCAGAAGCCGATGAAACCGCGGAACCCCAACCGACGCCGACCGTGGAGGTCTATCTCGTGCGCGGCGATGGCATCCGGCTGCTGGCGGACGAGACGCAGCTCTTCATCCAGCGCACCGAAGAGAGCGGCCGCAAAACGATTGCCGTGCTGGGGGCCAGCCGTGGCGCGCTCAACGCTGGGTTGACGCGGCTCTTGAATCGCGACCTGGCCGGCTGTCTGATTCAGGACGAGCTGGTGATCTGTCCGTATCTGCCGGGCGCGCCGGCGGCTGATGGAACAGCCGCACAAGCGGCAGCGCCCACCCCCGCGCCAGGGGGCATTGTCCCCGACAAGGCGCCGGACGGTATGCCACAGGACGATCCGAACGCGTTGATCCTGATCGTAGACGATGACCGCAACGCGGCCGCGGGCGACGTGGGCGAAGCAGAACTCTACGCCGCCTTGCTGGCGCGCGCCGGCTACAGGCCGACGCTGTGGTCGACGCAACAAAGCGGCTATCCAGAAGCGGACATTCTCAGCAACTTTGTATGGATTATCTGGAGCGACGCAGCCTACAGCGACAGCGGCGTGCGCGGCGACGCACTGCGCATCGTGGGCGACCTGATCAACGCCGGCGGCAAGCTAACGCTCAGCAGCCGTAAGCCCTTCTTTGGCGTGGGGATTGATCCTGCGTCATCAATTGCCGACGTGATCGTCGCCGACGGCATACCCGAGCTTGTGACAAATTTGCCGACCACGCCAATTGTGCTGGCCGATGGGCTGCCCGACGTGACGCCGCTGGAGCGCAGCCCGGAGCCTTCGACCGGCGCGACTATTGCCTTGCGCCGCGGCCCTGCCAGCGCCGCCGCCGAAGCCCCGGTGCTCATGCTCTACACTGACGAAAATTTCGACGAGCCGAAGGGGGCGAAGCTGCTGATCTTCGGCATGTCGATCAACTGGCTGCCCGACGACGTCGCGGCGCAGTTGGTGGAGAACATGGCGCGGGTGATGTTGGCGGAATAAAAGCTACAGCCACGCTTTCAGATAGGCCAACACTTCTGCCCGCATCTCCGCGGTTTCGAAGTGGCCGATCTCGTACCGTTTCATCGTCCACGCATTGGCAGCGTTGTGCTCGGCGTACACACGGCGCAGCTCGGCGTCGATGCGATCCAACCCGGCGCGCGGGGTGAGCGGATCCAGGTTGCCTGCCAATCCCAAATGTGGGCGCGGCGCGATCAGGGCGTTGATCTGTGCGGCGGTGAAGTGTTTTAGCAGAGAAGGCACATAGTAGTAGATGCCGTGGCCGTCGAGGCCGCGGCTTTCGATCAAGGCGTCGAAATCAGTGAGGCAACAGAGATCGATGCAGACCTTGATGCGCAGGTCAAGCGCCGCCACCCACCAAGCCATCGTGCTGCCCAGCGAAAGGCCAAGCGTCGCGATGCGGCTGGCGTCGACTTCTGGCCGTGTGCACAGGTAATCGAGCGCACGCACGCTGTCATAGACCATCATGCCCCACAGCACCTGCCCGCGCCACAACATCAGCTTGAACAGTTCGCTTTCAGTGCGGCCGCGACGTTCGCCAAAGAGCCAGTGCTCGATGCACAGCGCCGCGTAGCCCTGCGCGGTCAACGCCTCGACATAGGGTGGCTGTTGTAAAAGCGGACGACCGCGCACAAATTCTTCTTTGCCGAGGTCGTAGTCTCCACCGTGGGCGTGATTGTAAAGCACGGTCGGGAAGGGGTCGTCACCTTTCGGGCGGGCAAAATAGGCGGGCACACTCTCCAGCCCGTTCAGATCCAAGACAAGCCGTTCCAGCACATAGCCTGCCTCTTCGCGCTGCCACAGCAGCCGCGCCGAGATCGGCCGCTCGCGCGCGGGCAGGTCGCCTAGCAGCCCCCACAGTTCGGTGCGTTGTTGTTCCTGATTCATGTGATATCACTCATTCTTTATGCTGCGCCTTGCTGCCATGCCAACTGTGCAGTCAGGCCATCGATGATGCGCGTCTGCGGGGTGTAGCCGAGCGCCGTGCGCGCTTTGGTGGCGTCGGCAACTGTGCGGCGCTGATCGCCTGGGCGCGGCGGGCCATGCACGATCTGCGCGGTGCGACCCGTCAATTCCTCCAGCATTTGCAGCACCTGAATCACATTGACTTCCTCGCCGCCGCCGATATTGAACGTCGCGCCGATGCTTTTTTGGGGTTGAGCCGCGGCCAGCAACATGCCGTTGACGCAATCGGCGACGTAGGTGTTGCTGCGGCTGTCTGTGCCGTCGCCATCGATGACAATGGTTTCGCCGCTCAGCAGCTTGCGGATGAAGATGTTGTAGCCCATGTCCGGGCGCTGACGCGGGCCATAGACCGAGAAGAGACGCAGAATCGTATACCCCAGCCCATCTTTTTCGCCGTAGGCGCGACAAAGCTGCTCCGCCGCCAGCTTGGTGATGCCATAAGGTGAGACCGGCGCCAACGCGGACGTTTCATCCCCTGTGGCAAAGCGGCCATAGACTGACGAGGTTGAGCAATGCAGGACATGCCCAACCTGGGCGGCCACACACGCTGCGAGCAAACGCTGCGTCGCCAGCACATTGCAAGTCATATATTGCTCAAATTGTTGCCAGCTCTTGAGCAATCCCGCCATGGCGGCGGTGTGGAAGACGTGCGTAGCGCCCGCTAACAGGGGTTCGAGTTCGCCGTAACGCAGGTCGATCTCCATAAAGGTGAAAGCGGGGTTTGTCAGCAAAGCAGCCAGATTGCGCTCCTTGAGATCGCGCGGATAGTAGGGAATGAAAGCGTCAATGCCCAGCACGGTATTCCCTTCCGCAACGAGCCGCTCACTGAGATGCGAGCCAATGAATCCGGCCGCGCCGGTCACTACAACATGAGCCATGAAAAATCTTCTCTCCTCTGCCGGTAGCGCCGATCGCGCATGAATACCCTGTTTAAGATGGAGGGTATTTTAGCATGGTTTGCCGCAGATCGAGGGCTGCGACGCGCTAGTCATCTCTCCACGCTTTCTAGTCCAATTGACCGATCATCTCTTTTGCCTCAAAACGTTATTATATTTTTTGGAATAAAAGTGATGTTTATTTGAAGATTTGATTACCTTACCCAAATTGACACCTCCCCTGATTCGCATCGCAGACATGCTGGAGAGAGCGTTAACTGGTGCGCTTGATAAATCAGCAAGAGAAGGAGCATTGAACATGACGATCTCGCTACGAACAATGAATAAGCTGGGCTGGTGGGTGGCAATAGGCGCCATCGTGGTGGCAACGGCGTTGTCCGGCGCACAAAGTGTGGCTGCCCAAGATAATAGCATTCCCGCTGGCGCGAGCACGAATGGCGCGCTTGCGCCGCGCATGTTTCTCCCGCTCTTGACGACTGCGGGAGCCCAGCCGCCAGGACAAACTGAAGAGCCTCCTACGCTCGGCCTTGCGCTTGACGGGAACATCGATGGCGCATGGATCGGGCCACGCAACGACTTGGGCATCACCCCGGTGACCTGCGAATCCGTCGACAACTCGCCCTTGACGATCACGAATGAGAATGTCGTGCGCTACGGGCAGCCGATCGGTGCGCAGGATTGCGGGGTGACGACATTCCGCAGCGGGTTTGGGTTCGACGGCAGCGACGTTGCTGCGTTTGTGCCCAATCAACCTTTTCTCCTCGGCCGTTTCACCCATTACAACAACAGCATTGTGACGCCTCTTACGCCGATGCAACTCGTAGACCTCGCCATCCGGGTTCAGACCCCAAGCCCGGCGGTGGACGTCGTGATGACCTACACCATGCGGCTGGACGAGACCGTCAACGAAGGCGCCTGTCCCTACGGCGCCACCAATCCAAGGCTGTGCGACGATAAGGTCGATTTCCTGAACAACACGCCGATGCAATTGGTCTTCGTCGATGGCGTTGCTTATACGTTGAATATTCTGGGCTTTGTGCCGGGTGCGCCAGAAACTTGCCAGTATTTTCCCACCTTGGCGGATTATTTCATCACAGGCGAGATCATGCAGAACGACGCCTGCGTGTTTGCCCAATTTGTTGCACCACAACCGGCGATCGACATCGCCAAGACGCCTGACCTCCAGAAAATCACGGCTGGAGACAACGCCGACTTTACGATCACCGTGCGGAATACGGGCAACGTCGGCGTGAGCGAAGTCACCATCACCGACCCGCTCACGCCTGATTGTGACCGTCGGGTTGATGAGATGAAGGCAGGCGCTACGCTCACCTATGCCTGTGCAGCCAACGGCGTCGAGCAAGATTTCAAAAATGTGGCAACGGTGACGGGCATCTTTGCAGGAACAACCTATCAAGACAGCGACAGCGCGGTGGTCGATGTGCTGGCGCCGGACAGCGCATCGATCTTTGCCTATAAATATTACGACCAAAATGGCAACGGCCAGCGCGATGACCTGGAGCCGGGCCTGCAAGGGTGGGCGTTCTGCGTCAGGGATGCCAATGGCAACACGGTGGGGCTTTGCCAGACGACCAATCTCGAAGGGTTTGCCATCCTGGCGCCGAATCAAGCAGGCAATTTTCGGGTGTGCGAAGTGGCGCAAAATGGGTGGGCCAACACCGACCCGGTCAACGGCAGCGGCTGCAAGCCAGTCGCGGTGACGCAGGCGCCTCTTTACGTCGAACTCAACCCAACCGCCAACCACATCTACGGCGTCGAGCTGACCGAAAAAAGCTCCAACCAACTGAGTTGGACGTATACGCTCTATCAATTTTTGGACAGCCAGCCGCCCGACGCCTGGGTGCTGGCGCTGCCCGCCTGTATCGACGCGGCTCAGCTCGATCCGGACGGCACCACCCCCGGCTGGAGCTTTGTAGTGGATAGCATCACCGGCTTGCGCGGGTTGCGCTGGCCGACCGCGGCGCTGCCGGTGGAAGGCGCGGTCTTCAACGTTGCCTTCCGTCAGGCGTATCCAACCGGCGCTGGCAGCGGTGGCGTGATCGTCGGTGGGAGTGCACCAGTCGGCGCGGCTGCTGCAATTGCCGGACCAGTCTGCAATCCGTCTGTGCTGCTTGGCAACAACACAAACACGGCTGCCAACAGCACGCTTGAAGTGCGCAAAGCAGTGTTGCCGGCTAACGACAATGGACGCTTCAACCTGCTCATCGACGGCCAGGTGCTTGTCGCCAATATCCAACATGGTGGAAGCACGGGCGCGCAGCCTGTCGCCATCGGCGCGCACACAATTGCCGAAGGTGCTGGCGATCAGACGACGCTTGATGACTACCAGAGCACGCTGCGTTGCATCGAGACGAACAGCGGCAGCACGTGGACGTCTGACGCCAGCGGGCGCGTCAATGTGGATGCGGGCGAAAACGTCGTGTGCACTTTCACCAATATTCGCCGCGGCGCCATCAGCATCGTAAAGCAGGCGAGTGGTGTGGCGGCGGCGGATTGGCGCTTCGGAGGCGCGCTGGGTGATTTCACACTGCCGGCGACGGGTGGACAACGCTCCTTTACACGACTAGCGCCAGGAACCTACAACGTATCTGAGCAGCGAGTCGAGGGGTGGGCGCTCAGCGCGCTGACCTGCGCCGACCCTGGCGCCGATTCGCAAGTAAACTTGTTGACCGCCACCGCCGCCATCAATCTGGCGCCGGGTGAGATCGTGACCTGCACCTTTGTCAATGTGCAAGAGCCCGGCTCGATCACGATCGTCAAGCAGGTCAACGGCGTCAGCAGCGCGCCATGGCTCTTCGCCGGTGCGCTGGGGGCGTTTACCATCGATGCGGCCGGTGGGACGCGCACCTTCGAGAATCTGGCGCCGGGTGCGTACAGCATCCGTGAGGCGGCCGCCGAGAATTGGCGGGCGAGCGCCATTACCTGCGTCGATCCGGACGGGGCGACGACCACCGATCTCGCCAGCGCCACTGCCGTCATCGATCTCGACGCGCGCGAGTCGGTGGTGTGCACCTTTGTCAACGAGCCGGGAACCCCGGCCATCGCGCTGGAAAAGAATGTCAGCGAGGCCGTGGTTTATCCGGGGACGCTCGTGACTTACACATTTGCCGTGAGCAACCCAGGCGGAGTGGCATTGAGCAACGTGCGCGTCGAGGAT
>Ga0073899_10000937_pt1 | contig 26981 bp, 14 predicted proteins | sample KloWWTmetaKNB5Ph_FD_88975 | JGI IMG/M metagenome (GOLD analysis project Ga0073899, IMG submission 88975) | Active sludge microbial communities from Klosterneuburg, Austria, studying microevolution and ecology of nitrifiers - Klosterneuburg... | ecosystem: Engineered > WWTP > Aerobic digester >... | reverse complement strand
TGCACCAGCGTTTCTCGACCAACACCTTCCCCAAGTGGAACCTCGCCCATCCGTTCCGCTACATCGCCCACAACGGCGAAATCAACACCTTGCGCAGCAACTACAATTGGATGCGCGCGCGCGAAAAAGGCGTGCATTCGCCGCTGCTGGGCGAAGACCTGCAGAAGATATGGCCGTTGATCTACCCGGGGCAGTCCGACTCGGCGTCTTTCGACAACGCGCTCGAACTGCTGGTGATGAGTGGCTATTCGCTCGCCCACGCGATGATGATGATGATCCCGGAGGCCTGGGAGTCGCACACGCAGATGGACGAGAAGCGTCGCGCCTTCTACGAATACCACGCGGCGATGATGGAGCCGTGGGACGGCCCCGCCGCGGTGGCCTTCACCGACGGCCGCCAGATCGGCGCCACGCTCGATCGCAACGGCCTGCGGCCGGCACGCTACCTGATCACTGACGATGACCTCGTGGTGATGGCGTCGGAATCGGGCGTGCTGCCGATCCCGGACAGCAAGATCGTCAAGAAGTGGCGCCTGCAGCCGGGCAAGATGTTCCTGATCGACATGGAACAAGGGCGCATCGTCGGCGATCAGGAGCTTAAGGAGTCGCTTGCCAACGCCCGGCCCTACGCCGACTGGCTGCGCCGCATCAATATCAAGCTCGACACCCTCGAAGCGCCGGCCGCAGCCGACCGCGCCGCATCCGACGCCGACGGCGAGCGTGTTGCCGCGCTGCTCGACCGCCAGCAGGCCTTCGGCTACACGCAGGAAGACATCAAGTTCATCCTCGAGCCGATGGGCAAGGCGGGCGAGGAAGCGACCGGCTCGATGGGCAACGACTCGCCGCTGGCGGTGCTGTCGTCCAGGAACAAGCCGCTGTACAACTACTTCCGCCAGTTGTTCGCGCAGGTCACCAACCCGCCGATCGACCCGATCCGCGAGCAGATGGTGATGTCGCTGGTGTCCTTCATCGGACCCAAGCCCAACCTGCTCGAGATCAACGAGATCAACCCGCCCTTCCGTCTCGAAGTCAGCCAGCCTGTGCTCGATTTCGACGGCATGGCCAAGATTCGCAATATCGCGCGTTACACCCATAACAAGTTCCGCTCGGCCGAGCTGGATATCTGCTATCCGGCCGAATGGGGTCAGGAGGGCGTCGAGGCGCGACTGGCTTCGCTTTGTGCCGACGCCGAGAATGCGGTGCTGGGCGGCTCCAACATCCTGATCGTTTCAGACCGCAAGCTCGCCGCCGAGCGCATCGCCATTCCGGCGCTGCTGGCGCTGTCGGCCATTCACCAGCACCTGGTGGCGAAGGGCCTGCGCACCCGCGCTGGCCTGGTGGTCGAGACCGGCTCGGCGCGCGAGGTGCATCACTTTGCCGTGCTCGCCGGCTATGGTGCCGAAGCGGTCCACCCTTACCTTGCGCTGGAAACGCTGCAGCACCTGGCGGACGATGCCGAATCGGCCGTCAAATACGTCAAGCACTTCGTCAAGGCCATCGGCAAGGGCCTGATGAAGGTGATGTCCAAGATGGGCATCTCGACCTACATGTCCTACACCGGCGCGCAGATCTTCGAAGCCGTCGGCCTGCAGCAGGCGCTGCTCGACAAGTACTTCACCGGCACCACCAGCCAGGTCGAGGGCATCGGCGTGTTCCAGGTCATGGAAGAGGCGATTCGCCAGCACAAGGCGGCTTTCAGCGCCGACCCGGTGCTGCACGACATGCTCGATGCCGGCGGCGAATACGCCTTCCGCGTCCGCGGCGAAGAGCACATGTGGACGCCGGATGCCATTGCCAAGCTGCAGCATTCGACGCGCTCGGGGCAGTACGACACGTTCAAGGAATACGCCCGCATCATCAACGATCAGAGCAAGCGCCACATGACGCTGCGCGGCCTGTTCGAGCTCAAGCCTTCGGCCATCCCGGTGCCGCTGGACGAGGTCGAATCCGCCAAGGAGATCGTCAGGCGCTTTGCCACCGGCGCGATGTCGCTCGGCTCGATTTCGACCGAGGCCCACACCACGCTGGCGGTGGCGATGAACCGCATCGGCGGCAAGTCGAACACCGGCGAGGGCGGTGAGGATCCGAAGCGCTTCAAGCCATTGACCCAGGCGACCAGGCTGTCGCAGGTAATCGGCGAGAACCGCATCGCCCGCGATCTTGAGCTGAACTCAGGCGATTCGCTGCGTTCGGCGATCAAGCAGGTGGCCTCGGGCCGATTCGGCGTTACCGCCGAATACCTCGCCAATGCCGACCAGATCCAGATCAAGATGGCCCAGGGCGCCAAGCCTGGTGAAGGCGGTCAGCTGCCGGGTCACAAGGTGTCGGAGTACATCGGCGTCCTGCGCCACTCGGTGCCGGGCGTCGGTCTCATCTCGCCGCCGCCGCACCACGACATCTACTCGATCGAGGATCTGGCGCAGCTGATTCACGACCTGAAGAACACCAACCCGGTCGCCAGCATCTCGGTGAAGCTGGTGTCCGAGATCGGCATCGGTACGGTGGCGGCGGGCGTGGCCAAGGCCAAGGCCGACCACATCGTCGTTGCGGGTCATGACGGTGGCACTGGCGCTTCGCCCTGGAGCTCGATCAAGTACGCGGGTTCTCCGTGGGAGCTCGGTCTCGCCGAGACTCAGCAGACCCTGGTGCTCAATCGCCTGCGCTCGCGCATCCGGCTGCAGGTCGATGGCCAGATCAAGACCGGTCGCGACGTCGTCATCGGCGCGCTGCTCGGCGCAGACGAGTTCGGTTTCGCCACCGCGCCGCTGGTCGTCGAAGGCTGCATCATGATGCGCAAGTGCCACCTCAACACCTGCCCGGTCGGCGTGGCCACGCAGGATCCGGAACTGCGCAAGCGCTTCTCGGGACAGCCCGAGCATGTGGTGAATTTTTTCTTCTTCATTGCCGAAGAAGTGCGCGAATTGATGGCCCAACTGGGCGTCCGCAAGTTCGACGAGCTCATCGGCCGTGCCGACCTGCTCGAAATCAGGCAGGGCATCGCGCACTGGAAGGCGAAGGGCCTCGACTATTCGCGCATCTTCTACCTGCCGTCGGTGCCGGCCGAAGTGCCGCGTCTGCACACCGAAGTCCAGGATCACGGGCTGGAGGCGGCGCTCGACAACCAGCTCATCGTGCTGGCCAAGCCCGCGCTGGACAAGCGCGAAAAGGTCAATATCGACCTGCCGGTGCGCAACATCAACCGTACCGTGGGCGCGATGCTGTCGGGCCGGGTGGCGACGGTCTACGGCCACGAAGGGCTGGCCAACGATACCATCCACATCCGCCTCAACGGTACCGCTGGACAGAGCTTTGGCGCCTTCCTGGCGCGTGGCGTGACGCTGGAGCTGGTCGGTGAAGGTAACGACTATGTCGGCAAGGGCCTGTCGGGCGGACGCATCGTGGTCAAGCCCAAGGCCGAGTTCCGTGGCGACACCCCGGACAACATCATCGTCGGCAACACCGTGCTTTACGGTGCGACCGAGGGTGAGGTCTATTTTGCCGGTGTCGCCGGCGAGCGCTTTGCCGTGCGCAACTCCGGTGCCACCGCGGTGGTGGAAGGCGTGGGTGACCATGGGTGCGAGTACATGACGGGCGGCACCGTGGTCGTGCTTGGACAGACCGGGCGCAACTTTGCCGCCGGTATGTCGGGTGGCGTGGCTTATGTGCTGGACGAGGACGGCAGCTTCGAGCAGCGCTGCAACATGGCGCAGGTGTCCCTCGAGCCGCTGCCGGATGAAATCGCTGCGCGCCAGGGGTCGGAGTCGGGGGACGAGCTCGAAGCCCACGGTCGGGTGGATATCGATCACCTGACGATGGGTGACGAGCTCATCCTCAAGGGGCTGATCGAGCGCCATGTCCGCTTCGCCGGCAGCGTCCGTGCCCGCGAGATCCTGAACAACTGGGGCGTCTGGCGGAAGAAGTTCGTCAAGGTGTTCCCGCATGAATATCGTCGTGCGCTGGCCGAGATGGCCGAAGCGCGCGCAGGCAAGAAGGAGGCCGCATAAATGGGCAAGCCCACTGGATTCATGGAGTATCAGCGCCTGTCCGAGGCCTATGTGCCGGTCGACAAGCGGCTGAAGAACTACAAGGAGTTCGTCGTTCGCCTGAGTGACGAGCAGGCCGCCGTCCAGGGCGCGCGCTGCATGGACTGCGGCATCCCGTTCTGCAGCAACGGCTGCCCGGTCAACAACATCATCCCGGACTGGAACGACCTGGTGTACCGCGGCCATTGGCGCGAGGCCATCGAGGTGCTGCATTCCACCAACAACTTCCCGGAGTTCACCGGCCGCATTTGCCCCGCACCGTGCGAGGCGGCCTGTACCTTGAACATCAACGCCGACGCGGTCGGCATCAAGTCGATCGAGCACGCAATCATCGACAAGGCCTGGGAAGAGGGCTGGGTGTTGCCGCAGCCGGCGGAGGCGAAGACGGGCAAGCGGATTGCCGTGGTCGGCTCTGGTCCTGCCGGCCTGGCTGCGGCGCAGCAGTTGGCGCGCGTCGGGCATGAGGTAACGGTATTCGAGAAGAGCGACCGTGTCGGCGGTCTGCTGCGCTACGGCATCCCCGACTTCAAGATGGAGAAGGGGCTGATCGACCGTCGTGTCGATCAGATGCAGGCCGAAGGCGTGGCTTTTCGTACCGGCGTGCTTGTGGGCGGCAAGGACATGCCGGCCGGCATCGTCAACGACGCCCGGGAAGTGATCAGCGCCGAGCAGTTGCAGGCTGATTTCGATGCCGTGGTGCTGACGGGGGGCGCTGAAGTGCCGCGCGACCTGCCGGTGCCGGGGCGCGAACTGGGCGGCGTGCATTTCGCCCTCGAATTCCTGATTCCGCAGAACAAGCAGGTCGCTGGCGACAAGCCGAACCCGATCTCGGCCAAGGGCAAGCACGTGGTCGTCATCGGCGGCGGTGACACCGGCTCTGACTGTGTGGGCACCTCCAACCGCCACGGCGCGGCGAGCGTGACCCAGTTCGAGCTGATGCCGATGCCGCCCGAGCAGGAGGACAAGCCGCTGGTGTGGCCGTACTGGCCGACCAAGCTGCGGACCTCGTCCTCGCACGAGGAAGGCTGCGAGCGTGACTTTGCCGTCGCCACCAAGGAGTTCATCGGCAAGAACGGCAAGGTCAAGGCGCTCAAGGCCTGTCGTCTGGAGTTCAAGGACGGCAGGATGTCCGAAGTGGCGGGCTCGGAGTTCGAGATCAAGGCCGACCTGGTGCTGTTCGCGATGGGCTTCACCCATCCGGTGGGCAGCGTGCTCGAAGCCTTTGGCGTCGACAAGGACGCCCGCGGCAACGCCCGGGCGACGACGGATGGTGAGGGTTGCTACGCTACCAATGTGTCACGCGTGTTCGCCGCCGGCGATATGCGCCGCGGTCAATCGCTCGTGGTCTGGGCGATTAGGGAAGGACGCCAGTGTGCACGCGCGGTCGATGAGTTCCTGATGGGCGAGAGTCTGTTGCCCAGGTAAGAAGCGTCGCCTACTCCGAAATACCTTGTCGCAATTCGCCTGCCGGATCGCGACAAGGGGGGCTGCAGATCGTGTCCCCGGCAATATTCCACAGGTATGATCCGGGCTTCTGATTGTCTGCCCGGAGCGTTGCCATGTTCTTGGTCGCACCTCAAGCTGCCCTTGTCAGCGCTGATTCACTGTCGCCAGTCGCCGCGACGCGAACTGTGTGGGAGTGGGGATGGGCGCTTGGGCTGGTGGCGCTGTGGTACGGCGCGGCGCAAGCTGCCATTGCGTACTTTTTCGGCGTCTCTCCAGGGCGCGACGCGTGGCTGCGCGACCTTGGGGTGCATTTGCTGGTGGGCGGGACGCTGTTCATGATGGCGCGAAGCTTGAAGCGCCTTGTGCTGGCGGTGGTGGTGCTGTTTTCGGCGTTCACGGTGTCCAACGCGATCAAGCTCGCAGTGCTCGGCGGGCCGGTGATGCCGGACGATTTCGTCGCCGCAAAGAATCTCTTTTTGTTGCTTGAGGGTTGGCAGTTGTGGGGCAGCATCGCCATGCTGGCCCTGCCGCTGGCCGCCCTGTTGTGGATGTTCGACTGGCGCCGGCCGCGCGCCTGGCTGGTGCTGGCGGGCGTGGCGCTCGCGATTGTTACGGTGGCCAGGCATCCGGAGCCGGTCGTCAACTGGATGGATGCCCGTTTTGGCGACTGGGTGTGGAACCAGCGTGGCAATTACGAAATGCGCGGCCTGCCGATCCACCTGGTGCAGGAAACGGCGCGCAATCTTTCGCGTCGTGCGTCGCCACCACAGATGGCCGAGGTCGATCAGGCGGTGAGGCTGCTGGGCGCGAAGCCATCCAGCGGGTTCTTCAAGGCTGCACTGCAGCGGCGCGACGGTGCGGGTCGCAACGTACATATGATCGTGCTTGAATCCTTCTGGGATCCGCTGCCGCTGAAGGCGGCCGGTCTGTCGGCCGATCCGCTCGATCCGGAATTCCGCAAACTGTGGAGGGCCACCGGTAATGCGCGGGCGCTGTCGCCGGTGTTCGGCGGGTACACGGCCAACGCCGAATTCGAGGCGCTGTGCGGATTTCCGGTACAGACCGATGGCGTGTTCTTCGAAGGCCGCCTGCGCCGTGACGTGCCCTGCCTGCCACGCCACCTTGCGCAAGCGGGTTATCGTAGCTTTGCCTCGCATCCGAATGCCGCACCGTTCTGGAACCGCATCAACGCCTATCGGCGCGTGGGTTTCGACCAGTACTGGTCCGACCGCGACTTCGCGCTCGACGACATGAACGGCGAATTCCTCAGCGATGCCTCGCTCTATCGCCAGGTGCTCGAACGCATCGGGCCGGCGCTGGATGGCGGCCAGCCGGTATTCAACTACGTGCTGACCTACTTCGGCCATCTCGACTACCCGCTCAACGAGGCCCGCCCGCAGGTCATCGAAGCCAAAACCGACAACGCGCTGGTACTGGCCTATGCCAATACCGTCCATTACAAATCGCGCGAGCTCATGGCTTTTCTGCGCGAACTGCGCAAGCGTGACCCCGACGCCATCATCGTGCTGTTCGGCGATCATTTGCCCGCGCTGGGCTGGAACTACGGCGGCTATGCCGAATCGGGGCTGCTCGAGGCGGACCGTGGCGAGTTCGGTGACGAGATGTTCCGTACCCTCGTCGCCACACCGCTGGTCGTCATCAACGGTCGCCGTGGCCCGGTGCGCACCGGTGATCTGCCGATTTATGCCCTGCCGGCCCTGATTCTTGACCTGCTTGGCGACGAGCGTGAAACCATGTTGCGCTTTGCTGCGCATGCCGATGACGTGATGCGCGTGCGGCCGCTTCCGGGCGTGCATTTCACTTTGCAGGAAAAGGCACTGACGGTGTGCCGCCAGGGTGAGCTCCAAGTGGGGTGCGAGGCCTCAAGCGCCTGGGTCGAGGCCATCTCACTGCTCAAGCGCGATCTGTTCAATGGCAATCAGCATGCCTTGCAGCATGCGGAGCGCGTGCGTGCGCTGCAGACCGTGGAACTCGAAATGGACGAGGTTTCGGGTACGGGGGCGGGCGATGCGCTTGTCGATGACATCGACAACGACGTTTGAGCTGGCTGCGCAAGCGTGCGTTGTCAGGGCCTTGAGTGGTTGCGGATGGTATCAGGTGCTTGCAGGTGGTTTCGAGGGGTGTCGACCTGCATTCCCGCCGGTTCTGCACGCCGCCTACGAGCGCAGCTGGCAGAACCGGGGTTAGCGACTTACTGCTTCTGCACGATCGCGCTGCCGCCACCGTGGCGCAGGGGTTCGCTGACGGCGGTCACCGTGCCGTCAGCGTTGAAGCGGATGCCGTTGGCAGCGCCGATCTGGTCGGTTTCGCGCCATTTGTGACCCTTCGCTTCGAGCGCTTTGGCCTGCGCACTGCCCGGGAACTTCAGCAGCGTCTCAACCTGCGTGGTGTCGCCATTGCGCTGGCTCATGCGTGGTGCAGCCAGCGCATCAGCCAGGCTCATGCCCAGGTCGATGTGGTTGACGATGGTTTGCAGCGCCGTGGTGATGATGGTCGAGCCGCCCGGTGAGCCGATGGTGAAGGCGGGCACCCCGTCCTTCAGCACGATGGTCGGGCTCATGCTCGAGCGCGGGCGCTTGAAGGCTTCGGGCACATTGGGGTGTGGGCCGCTGAAGTCGAAGTCGGTGAGCTCGTTGTTGAGCAAAAATCCCCGTCCCGGCACCACAATGCCGCTGCCACCCCAGTCCTCGATGGTGAAGGTGTAGGCGACGACGTTGCCCTCACGGTCGGACACCGCAAGGTGAGTGGTGTGCATCGACTCCTGTACGAGGGATCTGGGCTGCGGGCGCAGTGGCACCGACAGGTCGTTCTCAAAAGGGTAAGGATCTCCTGCCGCGATCTTGCCCGGTGCAGCCATCGGACCGATCGCCTTCGCCCTTTCGCGTGCGTAGGCCTTGGACAGCAGTCCGTCCTTGGGTACGTCGACGAACTCCTCGTCCGCCACATAGGCGTTGCGGTCGGCGAAAGCAACTCGCGAGGCTTCCAGATAGAGGTGCTCGATATCTGCGCGTGATTTGCCGGATAGATCGAAGGTCTCCATCAGGTTCAGCGCCTGGGCGATGGCGATGCCGCCGCTGGAGGGCGTGGGCATGCCGAGGATCTCGTAGCCGCGGTAGGTCGAGCGGATGGGCTGGCGCACCCGCGCTTCGTAGTCCTTGAGGTCGGCCATGCTGATGTCGCCGGGGATGACTGCGACCCCCGGGTTGGCCGGCGGATGGCTGACCGCGGACACGATGCTGGCGGCGATCGGCCCTTCGTAGAAGGCCTTCACGCCACCGCGGGCGATGTCGCGATAGGTCTGCGCCATGTCCGGGTTGCGGAAGTGCGAGCCCACCGCCAGCGCCTTGCCGTCCTTCAGATAGAGCGCGGAGGCGGTGGAGAAGCGCGCGAATTTGGCTTCGTTGATGGTGTTGATGCGGTGGAAGTTGGGTCCGATGTCGAAGCCGTCTTCGGCGACGCGGATTGCCGGTGCCAGCACCCGCTCGAAACCCATCGTGCCGTAGCGGCTCAGGGCCTCGTGCCAGCCGCGCACGGTGCCGGGCACGCCTACGGCGATGCCATTGGGCACCGTGGCCGCCCATTCCATCTCCTTGCCGTCGGCAGTGTGAAACACATCGGCGCGGAAGCTTGCGGGGGCGACTTCGCGGTGATCGAGCGCGATCACGCGCCTGTCTTTTGCCGAATAGATCAGCATGAAGCCGCCACCGCCGATGCCGCAACTGAAGGGCTCGGTCACACCCAGCGTGGCAGCGGCGGCCACTGCGGCGTCGACCGCATTGCCGCCCGCATTGAGGATTTCCATCGCGGCCTGGCTGGCCTCGTGTGAAATGGTGGCGACTGCGCCGCCATGACCGCTGTCGACGGCCTGTTTTGCCCAGGCGCCAAAGGCGGCCATCATCAGCGCGGTGGCAAGAAGCGTGCGGGTTTTCATGGTGTGCTCCGTCATGCAGGGGCCATGACGGTAGCACTTGGCGGGGACGCGCCTCAAGCCGGGATAACCCGGCGTCGTGGCCCGGAGGCTTACAGTCCGAGCACCTCGACGGTGTAGCGCGCGATCATGCGCTCTTCGTCGGTCGGCACGACGGCGACGGCGATGCGGCTGTCGGCGGTGTCGATGCGGTGGGCGTGATCGAGGTTGGCAGCGGCATCGATCTTCAGGTCCATCCATGCCGCCAACTCTGCGACCTTCTCGCGTACCGGTGCCGCATGTTCGCCGATGCCACCGGTGAACACGAGTGCGTCCAGCCCGCCCGCCGCCGCGGCCAGCGAGCCGAGTTCGCGGGCGATGCGGTAGCAGAACAGGTCGACCGCTTCCTTCGCCTCGGGGGCGTCGGAGGCGAGCAGGGTGCGCATGTCCTGGCTGATACCGGATACGCCGAGGAGGCCCGATTCCTTGTACAGCAGGTTGGTCAGCGCGCGCGCATTCATGCCCTTTTCTTCCATCAGATAGAGCAGCACGCCGGGATCGAGACTGCCGGTGCGGGTGCCCATCATCAAGCCGTCGAGTGCAGTGAAACCCATCGTCGAGGCCACGCTGCGGCCGTTGCGCAGCGCGCACATCGACGCGCCGTTGCCGAGGTGGGCAATGACGACTGCGCCCTGGGCACGGCCGCCGATGATGCCCGGCAGCTGACGTGAAACGTAGTCGTAGGACAGCCCGTGAAAGCCGTATCGCTTCACGCCTTCGGCAGAGATGCGCCGCGGCAGGGCGAAGGCCTGTGCCACCGCGGGCTGGCTGCGGTGAAAGGCGGTGTCGAAGCAGCCCACTTGCGGCACATCGGGCATCAGCGCCGCCACTGCACGCACCGCGCGCAGGTTGTGCGGCTGGTGTAGCGGTGCGAGGGGCACGAAATTGTCCAGCTCGCGCAGCACGGCTTCGTCCAGTCTGGTCGGCGCGCTGTGGCGTTCGCCGCCATGCACGATGCGGTGGCCAGCGGCGACGATGTCGAGCTCCGGGTGGTGCTGATTGAGCAGTGCAAAGACGTGGTTCAGTGCATCGCGGTGCTGTTCGCCCTGGCTGCCCGAGGTGCGCACCGCCTCGCGGATGCGTTCGCCGCTGGCGGCCTTGAGCGTGATTTCGGGGGTGGCACCGATGCCTTCGACCTGCCCGGAAACGGCCGGCACGGCAGCGAGCTCGCCGTTGATCGGGTAGAGCGCGAACTTCAGGCTGCTGGAGCCGGCGTTGAGGACAAGGATGGCTTTCATGGTTTCAGCATCTCCCGCTTCTTGTGCACCATCAGTTGCGCTACCGCGCACGAGGCGGCGCGGGTTTCGGCAGTGTCGGCACGGCTGGTCAGCACGATGGGCACGCGCGCGCCCAGCACTACGCCCGCCATCAACGCATTGGCCAGGTATTCAAGCTGCTTGGCCATCATGTTGCCGGACTCGAGGTCGGGCACCACCAGGATGTCGGCATTGCCGGCAACCGCCGACTTGATGCCCTTGGTCTTGGCGGCGAGCAGCGAAATCGCATTGTCGAAGGCAAGCGGGCCGTCGAGCAGGCCGCCCCTGATCTGGCCGCGATCGGCCATCTTGCACAACGCGGCGGCGTCAATGGTGGAGCGGATCTTGGAAGTGACGGTCTCCACCGCCGACAGGATGGCCACCTTGGGCTCGGGCAGACCGAGCATATGGGCGAGCTCGATCGCGTTCTGGATGATGTCGACCTTATCTTCGAGGGTGGGCGCGATCATGATCGCCGCGTCGGTGATCATCAGCGGGTGCGGGTAGGTCGGCACGTCGGCGAGAAAGACGTGACTGATGCGGCGTCCGGTGCGCAGGTGCTTGATGACCTGGACCATCATCTCGTCGGTGTGCAGAGACCCTTTCATCAAGGCTTCGGCGACGCCGTCCCGGCACATGCCCACGGCGATCTCGGCCGCGGCGTGGCTGTGCTCTGCATCCACGATGCGAAAGCCCTTGATGTCGATGCCGAACTCCTCGGCCACTGCGCGGATCTTGTGCTCCGGGCCGACCAGGATGGGGTCGACCAGGCCGGCCTTGGCCGCCTGTATCGGGCCCAACAACGACTCCTTGTCGCACGGGTGCGCCACCGCGATCGGCACCGGCGACAGGCCGGCTGACACCGACAGCAGGTGACGGTAGCGCAGTTCGCGGTCGGAAATGGTGACTGCGGGCAGCACCACGCGCTCGCGCTTGATCTTCTCGGTGGGCGCCATCACCTCGGCGAGGCCGTCGATGACCTTCAACCCGTCCTGGTTGAGCGCCAGGCAGTCGAAGATGATGTGATGGTTGTGCTCGAACTTTTCCTTGCAGGTGACGGTGATCGTCAGCGTGTCGCCGATCGTGATCGGACGCCAGAAGTTGAGTCCTTGCGAGACATACACCGTACCCGGGCCGGGGAATTCGGTGCCCAGTACGGTCGAGATCAGCGTGCTGCCCCACATGCTGTGGCCAACCACCTCGCGGAACTGGCTGGAGCGGGCGTATTCGATGTCGACGTGGGTCGGGTTGACGTCACCGGACATCGCCGCGAACAGGTGGATGTCTTCCGGACGCAGGGTGCGGACCAACTGGGCGAAGTCGCCGACCTGGATCTCGTCGAAGGTGCGGTTCTGGATGAACTGGGGGGCGGGATGTTCCATGAAGACTCTCTTTTATGTGCGTTGCAGCATGGCATTTTAGACGCTGCTAATGATTGCCAGAAGTGGAAAAACGTCTAAATTGTGCAATGCGTCAATCTATGCTGGATTTGGTGGCTTGGTAGTGTGGTTATCACCTATCCACCATGCATTTGCTCACGTATTGCCTCTCGGCACGATGGTAAACTCCGCGCCAACTCACCAATCCGCAGGGAATTCCCATGGAAGTCGTCGTTCTCGCTGCTGGTCAGGGCAAGCGCATGCGCTCGGTTCTGCCCAAGGTTCTGCAGCCCATTGCCGGCAAGCCGATGCTGGCTCACGTACTGGATGCGGCACGCACGCTGGATGCGCAGCGCATCTGCGTGGTTTATGGGCATGGCGGCGAGGTGGTACGCGAGCGTCTGGACGCCCCTGACCTGGCCTGGGCGCGACAGGCCCCGCAATTGGGTACCGGTCATGCGGTGCAGCAGGCGCTGCCGCACCTGACTGACGGCGACATGGCGCTGGTGCTGTATGGCGACGTGCCGCTGATTGGTGTGCCCACGCTGCGCCGGCTGGTGGCGGCCGCGGGCGGTAAGCGCCTGGCGCTGCTCACCGTCAGGATGGACAACCCGACCGGCTACGGCCGCATCCTGCGCAACGCCGCAGGCGAGGTGACGCGCATCGTCGAGGAAAAGGACGCGACCGACGATGAGCGCAAGGTGCAGGAGGTCAACACCGGCATCCTCATCGCCCCGGTGACAAGCTTGCGCGACTGGCTGAGCCGCATCGGCAACGACAACGCCCAGGGCGAGTACTACCTTACCGACATCATCGGCCTGGCCGTGGCCGACGGCATCGAAGTCGCCGCCGTGCAGCCCGATGCCTTTGCCGAAACCCTGGGTGTGAACAACAAGGCGCAGCTCGCCGAACTCGAGCGCCTGCACCAGGGCAACATCGCCCGTCGCCTGATGGACGAGGGGGTGACCCTGATCGACCCCGCGCGCATCGACGTGCGCGGCAGCCTGACGGTCGGTCGCGACGTCGAGATCGACGTCAATTGCGTGTTTGAAGGCAGCGTCGAACTCGGCGACAACGTACGCATCGGCGCCCACTGCGTCGTCCGCAATGCGTGCATCGGCGCCGGCACCCGCATCGAAGCCTTCAGCCATGTCGACAGCACCACCATGGGGCAGGCCTGCGTGATCGGGCCCTATGCCCGCACCCGTCCGGGTACGGTGCTGGGCAGCGACGTGCATCTGGGCAACTTCGTCGAGGTCAAGAACAGCATCATCGCCGACCACTCCAAGGCCAACCACCTGGCCTACGTGGGCGACGCGGACATCGGCAGCAAGGTCAATATCGGTGCCGGCACCATCACCTGCAATTACGACAGCGCCAACAAGCACCGCACCATCATCGAAGACGACGTTTTCATCGGCTCCGACACCCAGCTCGTCGCGCCGGTGCGCGTCGGCCGGGGGGCCACGCTTGGCGCTGGTACCACGCTGACCAAGGATGCGCCGCCCGACCAGCTCACGGTGACCCGTGTCAGGCAAATCAGCGTGATGCACTGGAAGCGCCCGGTGAAGCAGCCACGCTGAGCGGGCCCGGTTCCGAACCCATCCGAATCACCCCTGAATTCTGTCTTTAAGGAAGTCCCGCTATGTGTGGCATCGTTACCGCCATTGCAACCAACAACGTCGTCCCAGTGTTGCTTGAGGGCCTGCGCAAGCTCGAATACCGCGGCTATGACTCCGCCGGCCTCGCTGTGCTGTCGGGTGAGCTCACCCGTCTGCGCTCCCCCGGCCGCGTTGCCGATCTCACCGCGCTGGCCGACGCCAGCCAGCTCTCGGCCAGCATCGGCATCGCCCACACGCGCTGGGCCACCCACGGCGTGCCGTCCGAGCGCAACGCCCACCCGCACATCTCCGACGGTCTGGCGGTCGTGCATAACGGCATCATCGAGAACTTCGAGGCCATCAAGACCAGTCTGCAGGCACGCGGCTACGTGTTTACGTCCGAGACCGACACCGAGGCCATCGCCCACCTGGTGCACAGCAAGCTGCAGGACACGCCCGACCTGTTCGAGGCCGTGCGCCTCGCCACCAACGAACTGGCCGGCGCCTACGCCATCGGCGTACTGGCCGAGGCCGATCCCTTCCGTGCCATCGTCGCGCGCCGCGGCTCGCCGCTGCTGCTGGGCGTGGGCGAAGAAGGTATGTATGCCGCCTCCGACATGGCCGCGCTGCTGCAGGTCACGCGCAAGGTGGTGTATCTGGAGGACGGCGACCTCGCCGAGCTGCGTCGCGACAGCTATCGCATCACGCTCGCCGACGGCACGCCGGTCGAACGCGAAATGCACCTGTCCAGCCTGTCGGCCGATGCCGTGGAGCTGGGCCAGTTCCGCCACTACATGCAGAAGGAAATCTTCGAGCAGCCGCAGGCGCTGGCCAACACGCTGGAGCTGATCACCGGCGGCGCCGGCATCAGCCCGCAGCACTTTGGCGCGCGCGCGGGCGAGGTCTTCGACGGCGTGCGTCGTGTGCTCATCCTGGCTTGCGGCACCAGTTACCACGCCGGTCTGGTTGCACGCTACTGGATCGAGTCGATTGCGAAAATCTCGGTCACGGTCGAGATCGCCAGCGAATACCGCTACCGCGAGTCGGTTCCCGACGCCGACACCCTGGTCGTCGTCATCTCGCAGTCCGGCGAAACGGCCGACACCCTGGCCGCGCTCAAGCACGCCAAGGCGCTTGGCATGCTGCGCACGCTGGCGATCTGCAACGTGCCCGAATCGGCCATCGTGCGCGAGACCGCACTGCGCTTCATCACCCGCGCCGGCCCCGAGATCGGCGTCGCCTCCACCAAGGCCTTCACCACCCAGCTGGCGGCCTTTGCACTGCTGACGCTGTCGCTCGCCAAACTCAATGGCCACCTGAGCGAAGCCGACGAAGAACGTCACCTGAGCGCGCTGCGCCACCTGCCGGTCGCGGTGCAGAAAGTGCTCGAGCTCGAACCCGAAATCGAACGCTGGGCACAGCGCTTTGCCAGCAAGGAACATGCCCTGTTCCTCGGCCGTGGCCGCCATTGGCCGATCGCCATGGAAGGCGCGCTCAAGCTCAAGGAAATCTCCTACATCCACGCCGAAGCCTACGCCGCCGGCGAGCTCAAGCACGGCCCGCTGGCCCTGGTCGACAAGGACATGCCGGTGATCGCCGTGTCCCCGGCCGATGAGCTGCTGGAAAAGCTCAAGTCCAACCTGCAGGAAGTGCGCGCCCGCGGTGGCGAGCTGTACGTGTTCGCCGACGCCGGCAGCGAAATCCCCGAATCGGAAGGCGTGCACATCCTGCACATGCCCGAGCACTACGGCATGCTGTCGCCGGTGTTGCACGTGATCCCGCTGCAACTGCTGTCGTATCACGCGGCACTGGTGAAGGGTACGGACGTGGATAAGCCGCGGAACCTGGCGAAGAGTGTGACGGTGGAGTGAGTCGCGAAGGCGGCAGGCTGTTGTTCCTGCCTATTTGGGTAAGGTCGAAAACGCCTAGCGGGAAGCTAGGCGTTTTTTGTGGGCCCTACTTGGTGAGCTCGGGGTTTGGAGGGTTCCGAAGAAATGCTTGTGCGATCAAACCAGCACCGAACGCGCTTTCCCTATCCGCAGCCTGCCTGCGGACGCCGAGGGAGTCTCGATACGTTCGCGCTGGGTTGCGTGGGGGCATGGAGGTGCGATTGCCATGGCATGTTGCCAAATCTGGAGATTTGCCGGTCGGCTAAAGAAACTGAAATAGGCGTCGATAACCGTTGGGAGAATTAGCCGACCCTTTCCGTTGCCGATCTCTGCGTTGAGCCGCCATGACTTTTTCCAGCAGCTGACGCATGGCCCAAGAAACCACGCACAGGTCTCACACTCATGAAATCACCCATCGGCAAGCAACTCGCCGCCGCATTGCTTGCGCTGACCCTGACCACCTCCTCCATGGCAGCGGACATCTTTCTGATTGCCAGCTATCACGAGACGGACGCCTGTGGCCAGCCGCAGTACGAGGCCGCGATGGATGCCCTGAAGCAGGGGGGATTCGCCAGCCTGTCCAGTAAGGGCTACTTCCTCGACTCCCGTGTCGCCCCCAAGGAAGAGGTGGCCAAGGCCATCGAGCAGATCAGGAAGGACATCCGTGCCGAAAAACCGAAGCTCGTCTTTACGATCGACGATACGGCGTTTGCCATGCTCTACGAAGAGGTGCTGCAGCAGCCGGAGACGAAGATGGTCTTTTCGGGCCTCAACCGCAAGCTCGACTACTACAACGACAGGGCCCACTTCCTCAACAAGCGTTCGCCCGTCGCCAACATCACCGGTGTGTTCGAGTACCTCTTCATGCGCGAACAACTCGCCATGCTGGAAGCGGTGCTAAACCGACCGCTCAGGAAGGTCGCCGTGCTCTATTCAACGGATGCGGTAGGCGTCATCCTGAAAGACCAGATAGTCGATGAGCTCAAGGGCACACCGTACGAGAACCAGATCGTGCTGTTTTCCGCGGAAGACATCCCCACCATGATCAACAATGCGAAGGCGATCAATGCTGATGAGTAGATCGACGCCTACGTTCCGGTGACAATGTCGGTGCTCGACCCTGCGGACAATAAGCGGAAGACCATGAGTATGGTCGCGCCCACGTTGACCAAGACCATACGCAAGATCGATCTCTCGCTGAACTCCTCGTTCACCGAGTACGGTTTCTTTGGCGGTGTCAGCATCGATTTTTACCAGATGGGCTTCCAGACTGGCTTCCTCGCCACCAAGCTGCTGAAAGGCGGTGCCGCCAAGGAAATCTCCGTCGAGGATGCCAAGCGCTCGATCATCGCGGTCAATCGGACACGGATGCAGGAACTCGGCATCGAACTCAGTCCGGAGGCGCGCAGCATCGTGGACAAGTGGATTCAATGACGTTCTGATCGTCCGATGACTGATTTCGGGGTTCTCCCTCTGCTGCCCAGCTTCGCCGCCCTGGGGGTGATCGCCTACGCGGCGTTTCTGTCAGCCACCGCGCTCAGCACCCATCGTTTCCTGAGAGCCTGCGCGAACGTTTCCCCGCGCGAGACGGCCCATGTCATCGCGTTCACCCTGGCCTGGGCCGCGAGCGGCTTGCCCACGCTGCTGGCGAGTCCGCCGGCGCTGCCCATGCCGGTCGACGACATCTGCTGGAGCTTGGCGCTTGCCGCCTCATGGTTGCTGCCGGGTCTGCCGGATCGGCGAAGTGAGCTGGCCTGGCGCTTTGCACTTGCGGTCGGCATAGCGGGCATCCTGTTTTTTGGTGCTGCCTCGGCCTTGGCGCTACCGCTGTTCGCAGCGGGGGCGCTGATGCTGTTGCGCGGGCGACTGGAATGTGACTTGCGGCGCTGGACCTGCCTCTCGATCGGCCTGTTGTTCGTCCTGGCCGGAATCGGCGTTCAGATGCAAGCGACCTATCTGATCCAGTCTGGTCAGATTCTGGTTCTGGTGGCGCTGATCCTCCGCTACTGGTGGCGCGCCGGCCTTTCCGGTCGCCTTCTTACCCTGCTGGCCGTTGGCCTGCTGTTGTTCCCCGGGCTGCTGGCCATTGCCGGACGGATCGTGGTGGCCAATGAGGTCGAATTCCGCTCCAAGCTCCTGCAGGATGCTGGTGCGCGGCTGGAGTTGATGAAGAGCCGGATCGAGAGCACGAGCGCCTATGGTTTCAGCCTGCTGAAAATGGCCACCTCGGACCCGATTGCGCTTGCTGCTGTGACGCAAGTCGGCCAAGGCCACGACTTTCAGTTCCGCATCCTCAACCGGCGCATCGGTGCCGACCTTACCTTCCTGATGGACGACAAAGGGGAGGTGATCGCCACCTCGGACCCGGCACTCAAGGGGAAGAACTTCCGCTTCCGGCCCTACTTTCAGGCGGCCATGAAGGGGGACAGCACCGAGTACCTGGCCCACGGTGCCGTGACTGGACTGAAACGGGTCTTTTACGCCCGCCCGATCCATGACGGCACGGCGAATGTCAGTGCGGTGATGGTGGTCGGCTTCAACCTTGATGCCCTTGTGGGTGACAACGTGCGTATGGACAAAACAATCCTGAACCGTGAGGGGGTCATCCTGTACGGTCCGGAGTCGTTCGGCCGGGGCGCCTTGTTTCCGCCGGAAAAGATCGCCCTGAGCCTGGCGAATGAGCGCCTCTTCGCGCCGGAGGATTTCGTCCACCTCGGGTTTCAAAGAATCGATGAGCAGTGGGTGCGCGATGCGGCGGGACGCCCTTGGCTGTGGGCCTCGGTGACCCTGCCCGGCGGCGTTTGGGAGGTGAGCAAGATTGTTTCCACCGATCCCTTGCTGGCCTTCCGCGACAATCAGATGCTGATGGTCATGCTGTTCATTTTCGTTGTGCTGCTGCTCGCCGTTCATTACCTGCAAAGCCATACTTTCGTTGCCCAGCTGCTCAGCGAGGTGGACAGGCGAGGCCACGCCGAAGAGGCCGAGCGCCTCGCCCGCGGAGAAGTGGAACTTCAGCGCGACCATCTTGAAGAGATCGTCCAGGCCCGCACGCACGATCTCTCCGTTGCGAGGGAAGTCGCCGAGGCGGCGAGCCGGGCGAAGAGTGAGTTTCTCGCGACCATGAGCCACGAGATTCGAACACCCATGAACGGCATCCTTGGCATGACCGAACTGCTGCTTGATTCCGAGCTGGCCGCGCGCCAGCGCCGCTTTGCCGAAGCGGTGCATCAGTCCGGAGTTCATCTGCTGGGGATCATCAACGACGTTCTCGACTTCTCCAAGATTGAAGCTGGAAAGCTGGAACTGGAGAAGGTCAATTTTCAGCTGAGGGATATGGCAGAGGAAATCGCCTCGCTCCTCGCCCCGCAGGCCGATGCCAAGGGCGTGGAGATAGTCTGCGACATCCCCCACGATCTGCCAGTGGCGCTTCAGGGCGATCCGTTACGCTTGCGGCAGGTACTGGTCAACCTGGTCGGCAACGCGGTGAAATTCACGCAGGACGGCGAGGTGGTGATGGGGGCGCAACTGGTGGCAGAGACTGCGGCCGCCGCGCGCTTGCGCTTCGAGGTACGGGACACCGGTGTAGGTATTTCGCCGGAGGCGCAGAAGCGGCTGTTTGCCCCCTTCACCCAGGCGGACAGCTCGACTACGCGCCGCTTTGGCGGAACCGGGCTCGGCTTGGTGATTGCCCAACGCCTGGTCGAAATAATGGGCGGTAAGCTCAAGCTGGCGAGCGAGCTGGGCAAGGGCTCCATCTTCTCTTTCGAAATCGAACTGCAAAAGCAGGACCAGCACGCGCGGCCAGCGCCGCACGCGGGCGGTCTGAGTGGGCTCAACGTCCTGGTGGTGGACGACAATGCCGCTAGTCGCAAGATTCTGGCCCATCAGCTTAGCGCCTGGTCCATGCGCTGCAGCACCTGCGAAGGTGGGCCGCGGGCGCTGGGCTTGCTCCATGACGGGGCGGCACGCGGCACGCCGTTTGATCTGGCGATCATTGACCAGCGTATGCCGGGGATGGACGGCATCGAGCTGGCCCGAGTGATCAAGGCGGAGCGGGCAATTGCCGGAACACGATTGATCATGCTGAGTTCGGCGATGCTCTCCGCGCAGTCGCAGGAGCGCGCCGATGCGGGGGTCGTCTGCGACCTGACGAAACCGGCGCGGCAATCCGATCTGTTTCGCGCCCTGGTGACCGCCATGGGCAGCGGCACGGTGGCAGCCGGCGCAGATACCGGCGCTGTGCGCGAGTCTGGCCAGCCGACACCGGTGCGCGAGTGGCTTGGCGGGCGAGTGCTTCTGGTCGAAGACAACCGGGTCAACCAGGAGATTGCGCTCTTCATGCTGGAAAGCCTGGGCGTCATGGCTGTCCTTGCCGTCGACGGCCGGCAGGCCGTCGACGCGCTTGTACGTGAGACTTTCGACGCTGTTCTCATGGACTGTCAGATGCCCGAAATGGACGGCTTCGAGGCTACGGCGACAATCCGCAACCGTGAGCACGACGCTGGCAAGGGATATCGACTTCCCATCATTGCGCTGACCGCCAACGCGATCGAAGGCGATCGCGAGCGTTGTCTGGCCGCGGGGATGGACGATTACTTGAGCAAACCCTTCAGCCGCGAGCAACTCGCCGGCACCCTCGCCCGCTGGATCAAGCCACTGGCCCCGGCTGCCCCAACGTCGGCCACCGCGCCGCGCGCTGCCGAGGTTTAGGGGGCGGGCCGCGACCGGGACGGCTGCTTGATCCTCGCGTACTGTGACGTGCTGCCCGCTATGCCCGATGAGGCTCTGTGATGGGTAGAAAAAACACAAGGAGACATTCAATTGACCACAGAGCACCAGGAGTGGGGCCCCATCTTGCGGGAGCTGGAGCAACGTCGCGCTGCTGCTCAGGCCATGGGCGGGGAAGAAAAGGTCCAGCGCCACCGCAGCACCGGCAAGCTGGATGCACGCCAGCGACTTGCGCGGCTTTTTGATTCAGGCACTTTCGTGGAGTTGGGCGCTTTTGTTGGTGGTGTCGCGGTACAAGGTGCGTCACCTGTGCCCGCCGATGCATTGGTTGCAGGGTTTGGAGAGATGGCTGGGCGACCTGCGTTGGCCTGCGCCGAAGATTTCACCGTGCTTGGCGGCTCCATCGGCGATGGGGCAGCGGACAAGCGTTACCGACTTACCCAGCTCGCAGCGCAGGAGCGTGTGCCACTGATCTTCATGCTCGAGGGCGCCGGACACCGCTTGACCAACACTCATGCGGGCCGGCGCCCCAACGATCTGCAAGGCCTGGCTGACCTCTCCGGCCAGGTCCCGATCGTCTGTCTTGTCATGGGTGCTGCTGCCGGACATGGTGCGCTGACGGCCCCGATGTCGGACTTTGTGGTCATGACGGAAGCTGCGTCGATGTTTGCTGCCGGCCCTCCGCTGGTGAAGGCGGCTACCGGCGAGACGGTGACCAAGGAGCAGCTCGGCGGCCCGCAAGTGCATGTGGCTGTCTCGGGCGTAGCGCATAACCTTGCCACCGATGACGAGGCTGCGATTGATCTGGCGCGCCGCTATCTATCCTATTTCCCATTGAATGCGTGGGAGCGTGCGCCCAGGCAAACCCGCGGCGATATCGGCGAACGCCGACTGGATGGCATCCTTGACCTGATCAGCCCAAACACACGCAAGCCCTATCGGATGCGAAACGTGCTGCAGCTACTCGTCGATGAGGGCAGCATGCTCGAGATCCAGCCGAAGTTCGGCGCAGCGGTCGTTGTGGCGCTCGCTCGTCTGGGGGGGCAAAGCGTGGGCATTGTGGCGAACGATCCGAGTGTGATGGCCGGCACCATCGATGCAGATGGCGCTGACAAGGCAACGCACTTCATGGAGGTCGCTGGTGCGTTCAACCTGCCAATGATTTTTCTGGCCGACAACCCCGGCGTGATGAGTGGAACACGGGCCGAGCAGTCCGGCGTGCTTCGCCATGCTGCACGCATGTTCGTCGCTCAGCGTCGCTTGCGGGTGCCGAAGTTGCACGTGACCTTGCGAAAGGCATTCGGCTTTGGCTCCTCGATCATGGCGATGAATCCGTTTGACGGTCAGACGCTGTCTCTTGCATTTCCCGCGGTGACGCTGGGTTCTTTGCCTGTTGCCAGCGGTGCAGACTCCGCAAAACTGGACGATGCCACTCGGGCAAGGATCGAAGCGGAGCAGACCGGGGGCTCCTACCATGTCGCAGACAGAATGGTGTACGACGACGTCATCGATCCGCGCGATCTGCGCAATGCACTGATGCGTGGTCTGACGCTCTGTGCCGGCCGTCTCACGGAAGCTTGTGGCCCGATGCGCGTATCGGGCATCACGCCGTGAGCGCTATTGAGGCTGACGTCGATAAGCCTGCAACTCGCTGACTTGCGCTGCAGCGTCATCAATTATCATTCGGTCTTCGTTGCGGCTGCAACGTTCGGTGGTTTGCGCGGCGTCGAGCCTGGCGGCCTGCAGGCAGCACTTTTGAGAACACGATGACCAATCCCCAGCCCAATAATCCGCTGCATGGCCTGACGCTGGAGCAGATGCTCAACGAGCTTGTGGCGCGGCTCGGCTGGGCAGCACTTGGGCGGCGGGTCAACATTCGCTGCTTCACCCACGAGCCCAGCGTTGCCTCAAGCCTCAAGTTTTTGCGGCGTACGCCCTGGGCCCGAGAGCAGGTTGAAGCGCTTTATCTTGATACGGTGGGTGATGCCCGAGGGGCAAGCCGCCATCAACGACCGCATAAACCCTTTGAGTAGACCTGATACATGAAGACCCCAAGCAGAATCGAACCGCTGGTCACTGACGGGCTTGTGGACCATGTCCAGCGCCAGCTCATGAGCGGCAAGGAAGCCATGGTCTATGTCGTGCAATGTGGTGACGAGCTCCGTTGCGCCAAGGTGTACAAGGAAGCCAACAAGCGCGGTTTCCACAAGGCGGTGGATTACACCGAGGGGCGCAAGATCAAGAACAGTCGCCAGGCACGCGCGATGGCCAAGGGCTCGCGTTACGGTCGGCAGGAGCAGGAGGCCGCGTGGCAGCATGCCGAGGTGGATGCGCTGCGGCGGCTTGCGGCGGCCGGTGTGCGCGTGCCGACGCCGTACGACTTTCATGAGGGCGTGCTGTTGATGGAACTGGTGACCGATGAAGACGGCGAACCAGCACCGCGACTCAACGACGTCGAGCTCAGCGAGGACGATGCGCGACGTTTCCATGCCGATCTTGTGCGGCAAGTGGTGCGTATGCTGTGTGCCGGTATCGTCCATGGTGACTTGTCCGAGTACAACGTACTGGTCGACCGCGACGGTCCGGTGATCATCGATCTGCCGCAGGCGGTCGACGCCGCTGCCAACAGCAACGCCCGCGCCATGCTCGAGCGCGACGTCGACAATCTCGCGGATTACTTCAGCCAGTTTGCCCCCGATCTGCGCAATACCGCTTACGGCAAGGAAATCTGGGCGCTGTACGAGTCTGGCAAGCTTCAGCCGGAGACGGTGCTCACCGGTCTCTTTGCAGAAGAAGAGGCGCCGGCCGATGTGGGAGAGGTGATGCAGGTCATCGAGGCCGCGCTCAGGGAAGAGGCTGCGCGCCAGGCGGGCAGGGTGGAGGCCGGCAAGGCCTGAGCGCCGAGCTGATCATCCATGCGCCCCCTCTTCACCATCTCGGCTGACGAAATCGAATTCAATGCGATTCGCGCGCAGGGAGCGGGTGGGCAGAACGTCAACAAGGTGTCGAGCGCGGTGCATCTGCGCTTCGACATCGCAGCTTCCAGTCTGCCCGAGGCAGTCCGGATGCGGCTGCTTCAACTTGACGATCATCGCATCAGCAAGGACGGCATCGTGATCATCAAGGCGCAGAGTTTTCGCAGTCTGGAGAAAAACCGTGCCGAGGCGATACGTCGGCTGGAGGAGCTGATCAACCGGGCGGCGGTGGAGCCGAAGGCCAGACGTGCGACGCGGCCGACGCGTGGCTCGATTACCCGGAGGCTGGACGGCAAGGCTCGGCGTGCGTCGGTGAAAGCGGTGCGACGGAAGGTGAGCGAGTAACGCAGGGCAGCTCAGTCACCGACTGATTTGTCCGGCGCTTCCCCGGACTTCGGCCTTTCAGGCCAGTGCCGTGTCCAGCATCATCATCAGCACAAAGCCCACCAGCAGGCCTGCGGTGGCGTAGACCTCGTGGCCCTTCCGGTGTGACTCGGGGATGATCTCGTGGCTGACCACGAACAGCATGGCACCCGCAGCGAAGCCCAGGCCCCAGGGCAGCAGGGGAGCGGACCAGGCAACCACGGCAGCGCCGAGCACCGCGGCGATGGGTTCGACCAGGCCGGAGGCCATGCCCAGCATGACCGAGAAGGCCCGGCTATAGCCCGCCGACAGCAGGGCGACAGCCACGACCAGCCCCTCCGGAATGTCCTGTATGGCAATTCCGGTGGCCAGCGCGGTGCCACGCACGACATCGTTGCCGGCGTAGCCGACACCGATTGCCAGGCCTTCGGGCAGATTGTGCAGCGCGATGGCGAAAACGAATAGCCAGGTCCGGCGCAGGCGCTGTACCTCGATGCCTTCGCGGCCCTTGATGAAGTGCTCGTGCGGCAGCACCCGGTCGAGGGCGAGCAAGGTGACCCCGCCCAGCAGGATGGCAGCCGCCATGATCGCGCCCGCGGCCCAGGGGCCGTGGCCCTCCTGCGCGGCCGCTGTGAGCCCCGGGATGGTCAGGGAAAAGGCGGTTGCTGCCAGCATGATGCCCGCGCCGAAACCAAACATCGCATCCTGCACGCGGTTTGACAGCGTACGCATGGTCAGGATGGGCAGCGTGCCCGCTGCGGTCGCCCCCGCCGCCACCAGCCCACCCACCAGGGCCAGTGCCAGTGTGGGCAAATGCGCGTCGAGATACGCCCAGAGCTGATACACCCCCAGGCAGAGCAGCACGCCCGATACGCTGGCCCATATGATTCCGCTACGAAGACTGCGGCGACAAGCTTCCATGGCGTTCGAACAACGACCTTGTGTCACACGATTGGCAAAGGCTTGACGAGTCAAGCCGGCATCCCTGCGCTGCAATACCGTTCAGCCCCGGAAGGCGCCTCTCTCGGCCAGCAGTACCCAAGGGGGGAAGCCTTGTTTCGGGTGGCTGGCTACCATTGTGCATGCTTGATGGCCGATCGCACCAGTCGGGGCTGATGCTGCGGGGGGCTGTACCGTGCGTATTCCGCCAACCCAGCGCCGAGGCGCCTGCGGCACCCTGTCGGTGGCGCTTGTTTCGGTAGCGCTTGTGACCGCTCTGCACTTGTTTGTCAGGTTCGAAGAGCTGAGTCGTCTCAAGCGTTTCATGCCGCTCCATCGCCAGCGATGAATGTCCGCATCCAGCGCTCCACTTCCTGAGCGGGAAGGGGCCTGCTCAAGAAGAATCCTTGCGCACACTTGCAGCCCACCTTTTTCAGGGCGGCAACCTGCCCCTCGGTTTCCACACCCTCGACGACTGTTCGCAAGCCTAGCGCCTCTGCCATCGTCACCACCGCCTGAACGATGGCCAGGTCGCAGGCAGAGCTCTCGATATCCTGGACAAAGCTGCGGTCAATCTTCAGGCAATCGATCGGCAGGCGATGCAGTTGGGCAAGCGAGGAATAGCCCACTCCGAAGTCGTCCACCGCGATACCGACGCCGAGTTGCTTCAGTCGAGTGAGCAAGTGCATGGTTTCGATACCATCCGAGGTTAGGGTCGACTCGGTGATTTCCAGTTCCAGGCGATCAGGCGCAATGTTGTGGCGGTAAAGAGCGGACTCGATCATTTCAGCAAAATTGGCACGTATTTCGACTGGCGATACATTCACGGCGACCCTGGGCACTTTGAGCCCCGCCAGGTCCCAGGCCTTGAGCTGAGCCAGCGCCATGTCGAGCACCTTGCGTGTGAGCTCATTGATGAATCCGCGCTGTTCGGCCATGGGCACGAAATGATTGGGCGGCAGAATGCCGAAGCGGGGGTGATTCCAGCGCACCAGTGCTTCGACGCCGCACAGCTGGGTTTCGCCGAGCATGACCTGGGGCTGGAAATGGAGCAGGAGCTCGTCCCGCTTGAGCCCTTCGCGCAGATCGCCGTCAAGTATTTGCAGTTCCTCGGCCCGGTCGCTAAGCGCCTTCGAATAGAGACCGACACGGTTGCCGCCGCCTTGTTTGGCGTGGTACATCGCCAGGTCGGCGTGACGCAGCAACTGGTCACCCTGGCGACCATGCTCGGGGAACAGGGCGACGCCCACCGATGCCCCGAGGTACAAGGTGTGCCCTTTGACATGGATGGGGCGCTGCAGGGTCGTGATGACCTTGTTGGCGACCTGCATCGCTTCAACGCTGCTCGATATGTCAGGCAGAACGGCGGCAAACTCGTCGCCGCCCAGGCGGGCCACGGTGTCCGAGCTGCGTAGGCAGGCATGGAGGCGTTCGGCGATCATGACCAGGGCATCGTCGCCGACGTCGTGGCCCAGGGTGTCGTTGATGGGCTTGAATTTATCCAGGTCGATGAACAGCACACCCAGGCTGGTCTTTCGCCGCAAGGCAGAACGAACGTGCTGATCAAGTCGATCGCGAAACGTTGCCCGGTTGGGCAGGGCCGTCAGCGGGTCTCGGGTTGCAAGGTGAAGAATATGCGCCTCGGCAGTACGGCGCCGTTCGGACTCTTGTTCCAGATGAATGATGCGTCGGCGTAGTTCGATTTCCGCCAGCGCACTGCTCGCCAGCGTCTTCAGGGCGCGCCGCTGATTGTCGGTCAGTTGCTTCGGCGTGCTGTCGACGACGCACAGCGTGCCGAGTGCTTCGCCGGAAGGCAGAATCAGGGGGACGCCGGCATAGAAGCGTATCTGTGTCGATCCGACAACGAGCGGATTGTCGAAAAAACGAGGATCCTCGCGTGCATCGGCAACTTCCATCATCTCGCATTGCAGGATGGTGTGGGCACAGAAGGCGACCGTCCGCGAGGTTTCGCGCAGTTCAGTCCCGGTGTGGGACAGGAACCATTGGCGGTCTTCCGCAACCAGCGAAATCATTGCAATGGGAACGTCGGCGATCTGGGCAGCAAGGTGGGTGAGGTTGTCGAACGCCTCTTGCTCTTGTGTGTCCAGCAAATGGGTTCCGTAGAGCATTTCGAGCCGGCGGGTTTCACTGGCCGGCAGTGGCGGCAGCCAGGACTGCAGTTGTGCCAGACAGGCGTCAAATTCATGGCTCTTGTCGAAGTAGCCGTTGGCACCCAGATGCTCGCAGGCTTCGCGCAGGGCCTCGTCGGTCTGGTTGGTCAGGATCAATACGCGGGCGCCACAGCCCGCCTCACGGATGCGCCTGAGCGCCTGAACGCCGCTCCCCGGCGACAACGAAAGATCGAGCAATACCG
>Ga0073899_10000936_pt1 | contig 26993 bp, 18 predicted proteins | sample KloWWTmetaKNB5Ph_FD_88975 | JGI IMG/M metagenome (GOLD analysis project Ga0073899, IMG submission 88975) | Active sludge microbial communities from Klosterneuburg, Austria, studying microevolution and ecology of nitrifiers - Klosterneuburg... | ecosystem: Engineered > WWTP > Aerobic digester >... | reverse complement strand
TTCTCGACTTCTTCGGCGATCGAACTGGTCACCGCAGAATTGCCGATGTTGGCATTGATCTTCACGCGGAAATTGCGGCCGATGATCATCGGCTCAGATTCCGGGTGGTTGATGTTGTTCGGGATGATGGCGCGACCACGCGCCACTTCGTCGCGCACGAACTCGGGCGTGATCAGCGATGGAATCACGGCACCGAAGGATTCACCCGGATGCTGCTTTACCGCACCCGTCGCTCGCAACACATCGATCTTCGCGTTCTCGCGGATCGCGATGTATTCCATTTCCGGCGTGATTACACCGCGTTTGGCGTAGTGCATCTGCGACACGTTCGCACCGGCATTGGCAACGCGCGGTGCTTGAACACGCGGGAAGCGCACGCTGGCAAGCTTTGGATCGGCCGCGCGCTGGCGTCCGTAATGCGAGCTCAAGTCGGGCAGCCGCTGGCTATCTCCGCGCGACACGATCCAAGACGCGCGAAGCTCGGCAAGGCCAGCGGTCAAATCGATCTTCACCGCATCGTCGGTATACGGGCCCGAAGTGTCATACACCGCGAACGGTGGTTTTTCTCAGCGCCAAACAGCTTCGGTGTATCGCCGAGCACGACCTCGCGCATCGGCACGCGAACACCACTCGGTCCTTCGACATGGATTTTGCGTGAGCCTGAAATCGGCTGCGTCACCGCTTCCGACAATTCACTGGTTCGACGGATCAGATCGGACGGCAGAGCATTCATGGCAACTCCTCAGTTCACGGATGCGGAGTGCCGACAGCGGTGCCTCAGCCGGTGTCTTCGCTTCCCTACGCCGATACGAATCGGATCAGGTTCAAAGGGTCTCTCTCAGCCGGCACATGGCGCGGCACCCCCGCAGGCGCGCATTGAACCACGAAGCACCCGCTGCGCGAAGTCGACTGTCTCTGACTGACCCGCAACAACGCATCCAATGGACTCAGGCAGAGGCAGCGGCGACCAGATCGCTGGTCTGTCGTCCGACCGCTATTTACCTAGCCTGGACACGATGCCATCGCACACCATGGCCGGATAGTCTGGCAATGTGCGGAACACCGGTGCCGACAACATCGTCTGATAGCGTGCATCATCCAGATCGAGCGCACGAATATGTGCGATCAAATGATCCGGTCCATCGAAGTCGAGCGCATGGATGAATGCATCGGGGTTGAAGTCGCTGCACGCATCCCGTGCACCGAGATAGATCGGCACACTGCCAGATGCTAGTGGTTCGAGCAGCTTTTCGGTGACGTATCCGGGCTGGATCGTGTTCTCGAAGGCAATGGTGTAACGATAGGCACCCAGCTCATGCACCTTGGACGCCATGCGATAGCCGGTGTTGTTGAGCAAGCTGCCGGTGCTGTCGACTCGGCGATAGCGTGACAAGCGAGTGAAGAAGTCGATGCGCGATTGCACGGCATGGCGATAGGTGAAATTGCAGAAGCGCACTTGGCGCGCCATCGAACCCGTACGCGCGCCAACAATACTGGTCCGCAACGGATGGGTAGCGCCGGCGAACAGCGTGACACCCGCGCCGGCACGCGCGTGGCTGCCTTGGCCAAGGTCGGCGCGATCGGCAATGCGATACGGCGTGCCAGTCTCGTCCCAAATGAGATAGATCGCCCATAACGGCAGGCGCGCATAGTCGGGTTGCGGCCGAGGATCGAATCCGAACCTTAGGTCCGGCGTGCCGCCAGCATCGACCGGTTCACCCGAATAGGCAACGAGCAGCGGCTTCCCGGTAAATTCATCGCGTCGCGGCGGCGCTCCGAAAACACTGTAAATGACGACATCCGGCCGATCATCGACGCGCAACACATCAAACTGGCGCGACAGAGCGAATTCGAAGAAGTGGTCCTGCGGCATGCGCTCGGGATCGAACTCGGGCCAGAAGTTGCGGTAACAAACTCGCAGCGTTGGCTTGTTCATTGCCTGCAGTCTCGGTTCAGCGACGCCCATAAGCGCGCAGGAACAGATCGACAACGCTGTCGATATGCGCGGCGATTTCTTTGCGCCGCACCGGTGTGGCACAGCCGCATAACTGCTTGAGATGACCAATACCCTTCAGCAAGCAAAAAAAATGCTGCGCGGCACGCGCGGGTTCGGGAATATCGAGTTGCTTTGCTGCGATCGATTGTTCGAGAAACCGCTCGAATACGAACAGTGTCTTGCGTGGGCCGGCGTCAAAAAACAACTCCGACAGATGCGCGTCTTGGCCAGCGTTTGCAATCATCATGCGGTGCAGAGACAGCGATTCTGGACTGTGAATCAGGCCGTGGAAGCCATGCGCGATCGCCAGCAACGCATCGCGCACTGGGGTTCCCGGCGGCACCTTGAACAGGCCGGCCGGCATCTGTTGCTCGCACTTGGCCTCGACCGCCGCCTTGAACAAGGTGTCCTTGTCGCCGAAGTGGCTGTAGACCGTGAGCTTGGAGACATCGGCAGCTTTCGCGATTGCGTCCATGCGGGTGCCATCGAACCCATGCGTCGCAAACAACCGCTTGGCCGCATCAAGAATGGCCTCGTGCTTGCCCATGTCCTTGGGCCGGCCCGGTGGCTGCGGTTTTTTTGTCGACTCGGACTTCACGGGCCTGATCATAACAATACTGGACAGTTCGGTTTAGTATTCTTACTATACCGCCCAGTTTATTAACCCGTCTACCGGAATCTGCCATGTCCTTGTTCGCGCGCCCGCTCATTGCTGCACTGTTGTCCTCGTTTGTTTTCGTCGCAGCAGGTTGTGGCGGTGGAGGCAAACCGACAGAGGCAATCAAACCGGCGATCGTCGTCAAGCCGGTACCACTGGAAGCACTGGCGATCGAAACCTATGCCGGCGATGTGCGTGCGCGCGTGCAGAGCACACTCGGCTTCCGCGTCGCCGGCAAGATTCAGTCGCGCCTGGTCGATGTCGGCGCGCGCGTGCGCAAGGGACAAACGTTGGCGATGCTGGTGCCGGATGATCTCGACTTGCAGGTCAATGCCTATGCGGCGGCGGTCGCATCAGCCGAAGCCAACCTTGCACTGGCGGATGCCGAACTCGAGCGCCATCGCCAACTACTCGACAAGAAGTACATCAGCCAAGCGTTGTTCGATGCGCGTGCAAACCAGCAAAAAGCGGCAGCGGCTGGGTTGGAACAAGCGCACGCGCAACTCAAAGTGGCGCGCAATCAGACTGCTTACACGCAGCTCAACGCCGATGCCAGTGGCGTCATCACTCAGATCTTGGCCGAGGTCGGGCAGGTCGTTGCAGCGGGTCAACCGGTGGCTGCGCTGGCGCACGAAGGCGAACTCGAAGTCGCCATCGACGTGCCCGAGTCTCGTGTTGGTGAGTTCAAACCGGGCCGAGTCGTGATTGCCGAGATGTGGGCAGCGAGTGGCAAACGCTACCCGGCCACCATTCGTGAAGTCTCGCCACAAGCCGACCCGGTGACGCGCACCAATGCCGTGAAAGTCGCGTTCAATGCACCCGATGGCGACGTGCAGCTCGGCCGCACCGCACGCATCTTTCTGACCGATGCCGCACGCGCGTCATCGGTTTTGGTGCCGCTCTCGGCAGTGCACGAGAAAGACGGCAAGCCGGCAGTCTACGTCGTCGATACGAAGACAAAACGAGTGGCGCTGCGTGAAGTGACGCTCGGCATCTACCGCGAAGACGGTGCGACCGTCACCGGAGGCATTGCCGCCAGCGACTGGGTGGTCGCTAATGGCGTACACAAGTTGCATCCCGGACAGGCGATCAAACCGATCGATCGCGATAACCGCCCGGTGACGCTGTGAACGGTTTCAATCTCTCCGAATGGGCACTGCGTAATCGTCCATTAGTCCTTTACTTCGCGATGGTGTTCGCGATCGCCGGGATTTGGTCGTACATGCACCTCGGACAAAGCGAAGATCCACCTTTCACGTTCAAGGCGATGGTGGTGCGCACCACGTGGCCGGGTGCGACCGCAGAAGAAACTGCGCGTCAGGTGACCGAGCGCATCGAAGAAAAACTTCAGGAATTGCCACAGCTCGAGTTCATCCGCAGTTATTCGCGGCCAGGCGAATCGAACGTATTCGTGGTTGCCAAGGATTCGCTGTCATCGAAGGAGATGCCGGATCTGTTCTATCAGGTGCGCAAGAAGATCAATGACATACGCCACACCTTGCCACAGGGCTCACAAGGCCCGTTCGTCAATGACGAATTCGGCGATACCTTCGGCAATATCTATGCGCTGGTTGGCGATGGATTCGACTACGCGTTGCTGAAGGCCTATGCCGAGCGCGTGCAACTGCAACTGCTGCGCGTGCCAGACGTGGCCAAGGTCAGCTTGGTCGGCTTGCAGGACGAGCGCGTCTACGTTGAGATCTCGAACGCCAAAATCGCAACTTTTGGTCTCGATTTCGGCACTGTCGTACAGCAACTCGAGCAACAGAATGCGGTGACCGCTGGCGGTAGCTTCGAAACCGAACAAGACCGTATCTTCGTGCGCGCCAGCGGCGCCTTCGAGTCGGTCGATGCGATTCGCAACATTACTATTCGCGGAAATGGCCGGCTGTTCCGACTCGGCGACGTTGCCGAAGTCCACCGTGGCTTTGTCGATCCGCCCGCGGCACGCATGCGTTTCAAAGGCAAAGAAGCGATCGGCCTGACCGTAGCGATGAAAAAAGGTGGCGACATCGTGCGCCTCGGTCGCGCACTCGACGAAGCAACTGCCAGCATCGAAAAAGATCTACCGATCGGTTTGGAGTTCGGCCGCGTCGCCGATCAACCGCGCGCGGTGCGTAACTCGATCGCCGAGTTCGTGCGCACCTTGGCCGAGGCCGTCATCATCGTGCTCGCGGTCAGTTTTTTCTCGCTTGGCTACCGCACCGGTCTGGTTGTCGCGCTGTCGATTCCACTAGTGCTGGCGATGACCTTCGCTGCGATGAAATTCTTCGACATCGGTCTGCACAAGATTTCGCTCGGCGCACTTGTACTTGCACTTGGTCTATTAGTCGATGATGCGATCATCGCCGTAGAGATGATGTCGGTGAAGCTCGAACAGGGCTACGACCGTATTCGCGCCGCTGCGTTTACGTATTCGAGCACCGCATTTCCAATGCTCACTGGCACGCTGGTCACCGCGGCTGGCTTTCTGCCGATCGCAACCGCGCAGTCCGGTACCGGCGAATACACGCGCTCGATCTTCCAGGTCGTGACCATCGCGCTGATCCTGTCGTGGATCGCTGCGGTCGTGTTCATTCCGTATCTCGGCTACCGCTTGTTGCCAGACGGCGACAAGCTCAAAGCCGCGCATGCCGGGCATGATCTATACGACACTAGGTTCTATCGCCGCTTCCGTGAAGTGTTGGAATGGTGCCTGGATCATCGCCGCACGGTGATCGCGGCGACGGTACTCGCCTTCATCGTCTCGCTTGGCTTGTTCCGCTTCGTGCAGCAGCAGTTCTTCCCGGCTTCGACCCGGCTGGAGTTGATGGTCGATATGAAGCTGCCCGAGGGTAGTTCACTGCATGCGACCGAACACGCAGTGACCAAGCTCGAGCGTTACCTCGACCAGCAGAAGGGAATCGAGAACTACGTCGCCTACGTCGGCACCGGCTCACCGCGCTTCTACTTGCCGCTCGACCAACAACTGCCGCAGGCCAGCTTCGCGCAATTCGTGGTGCTGACTGAGTCGATTGAGGCGCGCGAGGCTCTGCGCGCTCGCCTGATCCAGTTGTTCGAAGATGACTTTACCGAATTACGCGGCCGCGTCACCCGCCTGGAAAACGGTCCACCGGTCGGCTTCCCGGTACAGTTCAGAGTCATGGGTGAAGACATCCCGACGGTTCGCCGCATCGCCCGCGAGGTTGCTGGCGTGATGCGCGCGAACGCGGACATTGCCAATGTGCACCTCGACTGGGAAGAACCGAGCAAGGTCATCCGCCTGAACATCGACCAAGGTCGTGCACGACAGATGGGTGTGAACTCACAGCGCCTGTCGCAGTTCATTCAAAGCTCGATTTCAGGCTCGCGCATCACCCAATATCGCGAAAACGACGAAATCATCGATGTGATGTTGCGTGGGCCACTCGAAGAACGCGCGAAGCTGTCCTTGCTCGACTCACTGGCAATCCCGACCGAATCTGGAAAGTCGGTACCGCTGGCGCAAATCGCGACCATCGAATACGGGCTTGAGGAAGGCATCATCTGGCGCCGTAACCGTTTGCCGACGGTGACCGTGCGTGGCGATGTCTATGGTCAGGTGCAGCCGCCAACCGTCACGAAACAAGTGGACGCGCAACTGGCGCAACTACGTGCGAATTTGCCATCAGGCTACCTGCTGCAACTCGGCGGCACAGTCGAAGACAGCGCGCGCGGCCAAGCCTCGGTCAATGCCGGCGTACCCTTGTTCATCTTGGTCGTGCTGACCCTGTTGATGCTCCAGCTGAAGAGCTTCGCGCGCACCTTTCTGGTGTTCATGACGGCACCGCTGGGCATGATTGGCGTGACCTTATTCCTGTTGTTGTTCAACACGCCGTTTGGTTTCGTCGCGATGCTCGGCACGATCGCGTTATCCGGCATGATCATGCGCAATTCGGTGATTCTGGTCGACCAGATTGACCATGACATCGGCGATGGCATTGCGCCTTGGGATGCCGTTGTCGGCTCGACGGTTCGGCGCTTCCGACCGATCGTGCTGACTGCGCTCGCCGCGGTGCTGGCGATGATCCCGCTGATGCGTAGCGCCTTCTTCGGACCAATGGCAGTGGCGATCATGGGTGGCCTGATCGTCGCAACTGCATTGACCTTGTTGTTCTTGCCAGCGCTCTACGCGCAATGGTTCAAGGTCGAGCGGCCACAGATCAAGCCGACGGAGCTCGGCGATGATCCATGGCCGGGCGACGAGATCGAGGCCTGATCCGCAAATCGCATCGTTCAAACGTGTGACACGTAGAATGCTGTCACTGACTGGAAGGATCCAAAAGCATGCCCGACGCCAATCCTGCGACACCGCGCATCGGCTTGCGGACGGTTTGGCGACTCGTGATTGGCGCCGCGGCGATCGCGGTGATGCCGGTGGCAACGGGCGAAACCGGGACGCGCCATGAATGGGTATTGGTGCTCGCCAATATCCTGCCGTGGTGCCTGCCCTGGCTGCTGTTTCTGGCACTGTTGCGGCGTCCGTTTGCGGCGACCGTGCTCACCGCGCTGATTCAGATCGGCGTCTACGCCGCCAACGCGATCAAGCTGGAACAACTCGGACTGCCGATCTTGCCGGCCGACCTTGCGGCGCTGCACAACCTCTGGCATGCCCCGACTCTATTCCTGCGCTATGTCGATGTGCATCCGGCGTTCTGGGGCCTGCTGCTGTGCCTGCTATTGGCGTGGTTCGAGTCGCCGCTCGCCGGCTTGACGACACGCGCTCGGACCCTGACGGCGGTGATCGCGGTGGCGCTGATCACGTCGCTCGGTGCACGGCTGCCGCCGTGGCCGGCGCTGTATGGGCGACAGCAACTCGGCATTCCGGTGTGGTTGCCCGCCGATGGCGCACGCGAAGCCGGCGCCATCGCACAATTCCTGCATCTGTATCTGACCACCCAGCAGGAGCTGCGCGAACTCGATCAGGGCGCCTTGCTCGCAGCCAAGAACTGGCTGGCCGCTCGGCCGGAAACGACACATCCCGCTGATGATTTGCCGGACATCGTGGTTATCCAGAGCGAGTCCTTCTTCGACCCCGGCGACCTTGTTGGCGTCGACACCGCCGCCTACGCGCCGCATTTGGACGCGCTGCGTCGACAGCATCTGCATGGACGCCTGACCGTTCCGGCCTACGGTGGCTTGACGACACGCAGTGAATTCGCGTTTCTTACCGCATTCCCGCTGCGCGGCGAGCCGGTACTGGAATACCCGTATCAAGCACTGGTTCATCGCGTAATGCCGGCGCTGCCTTGGGTGTTGCGCGAGCACGGCCTGGCGACGACCGTGCTGCATCCCTACGTACGACAGTTCTATCAGCGTGACGTCGCCATGCCACTGCTTGGTTTCGAACACTTCGTCGATGAGAGCGTTTTTTCGGCGGAAGACCGCCATGGTCATTACATCGCCGATGCCGCGATGAATCGTCAAATCCAAGATGAGCTCGGCGCGCCAGGTCATCAGTTCGTGTTTGCAATCAGTATCGAGAACCACAGCCCATGGGACAGTCCGAGACCGATTGGCGATGTCGCCTTGCCTGCACTCCCGCCGGCGATGACATTGGACGAACGCGGCGCGTTGGCCATGCGCCAATACCTGCACCATCTTGCCCGTGGCGACCAAGCGCTGGGCGAACTTGTCGACTGGGTCATGCAGCGTAACGAGCCCACCTTGTTGCTGTTCTACGGCGACCATCTACCGGCGATGCACTACGTCATCGAGCACTTGCCGTGGGACGACGGGCAGTTGGCGTTTCAGCAGACCACGCCGTGGTTGCTCGTCGATAACCGAAATCCACCTACGCGTGAACGTATTGATCTTGCGGCGTCCGAACTCGCGGCGCTGCTGCTGCATCAGGCCGGGATCGACACGGCCACGCCTTTTGCCGGCATCGACCGCCTGCGGCGCGCGCGCGCATCTGGGGAACTCGATGCCAAATGCGTCGACGACTGGCAACGGGCACTCGCCACCGCATCGATTGCCGGAGACGACGCCCGCTGATGTCGGCCACTGGCCACACGCCATCGATCAAAATGGAACAGCCGCATCCTGAGCGAAAAACGCCTGCACATCGGCGAGTTCGCGGGTGCGCGGCATCGGCGGCAGGCTATCGATGAAGGTACGCCCGTAGCCTTGGGTGACGAGGCGCGGGTCGCCGAACATCAGCACGCCGCGATCATGGATATCGCGGATCAGGCGGCCGGCACCCTGCTTCAGCGCGATTGCGGCTTGTGGAATCTGCAACTCCGCAAACGGATTGCCGCCATGCTCGCGGATCGTTCGGATGCGCGCATCGAGCACCGGATCGTCCGGCGGTGCAAATGGCAGCTTGTCGATCACCACCACACTGAGCGCGTCGCCACGTACGTCCACGCCCTCCCAGAAACTCGCGGCCCCCAGCAACACCCCATGACCCGACGCACGGAAGGCATCCAGCAGCGCCGAACGCGGTGCGGTGCCTTGCACGAAGAGTGGGAAGCGCGAGTGCGCAAGCAACTCGGCGGCCTGACGCAGCGCGCGGTGCGTGGTGAACAGCAGAAATGCGCGACCATTCGAGGCTTCCAGCACCGGCATCGCCAGATTCACGACGGCGCGCGTGTGCTCGGGCGAATTTGGTGCCGGCAAGCCCTTGGGCAGATACATCAGCCCTTGAGTCGCGTAATCGAATGGACTCGCCAAGGCCAAGGTACGCGGCTGCTGCAAGCCCATCTGTCCAAGGTAGTGACTGAACTTGCCGGCGACCGCCAGCGTTGCCGAAGTGAATATCCATGCCGCGTTCAAGCGTTCGCGGAATTCACGCAGCGGCTCCGACGCATCAAGCGGCGTTGCGGTCACGGTGAGGTGGCGCTCGCTGGTTTCGTACCAGAGCACGTGGCCATCCGGCTCCGGATCACGCCACAACGATAATTGCTGTACGAATACCCCAGCGCGCGCGGCACAGGCAGCAAGGCCTTCGCTGGCTTCGGCCAGAAGATCGAGTGCCGCCGTCAGATCGTCGAGCGCCTGCGCAACCTGGTCGATGGCGTCGCGTACCGCCGACTGCTCCCGCAACGGCGGCCATGCACCGCGTGCCACTGCACCTTGCACCGCCAAGCGCAGTTTCTTGATTTGATCCTCGACCGCCGGCGCCACCCGCACCAGTGTCGAACGCGCGCCGGTGACGTCTCCGCTTTCGCGCAACGCATCTTGGGCGAGATCAGCGAGCTGTCGCGTCGATAGCGATTCACCGAAAAATTGTCCGGCGAGATCAGGCAACTGGTGCGCCTCGTCGACGATGAACAGATTCGCACCGGGCAGGATTTCGCCAAAGCCTTCGCGGCGAATGGCCAGATCAGCAAACAACAAATGATGGTTGACGACCACGACATCAGCTTCCTGCGCGGCACGCCGTGCCTTGACCACGAAGCAGTCGTTGAAGAACGCGCATTCTGAGCCGAGGCAGTTTTCGCTGGTCGAGGTGACGCGCGGCAGAATCGCCGCGTCTTCACTCAAACCATCACACTCGCCGAGATCGCCGGAACGTGTGGTCGTTGCGAAATCAAGCACGACGTTCAGTTCAGCAAGCATTGCGCGGGTTGGGAACTGGCCTTCGCGCTTGGCCTTGTCCAAGCGATACCAGCAGACATAGTTCGCGCGCCCTTTCAACAGCGCGATCTTGGCCGGTATGCCGAGCGCCCGGTGAACGCGCGGCAAATCGCGATGGAACAGTTGGTCCTGCAGCGCCTTGGTGCCGGTCGAAATAATCACCCGCTGTCCGCTCTGCAGCGCCGGAACCAAATAGGCGAACGTCTTGCCGGTGCCGGTGCCCGCCTCGACCACGAGTTCACCGCCGTCGCGAATCGTCTCCTCGATCGCTGTCGCCATCTCCTGCTGCACCGCGCGTGGCGTGAAGCCATCGATCGCGAGGGCGAGCACGCCATCTTCGGCCAGCGTCGGCGCGGCGCGCAACACCTTGCTCACATCCGAATCGGTGCAGGCACCGGACAGGCGCTGGCCTTGCTGCGCGCATCGGACTCGCCGGCGGCGTCGTGCGATTCATGTCGTGCTGCTGCAACCGTCAACCAGTTGCGCACGCACAATTGACCGAGCTTGGGACCCATTGCTTCCGACTTGCGTGCATGCGCGATGGCATCGTCGAAGCGGCGCTCGGCCAGCGCAATTTCTGCGCGCCATTGCCACAGCGCCGGATCGTCAGGGGTGATTGCGAGCGCTGCATCCAGCGTCGCATCCGCCATATCGAACTGCTTGGCGGTCTCGGCTGCGCGTGCTTTCTGACGCAAGTCCTCAACCGCCGCTTCCTGCAGCGGCAACACTTCCACGTTCGAAGGCAGCTGATGTGCCTCCGCGCGAATCTCGGTAACCCAATCGCGCGGCGGCGGTTCCGCGGCCTTCGCTGCTGGCTTCGGCGGCGCCTTGGTTGCACAGGCAGCGAGCCCGAGTGCGGCGATCACGCACACTAAACGGCGGTATTCAACGTTCATCGGCATCATTCCGTTGGCCATCGATGGACGGTGGCTCACGCTGGAGGACACGGTTGCGGAACCAGTCGTCGATCGTCCAGCGGTCGCAGTCCATGTAGTCGCTCGGTTCGAAGCCGCGGATGAAGGGCAGCGCACGCGCACCATCGCATTCGGCGCTGGTCGCGCGCTGCGTCTGCGGATCGATCCAGCGCACCACCGGATTGTGCCCGAGATCGAGTTGCAGCGGTTCGCTCGGCAGCTTTTCGAACAGCCCTGCCCACAATCGCATCGCCCCAGTGGCACCGTAGAAGCCGGTGCGCTTGTTGTCGTCGCGACCGAGCCAGACCACCGCCAAATGGCCGCCAGTGAATCCGGCGTACCAAGAATCGCGCTGATCATCCGACGTACCGGTCTTGCCAGCGACATCTAGATCGCCAAGCCCCAGCCCGACGAGCGCTGCGCCGGTACCGCTGCGCGAGCCTTCCTGCATCGCGAAGCTGACCAGACGCGCCGCCTCGACCAGTTCGCCGGCACGCTGCGGTGCACGGTAACGGGCGATGGCGCGGCCATTGCGATCGATCACCGCAGTCACTGAGGACAACGGCAATAGATGGCCGTCAGCAGCGAGGTACTGGTAGGCCTGCGCGACCTGTAACGGCGTCATCTCGGTCGCACCGAGCAGGAGTGACGGATGCGGCGACACATCGACCCCCGGCACCAGGGCTTCGAGCAAGCGCTCGACTTTCTGCACGCCGACGTCAAGTCCGAGATGCACGGTTGCGAGGTTGTAGGAACGCGCTAGCGCATCGATTAATGCGACATCGCCATGTTCTTGATTGTCGGAATTTCGCGGTTGCCAGGTCTGGCCATTGCGCTGACGTAACGCGACCGCGCGATCTGACAACACGGTCATCAGCGACCAGCGCTCCGGCTGTGCCAAGGCAACCAAGTACACGAAGGGTTTGACCAGTGAGCCAATCGGGCGTGCCGCCATGGCTGCGCGATTGAAGCCCGGCCGTTGCGGATCGCGGTCGCCGACCACGGCTTCGATCGCGCCGGTGGCGGCGCGCGTCACCACCATCGCCGCTTGCAGACCACTGGTGTCTTTCGCCAGCGTCTTGATCTTCCCGGCGACCGCGCGCTCGGCATAATCCTGTGTCGACGGCGCCAGCGTGGTGTGGATCGCGAGGCCTTCACTGGACAGTTCAGCAGCATCGTAGTCGCGCGCCACTTGCGCCTGCACCAACTCGATGAATCCTGGATAGCGGTTGCGTGCGATGGCACCACCCGCTGTCACGTTCAAGCCCAAGCGCTGCTGGCTCTTGGTTTCGAGAGCACTGAGTAGCCCGGCTTGCTGCATTTCACGCAACACCAGGTTACGACGCTTCAGCGCATTCGTCGGCGAACGCCGCGGGTCGTACAGCGATGGCCCCTGAATCATGCCAACCAGCAGCGCCATTTCCTGGGGCGCCAATGCTTCGAGATCGCGCCCGAAATAGAACTCGGCCGCCGCGCCGACACCATGCACCGACTGCGCGCCGTGCTGTCCCAAATAGACGTCGTTGAGATACGCCTCCAAGATGACGGTCTTGCTGTAGCGCGCCTCGATCATCAGGGCGAGGCCAATCTCGTTGAACTTGCGCGCCCACTTCTTGCGGCGGTCGAGAAACTGGTTGCGCACCAACTGCTGCGTCAGCGTCGATCCACCTTGAGACAACTCGCCCGACTTCACGTTGACGAACATCGCCCGCGCCATGCCCCACGGGTCGATGCCGTGATGGGTCGCGAAAGCCTTGTCTTCGACAGCGAGTAGGGTGCGCAGAAACAATGGCGGCACTTCGTCGATCTTGACCAGCCGCCGTTCCTGGTGAGTTTTGCCGTAGAGCGTCGCGATGCGCGCCGGATCGATCTTCACCGATTCCAGCGCGCGTTTCGCAGCGACATCTTCCAGCTTGCCGATGCGACGGTTGGCCAAGGTGACGCGGATCCGCCGCGACGGCTGCGCACCACCGCCATCGACGAAGGCGCGGGTCTGGATCAGAAAACTGTTGCCATCACGGACATAACTGCCGGGCTGAATCGCGTCCGCACTTTGGCCATAGCGGGCAGCCTCAAGCTCTAACAGCAGGGTCTCGGCATCGAGGGCGCGGCCCGGCCGCAATTCCAGCGCCCGTGCATAGACACGACTCGGGGTATCGAAGTGCAAACCATCGAAACCGGCGCGCACCAATCGGTCCAGATACCAGAGGTAGGGGCCGAGGAACCCAATGACGAGACCCAGCCCAAGCCAAATCGGCACCCGGAACCAGCGATAGCACCTGCGCAACAGGTCGAGGAAACGGGTCAAGCGAACACCGAGGGCAAGGAGTGGCGTCGCAGTCTACCCGAGCGATTTTCAGCCTCGCATGGCGGGCCGCGGGCGATTCCGTGATAATTCAGGCAGAGCGCACCAATCCAGAGTGCGCAGCGCCCAAATCCGTGACCCATGCCCGCCCGCTCTGCGTGGCCGTGCTCGGCCAGCCTGACGAGGCTTGGCTGGGTGCGCTACTCGCGCAACTTCCCCCCGACATCGAACTGGTCGTGCTCGATGCACATGCGCGTGTCGCTGACAGCGTCGACGTCGGCCAGACCACGCTGCGTGTGCTCGCGAATGCGCTACTGCCGCCGTTCGCGATCCGTCGCCTGCGTGATGCTGCAGCAACGGTCACCGACTTCGATGTCGTCACCGCCGCCGATGTCGGTGTCGATGACCTGAATCCGCTGCCGGAAGCGCAACTGTTTTCCGGTGATGCAGTCACACTTGATGCGGCCTTGTGGTTGCTCGGTGCACGCAGCGCGCGGCCATGCAACGCGGCCACCGGCGCGCTGGCACTGCTCTGCGCTGGCGCTGCAACGCGTATCGCCGAAGGCCTGCCGCTGCGTTACGGCGTGCTCGATAGCCTGCATGTGGCGGCGCAGGATGCAACGCTGCGCGGCCCAGCGCCACCCGAACATCGGCATATCGCGGCACCGCAGACGGCGCTGTCGACACTGCGTGCCGAACTCGCGCGCGCACCGATCCTGCCCAATGTACGCCCGGGACTGGATCGTCGTGGCGTCGTGCTGCATGTGCTACATGGCTGGGGCGGCGGCGTCGAACAGTTCGCGCACGACCTCGCCGATGGCGACAACGAACGCTGGCATCTGGCGCTATTTTCGCGCGGTGAATATTCTCGCCGACGTTGTGGCGAAGCGCTGGAACTCGCGTTGCTGCACGATGGTCAAGCATGGCCGTTGGCGCGTTTCGAGTTGGCCGCGGCCATCGTGACCTGCGCCGTTGACAGCAGCGAATGGCGTGCCGTGTTCGAGCAGGTGCGCCGGCGCTTTGGTATCAGTAGCGTGATCGTGTCCTCGTTGATCGGTCATGCGCTGGACGCGCTCGATACCGGCTTACCAACCGAACTCGTCTGCCACGACTACTTCCCGCTGTGGCCGGTGCTACATGCTGACTTCAGCGCGCTCGATAACACCGCCACCGCACTGACTCAGGCGCTCGCGCAAGCGGTGTCGCCGGAAGCACCGTTCGCCGAACGCGAACCGGGGTTCTGGCAATCATTACGTGCCGCATTCTTGGTGCGACTGTCTAATGAACGCGTGGTGTTGAGCGCACCCACCGAAGGCGTACGCCGCAACTGGCTGCGCTTAGCGCCCGAGCTAGCAGCACACCGCTTCGAAGTCATCGGTCATGGCTTGCGGGACACGGGCGCGACGCCATTGCCGAAACCGCCGGTGCGTCCGCGCATGCGGATTGTCGTACTCGGACGCATCAACGGCGGTAAAGGCGAACGCCTGCTGCGCGCGCTGCTCGCGACTGATCTGCGCGAACACGCGGAACTGTTCCTGATCGGCTGCGGGCGCAGCGGCCTCGGCTTCCTTGGTGAACGCGACATCCACTTGGTCTTCGATTATCGTCGCGACGAACTGCCGCAGTTGTTGGCGCGCATCGCCGCCGATGCCGCGCTATTGCCGGCGACTGTTGCGGAGAGTTTCAGCTACACGCTCAGCGAACTGCGCGCACTCGGTATCCCGACGATCGCGACCCGCCTAGGCGCTTTCGCCGAACGCATAACGCATGACCACGACGGCATACTTGTCGATCCAGATGCGAACGCGATCGCGGCGCTGGTCGCCGAGTTGCACGATGAACCGGGAGCGCTTGCGGCAATCCGCGAGCATCTTGCAAGTGCGCCGGCACAACCCGGCGTGATCGAGATGGCCACTGCACATCGCGCCCTACTCGTTGTTGCCGCTACCGCGCCGCAGTGGCTGCTGCAGACTGATGCCGCCGCTGCAACCTTGGCGGCACGCACACTCGCTGCCGAACGCGAATGTGATGCGCTCCGCCAGAGCGACCGCAACAAGGAACACGAGCTGGTGCGGCGCATGGAATGGGCGCTGGATCGCGAACGCGAACGCGTGCGCGCCACCAATCTGGCCGAGCAGCGCCGCCAGGAATGTCAGCGCCTCGAAGGTGCAATCGATGCGTTGAACGATCGCATTGCCGTGCACGCCCGCGATTTCGCCGAGCGCAGCGACTGGGCACTGAATCTTGACGCCGAAGTGCAGCGCCTCGGCTTCGAATTGCGCGCGGCGCACGAACGCCACGAGGACGCGCAGCAACACTGGGAGCGCGGCGCTGCCCATTTCATGGCGCAAATCGCGCAACTCGAATCAGAAAAGGCTGACCTGCTCGGAAGTTCCAGTTGGCGGCTAACGGCGCCGATACGCGCGACCGTGACGACGCTTGGCAATGCGCGCGTACGCACCGGCTATCTCACGCGACGGCTGCTCGGTCTGCCGCCACGGCTACTACGCAGCCTGCGCAGCCGTGGACTCAAAGCGACGTTGCTGCGCATGCGCGATGGTGCCGGTGTCGGCAGCGGCGCGCCCGATCTGCCGACACCAGAATTGATACCGAACGTGGAACCCGGCAATGTCTTCGAACACTTCGTGATGCCACGTGCCGCAGCACCGCGCGCCAGCATCATTATTCCGATCTATAATAAATGGTCTTATACCGAAGCCTGCCTGCGCTCGCTCGCCAAGGAAACACAACGATCCGGATTCGAAGTCATCGTGGTCGACGACGGCTCGGCAGATCAGTCCGCCGAGCATTTGGCGCAGATCGACGGCATCACTGTGCACCGCAATATCGAAAACCTCGGCTTTGTCGGTTCCTGCAATGCCGGTGCGGCACTGGCGCAAGGCGAGTACCTCGTTTTCCTGAATAACGACACGCAGGTTGCACCGAATTGGCTGGACGCGTTGCTCGACACTTTTCAACAGCACGCGCGCGTCGGCCTGGTCGGATCGAAGCTGGTTTATCCGGATGGTCGCTTGCAGGAAGCCGGCGGCATCATCTTCAGCGACGGCTCCGGCTGGAATTACGGCCGCTTCGGCGACCCGCGCGATCCAGCCTGCAACTACGTGCGTGAAGTCGACTACTGCTCTGGTGCCGCGATCGCGATTCCTCGTCCACTATTCGAGCAGCGTGGCGGCTTCGATGCACGCTATGCGCCGGCGTACTACGAAGACACCGACCTCGCCTTTCAGGTCCGCGAAGCCGGTCTGCGCGTGCTCTATCAACCGGCCTCGACAGTGTTCCATTTTGAAGGCGTCACCGCCGGCACCGACACCACCGCCGGTGCCAAGAAGTACCAGGTCATCAACCAACAGAAATTCCTCGAGCGCTGGGCCGCGGTCCTAGCGCAGCAACCGCAGCCGGGCACATCGATTTCTTTGGCACGCGAACATCGTGTCGGTCGACACGTACTCATTGTCGATGCGACCACACCGCATCCGGACGAAGACTCCGGCTCGGTGCGCATGGTCAATCTGATGCAACTGTTGGTTGCACTGGGTGACAAGGTCTACTTCTTCGCCGAGAACCGCGCCTTCGATGGTCGCTACACCGAGGCGCTGCAGCAAATCGGCGTCGAGGCGCTTTATCACCCGTGGATGCCTGAACCGATGCGTTGGCTGCGCGAAAACGGCGCGCAGTTCGACGCCGTGATTCTGAGTCGCCACTACGTCGCCGCGCCGCTGTTGCAAGCGGTGCGCCACTATGCGCCGCAGGCGAAACTTGTGTTCGATACCGTCGACCTGCATTACCTGCGCGAGGAGCGCGAGGCCGCGCTCGCCGATCGCGATGATCTGCGCCGCCAAGCGGCTTCGACCAAAATGGCCGAACTGCGTCTGATCCGGCAAAGTGACGTCACGCTCGTGGTCAGTCCGATTGAGCAGGAGCTACTGCAGCGAGAAGTTCCCGGTGCGCGCATCGAAGTATTGTCGAACGTGCATGAAGTCGTCGGCCGCAGCACCGGCTTCGACGAACGCAAAGATCTATTCTTCGTTGGTGGTTTCCAGCATCCGCCAAATGTCGATGCCATGCTGTGGTTCGTGCATGCGATCTGGCCGCTGGTGGCGAAGGCGCTGCCAGACGTGCGCTTTCACATCGTCGGTAGCCGGATGCCGGAAGCGATTGCGGCCCTCGCCAGCGAGCGCGTGATTGTGCATGGCTTCATGCCGTCGCTCGACGAGATGCTCGATGGCTGTCGTCTGTCGGTCGCGCCACTGCGCTACGGCGCCGGCGTCAAGGGCAAAGTAAACCAGAGCATGGCGCACGGCCAGCCGGTGGTGGCCACCACCGTCGCAGCGGAAGGCATGTACCTGAAACACGAAGTCGATGTCTTGGTCGCCGATGCAGCAGACGCATTCGCTCGCGAAATCATTCGCCTGTACACCGACGAAACACTTTGGACCCGCCTTGCGGACGGTGGCCTCGCCAATATCGCAACGCACTTCTCATTCGCCGCAGCGACGCGGGCGTTGAAATCAATTTTGGGCTGATCTACGCGGCGATCTGGGTTCTTATGCGCCAACATCGCATCGACTTGAACGCCGTCCTCGCGGTCAAAGCCAGCGCCTGACCGACTGCTTGTAATGCATGAATGGCTCACCAAATTTCTCGCTGAGCAATCGTTCTTCCGGCATGATCTGAAATCGCGTGATGTAGGCCACAAAGACGACTACCGCAAATGCGCTCAGCGCATTCGCAAGGTACGCGCAAATGCCAAGCAAGATCATCACCATGCCGAGGTACATCGGATTTCTGGTGAATCGATAGGGTCCGCTCCGGACAATCGCCGTCGATTTGTCCGGTGCGAGCGGATTGATCGTGGTTCGGGCTTGTCGGAAAGCGATCAAGCCGGACAGATCCAGCGCAACACCGGCCACAACAAAAAAACCGGCGATCGGGAGTCGCGCAGGAAGCAGATACGCGAACTCGGGCGTCCATCGCGCGATTGCCCACGCGAATGCCGCACAGAGAATCGCAATAACGGGCGGTGGAATGGCATGCTCGAGCGAGGTCCATTTTTTCATGACGACCACCTGCAACTTGAATGCTCGCACTTCATGTACTTCATCGATTGATCAAACTCACGGAAGCAACACCAGTTTACCGATGCTCTGACCGGACTCGATACGGCGTTGCGCGTCGGCAGCGCCGTCGAGCGGGAAGCTCTCGACCGGCAATGGCTGCAGGGCGCCGGTCTCAAAATGGGTCATCAGCCAGCGCATGCCTTCACGCAAACGCGGTGCTTCCGATTGCAGGAAACTGAGGTTGGCGGCAATCACGCTGCGGTTACTCTGGGTCATGTCGAGCGGATTGAAGCGCGGCGTGCGCAGCCAGTCCCACGCCAGACGCAGCCAGTTCAGGCGGCCATTGTGCGGCAGCATGCTGTGGAAGCCATAAATGACCAAGCGCCCGGTCGCTGCAAGATGCGCGTAACTTTCCCCCAGCGTGGCGACACCGTTGGCGTCGAAGATCGCGTGATAGCCCTTGGGTGCATCGGCTTTCGCGACCGTCCACAAATCTTCATGCGTTTTGTCGATCACGCGATCCGCGCCCATACGTTGGCAGTGTTCGCGCTTGTGGGCGCTGCCGACGACGCCGGTGATATGGCATCCAGCGAGTCGCCCGATTTGAACCAGCGCCGAGCCAACGCCACCTGCTGCCGAATGCACCAACCAGCGCTCGCCAGCACGCGGATGCAGTTGCTGATGCACCATAAACCAAGCGGTGAGAAACACGGTGGGCAGGCTCGCGCCTTCGGCCATCGACAGTCTTTGCGGCAACGCAAACACCTGTTCCTGATCCAGACACAGATGACTGCTGTAACCGTTGAACAGCGTCAGTCCGATGACCGGATCACCAATCGCCCAGCGTGTGACACCTTCGCCAATGGCATCGATGCGCCCGGCCACTTCGAAACCGGGCGTGATTGGATAGCCGTGCAACTCGCGCGCCGACGCATACAGTCCCATGCGAATGATGCCGTCCGCATAGTTCACGCCGCAGGCTTCGACCGCAACGCGTACCTGTCCAGGACCTGGCAACGGGTCGGCGCAGTGCTCGACGCGCAGCTTCTCGTAACCGCCGGGTTGATCGATGCGTATGCGCTTCATGCGGTTCGCGGCGACGGTTTCCTGGCGCGAACGGCCATCACAATAAGTTCGCGAGCTCGGCCGTCACCGGAGAGTCGGGGGCGAGCTCACGCGCTTTGATGGCTGCTCGTTTGGCGTCGGTGGTCTTACCGGCGGCATTCAAGGCCTTGGCCTTGTCGACGTAAGCGCGAACCAGACGATCGCGCATGCCGGGAATGACGGCGTCATTCGCCGACAACTCGCGCAAGGCATCGAAGTATTCATAGGCGGCGTTCAAACGATTGCCGGTCATCGCCTGCTCGAACAGATCCTTGGCACGCGCCGGTAACGCCGCCATGCCGGCAATGGCTTCCGCATTTTTGGGATCAATGCGCAGCGCGTTGTTGTAGGCATCGATCGCGTTCTGACCGGGTTCGCCGAATAGGTCGCCATTGCGCGCATGGTCGCGGGCGCGAGACAGCATTTCGGCAAGTCGCAGTTGTTCGTCCGGGCCGACTGGGCGCGGGTTGTTGGCGATGTCACGCCGCTCCCTTGCCTCGCGTAATTCGAGTTTGGTCGTGCGCAATTCCGCTGCAGACGGAGCGAGTGCTTCGGCGCGATGAACGAGCTTGTCGGCGGCATCGAGATCCGTATCGGCGATCTTGGCGCGTGCCTGCTGCAACAATGCGTTGCCGATACGCGTGATGCCCTGCTTCGCCGGGACACTCAGCGGGTCACGCAGCAGCACGCTCTGATACAGCGCCAAGGCATTTGGTTCGCTCGGCGGCAACAGCGCGCCATCGGCGAACAGACGTGCGGCGCGACCCAGGTCACTACTCAGCGCATCGAGCGCGTTGCCTTGGCCTTCCGACAAGCGCGCTTTCAAATCGGATAACTGCGCAAAATTCGGGCTGATCATGGTGATCGACTGAATCGTCAGCATTGCGGCGGTGAGATCTCCGGCCTTCAATTCGCTGTCGGCGCGCTCGCCCAGTCGTTCAAGAATCTTGGCGATACCGTTCGGCGCGATCGCATTCGCAGCATCGACGCTCATCACCTGCTGATAGAGCTCGAAGGCGCTGTCCGGATTGCCCACATAATTGCCTGCCGCAAATGCCGCTTCCGCTTTCGGAATCAGGTCATCGAGCCGAGTCTTGGCGGCTTCCGCCTCCTGCAGACGCGCCTTCAATTCGACGATCGCCTGGCCACCCTGCAGCAACTCCTCGGCCTCGTTCGCAAACGTCCGTGCGATGTCCAGATTACCGCCGGCACGCGCTTCATCAGCGCGCGTGATCAGCACCGCACCAATGCGCTGGATGCCATCGCGCGCTTGGGTATTGTCGGAATCGATTTGCAGCACCGCATCGTAAAGGTCGCGGGCATTGCCCTCGCCTTCAATCAGGCGATTCGCGATCACGGCGGCGTCGGCGCGCTTCAGCAACGCGACGACAACAGACTCCGGCAGTAATCCGGCCAACTGCGCACGAAACACGTAGCCAGCAGCCAACGCTGCCACGAGCGTGACCACCACGAAATACGGCCACAGCCGTCGCGGCGCCTGCGAACTGCGCGGCAACGGCCGTTTGCCTTGCGGCACTGCCGGGGTGATGCGCGTGCGCGCGGCGCCATCGCTGACCGTGGACATGTCGCGCAGGTCGCCGAACGATGGTTCGGAACGTCCGCGCACCGGCTCGTTGTCCGGCGGCGGCGTCGGCAACCGCTGTGTGCGTGAGGCTTCGGCAAACACCCGACGACGGTAAGCATCGTCCGGCGTGGCCAGATGCGGATACTGACCTTCAGCAATGTCGATTTCGATCTCGCGGATCGCTTCGGCGACCTCGCCGCCATCCTGGAATCGCTCCTCTGGCGTCTTCGCCATCATCCGGTTCAGCAGTGGCTGGATCGGAACCAAATGCGGCGACAACTTCGGCACTGGCTCGGTGATATGCATGATGCCGACAGCAAGCGGGTCATCGGCTTGGTAGGGCACTCGCCCCATCAGCATCTCGTACAACACACAGCCAAGCGAGTAGAGGTCGGCGCGACCATCGAGCGGGCGTCCGCGCGCCTGCTCCGGACTCATGTAGTGCGGTGTACCGATGACCGCTCCGGTGCGCGTCATCCGCGTCGCCGAGTCGTTGGCACGCGCGATACCGAAATCGGTCAGCGCCGAAGAACCGTCATCGCGCATCAAGATATTGTCGGGCTTCACGTCGCGGTGAACGAAACCCTTGCTGTGCGCATAGCCGAGTGCAGTCGCGATCTCGCGCACCACGCGCAGCACATAGGTCGGATCATCCGGCTTGCCATCTTCGTGATGTGCCGATCCACCCGCGACGAATTCCATCGCGATGTAATGAATGTCGCCGTGCTTGCCGACATCGTGCACGCCGACGACGTGGCGATGATGAAGTTTGGCGGCGATGCGCGCCTCGCGCAGAAAACGCTCACCGAAGTTCGGGTCGACCATCAATGCCGGCGACATGATTTTCAGCGCCACTTCGCGGTCGACCGACTCCTGTAGCGCCAGATAGACCGTGGCCATGCCACCACGGCCGAGTTGCTTCAGAACTTTGTATCCGGGGATGTCGATCACGGCGCCGAGGTCAGGTCACGATTCGTCCCGAGCATAACACTCAGCGCGCGCGCAACGCCTCGGTGACCGGGATGCGTGCGGCATGCAGAGCCGGCGCCAGGCCGCCGATGAAACCGATCGCCAGCGACCAGAGCAGCCCCTTGACCAATAGCGCCGGCGTCACCGCAAAATCGAACGCGATCTGGGTGAAGCCGCTACCGAGCGTCGACACTGTGTAACCGTTGAACAAGGCCCAAGCGATGCCGGCACCGAGCACGCCACCGGCCAGTGCAAGCAGCAGCGATTCGGCCAGCACCGAAGCGATCACCGGAACGCGCCCGAAGCCAAGTGCGCGTAAGGTACCGATTTCGGCGGTACGCGTGGAGACCGCCGAATACATGGTGTTGATCGCCCCGAACATCGCCCCCAATGCCATGACAATACCTACCAGCGTGGTGACCGCGCTGATTTGGCGCGTTAATCCCGCCGACTGCGATCGGAAATACTCGCCCTCGCGTTGCACTTCGACATTGAGTTGCGGATCGCTGGTCAGACGCGCCTTGATCGCATCGAATGAATCCGCATTGGCGAGCTTCAGCAGCACGCTGGACACGCCGTTGCGTCGAAACACACCCTGCACCGTTTCGAGGTCCGCCCACAGTTCGGAATCGTGCGCGTCACCGCTGGCGAATACCCCGACCACACGCCAGTCAGTACCTCGAAAACGCAGGACCGAGCCCGGATCAAGATTCGCGAACTGGCTGCGCGCCGCACTCCCGACAATGAGTTCACGCAACCCGGGCCGGAACACGCGACCTTCGATCAGACGCAACTCCGGGCGCAATGCCATCCCGGAAGGCTCGATGCCACGCAGCGATACATTGGCACCGCTGGTCTGCCCTGGGCGCACCACTTCGGTGATCACCACGACTTCTCCCGATGCCGCCGGCAACGACGATGGCAGGCGCGCCACCGCCGGGTCCTGTCGTACCAGGGTGCTCGATGCGCGATCGAGGAAACTCGATAACTCGACGGTCGAACCGCCACGCAGCACCATGATTCGGTCTGGTGCGCCGGTGTCCTCAAGCGTGCGCGACAAACCACGCGCCATCGACAGCATCGCGACCAGTACCGCGACCACCCCGGCGATGCCGATCACGATGACCAGCGAAGCACCGAGGCGCGACGGGATGCTGCGCAGGTTCAGCAGCACGATTTCGCGGGTCTGCGAGAGCATGCCCATCTCAACGACCCGCCAAGGCGTCGACGATCTTCAGATGCATCGCCCGCCACGCGGGCGGCAAACCGACCACCACGGCAAGTAGCAAGGCAGCGATGGCCGCGATCACCAGCACGCGGGTATCGATGCGTGCCGGGTAGTCCGCCGGCAGCAAGGCCGTCACTGCATAAGCCAGCCCGATACCCAACGCAGCACCGGAGGCGCACAACGCCAGCGCTTCGGCCAGAACGAGGCCGAGCACGGTGCGGTCACTGAAACCGAGGCACTTCAGCACCCCGAATTCAGGCACGCGCTCGCGTACCGACTGGTTCATGATGAATCCGGTGAGGATCAGCAGGGAAAAAAACGCCGCGCCGAGAATGGCGTTGACGATGAAGGCGATGTCGCCGATCTGGCGCAGGAAACCGATCTGGAATGCCTGTTCACTTTGAGTCTTGGTTTCATCCGGAGAGTTCGCAAACTGTGCGTCAATCATGGCGGCGACGGTGTCGACTTCTGCGGGGTCGCGCAGACGCACAACAAAGACACCGGCCAGCCCGGCGGCACCGGCCACGCGCGATTCATCGAAGTAACCGAAATTCAGGTACATGATGCCGGTGCGCTTCTGCCACGCATCGTCGCGCCCATCGAAGATGCCGACCAGCTTCCACTCCCAGGCGTTGCCGCCGTCACGCTTCTGCCAGATGAACGAACTCAGCGGGATGGTGTCACCGACCTTCCAACCATACTTGTCGGCGAGCACGCGCCCAACGATCGCGCCGTTGCGGGTCGCAATGAAGTCACGCTTGGCCTCGGCATCAAGTCGCCACTCCGGGTAGGTGTCATATAGCCGCGCCGGATCGACCGCGAACTGCGGGAAAAAATTGCGCGGGTCTTGGTACACACCACCGAAGAATTGCGACCAGCCGACGCGCTTCACGCCTGGCACTGCTTCGATGCGCGGCAACATGCGCAGCGGCAACGGCTGTGTGAAACTGGTGCGCGCTTGTGTGATCAAACGATCGACGCCCAGAAATTCGGCACCGCCTTCGACCAGCGAATTGACCGCCTGCCCGAGTCCGAGCAACAAAAAGGCAGCCATCAAAGACAGCAGCGCCAGCAGCGTCCGCCACTTTTTTCGCAACAATGCGCCAAGCACCAGTGGAAGGTATTTCATGACCGACTCAATGCTCCGCCGCGTCGACCAGAACACCTTTATCGAGGTGCACGGTGCGACGAGCGTATTCGGCCGCCTTGGGATCGTGCGTGACCATGACGATGGTCTTGCCATGATCGCGATTCAGTGACTGCAGCAGGCGCAACACTTCGTCCGCAGTCTTGCGGTCAAGATCGCCGGTGGGTTCGTCGCAAATCAAAATGCGTGGGTCCGACACCAAGGCACGCGCAATGGCCACGCGCTGCTGCTGGCCACCCGACAACTCGTTCGGTTTATGCGAAGCACGATCCGACAGCCCGACCAGTTCCAGCGCGACACCTGCTCGCTGCGAGCGTTCGCTGCTGCTCATGTCGGACAACAGCAACGGCAGTTCAACGTTGCGCAAGGCGCTCAGCACCGGCATCAGGTTGTAACTCTGAAAGACGAAGCCGACGGTATTTGCACGCCACGTCGCCAACGCGGCCCCGGACAGTGCATCAATACGTTCGCCATCGATCTTCAACGACCCATCGGTAAGCGTGTCGAGCCCACCGATCAGATTCAGTAGTGTGGTCTTGCCGGAACCGGACGGTCCCATCAATGCGACAAAGTCGCCTTGGGGAATGTCGAGGTCGATGCCGTGCAGCACTTCGATGCGCTGCTTGCCACGCTCATAAACCTTGGTCAGGTGGCGAATTTCGATCAGAGCCGGCATGGTTCAGATTTTCTTGATCGTGACGCGCGCGCCGTCGCGCAAGGTATCAAATGGCCCGAGCACGACCTGATCACCGCCCTTCAAGCCCTTGGTCACCAGTTGGTCAGCGTCACGTTTTTCACCGAGCACGACCGCCACGCGCTTGGCCTTGCCGTCGGCGCTGATGACGAACACTGCTGCGTCCTTGTCCTTGCCGGAAATGGCGCGCGTCGGCAGCCACACGCCCTCGCGCTTCGGCGCGCCGGGTTTTCGCTCTTCCAGGAAGCTCACACGCACGCCCATGTCCGGCACGATGCGCGCGTCCTTGCTGCCGAGCGCGATGCGCACCTTCACCGTCGCCTTGGTGCGGTCAGCGGCCGGGATGATGGCGATCACCGATGCTGGGATGTTCCAGTCCGGGTAGGCATTCAGCACCGCGTTCACCGGTTGCTGTGCGGTGACACGGTTGATGTAGGCCTCATTCACATCGACGTTGACCTCGAGCGAATCCATATCGACGATGGTGCCAATGCCGGTACGGGTGAAGCCACCGCCCGCCGAGATCGGCGAGATCATCTCGCCCGGCTGCGCCGCCTTGACCGTGACGACACCGGCGAAGGGTGCGCGCACGACCATGTTGGCAAGCTGATTCCGGGTCGCTTCGAGCTGACGCTCGGCCACCGGCACCTGTGCCTGCGCGTTTGACAAGCGCGCGCGCAAGGCGTCGACCTGGGTGCGTGCCGCATCCAGTGCTTGCTGCGAATTGAGCTTGCGCGCGGCCATATCCTGCTGGCGCGCGAGTTCGCGCTCGGCGTCGGCCAGCATTGCGCGAATCTCGCCAGATGCGGTTTTCGATGCGGCGAGGCGCGCTAGTGCGAGGCCTTCGTCGGTCTTCGCCTCGGTATCGTCGAGATAGGCGACGATTTCGTCTGCGGCGACGTGCTGGCCTTCCTCGATCAGCACCTCGCGTACCTTGCCGGTCACTTTCGATGACACCGTGGCTTGGCGGCGCGCGGTGACGTAACCCGATGCGTCGAGCACCGAGGCATTTTCATCACTGGCTGCGGCACGCGCTTCGGCGGTTTCGACCATGATCGGACGCCCACCGGATATCGCGGTCCACGCCGCGATCGCCAGCACCGCCAACAGCACGACCCACGGCCAACGGCGACGTTTCGGCGCATCGTTCTTGCGATCGATGCGTAGTTGCGCGATCAGCGATTCCTGACGATCCATGCGGTGACTCCAAGGCGATTCGGTCATTGTGACAGCCCAGTCTGCCGATGCGACGTGATGAACCGAAGTGACAGACGTCATCGAGGCGTTGTGTAATCACCGACCGAGACCCTTGGAGCCCGAGTGATGTCGCAACTGCAGCGCCGCCGAAAAATTGCGCCGGTCATGATCGTCGGCGGTCTGGCGTTGATCGTGGTCGGGGTGGCGTTACCGCGCATGATCGACGGGCTGCCCGAATTCTTTCCAACGCTGGTCATCGTCCTCGGTTCGATTGAAGCCGCGATCGGCACCCTCCTCCTCGTCAAGACGCCCAGCCCATGACCGCCGTGCCACATCGTTATGCGGTGCCCGCCGCGCCCGTTACCTCGATCCCGATCAGTGGCACCGATGCGCGCTTCCCGGTACACCGCATCTACTGCATCGGCCGCAATTACGAAGAACATGCGCGCGAAATGAACGCAACGGTGGCGCTGGATGCGCCGGTATTCTTCATGAAACCGAGCGACGCCGTGGTGACCG
>Ga0073899_10000935_pt1 | contig 27025 bp, 26 predicted proteins | sample KloWWTmetaKNB5Ph_FD_88975 | JGI IMG/M metagenome (GOLD analysis project Ga0073899, IMG submission 88975) | Active sludge microbial communities from Klosterneuburg, Austria, studying microevolution and ecology of nitrifiers - Klosterneuburg... | ecosystem: Engineered > WWTP > Aerobic digester >... | reverse complement strand
TGGGCGGTCGTGCTCACCCTCTCGGGCAGCTACAGCCAGCTCTACACCTACGCCGTGCTGGTGACGGTGCTCTTCCACGTCCTCGCCGGCGCGGCTGTTTTCGTGCTGCGCCGCAGCCGCCCCGGAGCCGACCGGCCCTATCGCGTCTGGGGTTACCCTCTAGTGCCGATCGCCTTCCTCGGCGCGATGCTCGTCCTGTTGGTCAACACGGTGGCCGAGCGCCCGGTCGAGTCGCTGCTCGGACTCGGGCTCGTGGCGCTCGGCCTGCCGGCCTACGTCTACCTGCGCCGCAGCAACGCCTAGGCTAGATCCGGCCCGAGAGCGCCAGCGAGACGACCCGTCCGGTCGCTAAATCCGCGGCGTTGTCCGGCGATCCGTAGTAGCGCTTGTCGGCGAGGTTGCGGATCAGGCAGCGCAGCTCGATCGCTTCGCTGAAGCGGAATCCACCGCCGAGATCGAACAGCGTGTAACCCGGACGCGCGAGCTCGGTCGGACCCGGATCGTCCTTCTCCAGGAAGGTCGCCACGCGCCCGAAAGCGAAAGCGCGGCCGAAGGAGTAGCGCAGCGTCGCCCAGCCGTTCGCCGGTGCGATGTCGTCGATCTCGGCCCCGCCGTCAGTGCTTCCTGCTGAGACCGCGAGCCCGGCCTCGACGCTCCACGCCTCGGCTACGGTGAGCTGCATCTCCGCCTCGACACCCTCGATCGTCCCCTGGCCGCGATTGCGGAAGCGGAAGTTGTCGCCGTCGCTGTAGCGCTCGATCAGATTGTCGATCTCGTAGCGGTAGGCGAAGAGGCCGAATGCCGTCGCTCCCTGCCGCCAACGCGTGCCGAGGTCGAACTGCAGGCTCGTCTCTTCCTCGAGATCCGGATTGCCAACGACGAAGCCGCGCCCCGAGGGGCCGCGGAAGTAGCGGTCCGACAGCGTCGGCATGCGAAAGCCACGCGCAACCTGGGCGGTCGTCGTCCAGCCGGCGAAGGGACCGACCGAGAGTGCGGCGTTGCCCGAGAAGGCCGTCGTGTCGGCCGAGTGGTCGCCGAAGTAGCCGCCGTTGTTCTCACTTTCCACGTAGTCTCCGCGCGCACCCAGGCCGAGCGAGATCCGGTCGCTGAGCGCTCTCGTCCAGGTCGCGAAGAGGCCGCCGTCGAGCTGGCTGGCATCGTCGATCGCCGGGAAGACGTCGGTGCGGGCGATGGTGGTTGCGTCGGCCGCATAGCGGATCTGTGAGAACACCGATTCGAGCGCCAGGCGCGAAACGATGTCGACACCGGCCTGGAAGCTCCCGCCACCGAGCTTGCGGCTCGCGACCAGGCGTGCCGAACCGTCCTTCGAGCGCGTCTCGGCGCGGTCGATGCGGCGGTTCGAGGTCGAGGTCGCCGCTCGATCGCGGTCCAGCACGACGTCATAGGCGCCGTAGAAGGCGGTCGCCTCGAGGGTGTTCCAGGAGCCTGCAGAGCCCAGCCACGAAGCGGTGAACCGGTCCGAATCCTCGTTGGGGTAGTAAGCGCGGATCTGTCGCGAGTCGATCGCCGCTTTTCCGAGGTCCTCGATACGGTCGAGACTCAACCCGAGCCGCAACCGGCCGGGACCGACCGGCGTCACGCAGCGGGCCGCACCGCCGAACGAGGTGTAGCCGGAGTTGAAGATCGGCTCGCCTCCGCCGGAGTCGAAATCACTCGCGTCCCGGTAGTGACCTTCGACGAGCATCGCTCCCGCGCCCAGCGGCAGCGAGCCGGCGACGAATCCAGACAGCTCGTCGGCAGACTCGAAGGAGCCTTCGACCCCGTAGCTCAAGTGCATCGCATCCAACTCGGGATCCCGGGTCACGGAGTTGATGACCCCGCCGAAGGCATCCGACCCGTAGACCACCGAGCCGGGGCCGCGCACGACCTCGACGGAGCCGAGGCTCGCCGGATCGAGAAAGGTCGCCGACGGACCGGCGCGACGCTCGGTGGTGACGCGGGCGCCGTCGATGAGGATGAGCGTGCGTCCGCGGCCGAGATTCCGCAGCGCCGGCGCCGAGTCGGCCCCGTCGCCGAGCTTCGAGGCGCCGGCGATCGACTCGAGCGCCTGGAACAGGCGCTGCGGCGCCCGCTGCTCGAGCTCTTCGCGGGTGAGGACGCTCGCGACGCTGCCCGGAAGGAGATCGAGCGATGGCGCCACGCCCGAGACGACGGTGACGCTCTCGCGCAGCGCTTCCGGCAACGTGATCTCCCCCACCGCCAGATCGGTGACCTCGAACGGCGCCGAAGTCTCGCCGGCAGGCGAGGTGGCGACCAGAGCGAACGGCAATGCCGGCGGCGGGTCGAGCCGCAGGCGCCCGTCGGCGTCGCTGACCACGGTCAGCGGCCGGCCGACCACGGAGACCGAGTAGCCCGCGGCAGCGGCGCCTCCCGGAAGTAGCAGCTTCACCTCGAACGCGGCGCGCACCGGATCGGAGATCAGGGTGCCACCGGCAAGGCAGGCAACGAAGAACAGACGTCGCAGCATGATCATCTCCTGCACCGAATCGAACGAATGGGAACGCGAACCCGGTCCACCGGGTCGCGCGCGGAGATCGCAGCGGGCGCACCTCCCGTGCGCCCGGGCTCATTCGTTCTGGCGGCAGGTCGTGCGGCGGGGCTCGATTGATGCGCCGCGCGGCGCGGAATCGAGCGCCGTGGTCGTGGCAGCGAAAAGACCGGTAAAGGGATGGCTGGAAGGTCGGGCGGCGGCGGCTTGCGGCGGCTCGGGCGCGGATGTCGCGACGCGGAATCCAGGCCAGCCGGTGATTTCGATCGCCTCGATGGCGGCGCCGTCCCGCGCCGCCACGACGGTGCGCGTGGCTTCACCGCCGCGGCTTCCTTCGACCCAGATCGCGACGCCTGGGTCGCGCGGGTCCGCGCGCCGCGCCGGCTCGCCGCGGCCCCGGGCGAGAGCGGCGTTCCCGGGGTTCGGTTGTCGTGCCGGGCGGATCTCGAACTCGCCGGGCACTTCGTACTCGAACTCTTCGACTTCGTCGCCGAAGCGCAGCAGCAACCGCGCCCGCTCGGCGGCGAACGGCGGCAGCGTGACAGCGAAGCTCCGCCGGTCGAGATCGAGATGTGGAGTCAGCCGGACGGGATAGCGCCCGCCGTCGTCGAGCGAGAGGAACGCCTCCCACTCTTCGATGCCGGCGTGTCGCGCGAGCTCCGGCAACGGCTGCCAGGCGAGCGTGACGGTTTCGCCAGCGCGCAGGGTGTGGGTCGCGAGTGGCGAAGTCACCGCGACCGGAGCGCGCTCGAAGCGGCGGTGGCGACCCGAGGCCCGGGCCTCTGCGGCATCCGTCGAGCCGAAGAGCATGGTGGCCAGGGCGGCGAGAAGGACGACCCGTCGCGGCATTCGCCCCGCTCTACTCCTCCGCCATGTGGGGGTAGGCGACCTCGCGCGGGGCGACGAACGTCTCCTTCATCGTCCGCATCGAGGTCCAGCGCATCAGGTTGGCTGCCGCCCCCGCCTTGTCGTTGGTGCCGGAGGCGCGCGCGCCGCCGAACGGCTGCTGGCCGACGACCGCGCCGGTCGGCTTGTCGTTGATGTAGAAGTTGCCGGCCGCATGGCGCAGAGCAGTGGCCATGCGCTGGATCACCGCGCGATCGCGGGCGAAGATCGCGCCGGTGAGCGCGTAGGGGCTGGTGGTGTCGCAAAGCGCCAGCGTCGCCTCGAAGTCGCGATCATCGTAGACGAAGAGGGTGAGCACCGGAGCGAAAATCTCCTCCTCCATCAGCTTGAAGTGCGGATTCGAGGTCAGCACGACCGTCGGCTCGACGAAGTACCCGGTCGCCTTGTCGCCGCTGCCGCCGACGACGATCTGCGCTTCGTTCGAGCGCCGGGCGAAATCGATGTAGCCCATGGTCCTGTCGTACGAGCTCTCGTCGATCACCGCCGCCATGAAGTTGCGGAAGTCGAGCGGCGAGCCCATGCGGATAGCCTCCACCTCGGCCACGACGCGCTCCTTGACCGCCGGCCAGAGGGACTTCGGGATGTAGCCCCGCGAGGCCGCGGAGCACTTCTGCCCCTGGTACTCGAAAGAGCCGCGCACCAGCGCCACGGCGAGAGCTTCGACGTCGGCCGAAGGATGCGCGAAGACGAAGTCCTTGCCGCCGGTCTCACCGACGATCCTGGGATAGGACTTGTACTGCGGCAGATTCGCCGCCATCGTGTTCCACATCGCCTGGAAAGTCTCGGTCGAGCCGGTGAAGTGCAGGCCGGCGAAGCCGGGACTGGCGAACACCGGGTCGCCGACGTCGCCGCCGCGGCCGGGGATGAAATTCACCACCCCGGGCGGCAGCCCCGCCTCGATCAGGATCTGGAGGATGTAGTGGTTCGACAGAATCGAGGTCGAGGCCGGCTTCCACAGCACCGTGTTGCCCATCAACGCCGGCGAAGTCGAGAGGTTGCCGCCGATGGCGGTGAAGTTGAACGGCGTCACCGCGAAGACGAAGCCCTCGAGCGGCCGGTAGTCGATCCGGTTCCAGACGCCGCGCGACGACACCGGCTGCTGGGCGTAGATCTCCTGCGCGTAGTGGGCGTTGAAACGCCAGAAGTCGATGAGCTCGCAGGCCGAATCGATCTCGGCCTGGAAGACCGTCTTCGACTGGCCGAGCATGGTCGCGGCGTTCACGGTGTCGCGCCACGGGCCGGCCAGCAGGTCGGCCGCCTTGAGCAGCACCGCAGCGCGCGCTTCCCAGGGCGTTTCGGACCACTCGCGCCAGGCCGTCGCAGCGGCGGCGATCGCCTGTTCGACCTCCCGGCGGCCGGCCTGATGGTAGGTGGCGAGCGTCCGCCCGTGGTCGTGCGGCGAGACGCAGCGGCCGGTCTGGCCCGTCCGCACCGCCTGTCCGCCGATGACCAGCGGGATCTCGATCTGGGTGTTCGCCATCTCCGCCAGGCGGCGTTTGAGCGCGGCGCGCTCCGGGGAACCCGGGGCGTAAGAAAGAACCGGTTCGTTGACCGGCGCCGGGACGCGGACGATTCCGTTCATGGTGCGGACTCCTGTCGGTGGTGCTTCAGATCTCGCCGAGACGGCGGATCTCGCGCACGCTCTCCGCCGGGACGAGAATGCGCTTGAGATTCGGCCAGGCGCCGAAACGCCGAGCCTGGTCGAGGAAATCGGCGCGGCTCTTCTCGGCTGCCGGATCGCCCTCGCGATGAACGTCTGCGTCGCGCAGAATCACCCCCTGCGCGACGATGTCGTCACAGCGGCCGACGTAGAGCTCGGGGCCGGTGGTTTCGACGACGACGGTAATGCCGTGCAGCGCGTGCTTGTCGTGGTGAAAGGTACCCATGGTCGAGGGCGGGCTCCGCAATCGGAGCCGCTCGTTCAGCCCGCAACCGAAACCGGAGCGCAGTGGGCCGCGAACGCTGCCCGCAGGTCCGCGGCCACCGCCAGGGCGTCACGTCCTTCGATCCGGTGACGAGGCAGGAACCAGACCAACTCGCCATCCTTGAACAACCCCATCGACGGCGAGGAGGGCGGGATCGGACCGAAGCGGGCGCGCAGGCGAGCGGTGGCATCGAGGTCCTGTCCGGCGAAAACGGTGGCGAGCCGGTCGGGACGCGGCGACTCCTGAATCGCCAGGCGAGCACCGGGACGGGCTCCGCCGGCGGCGCAGCCGCAGACCGAGTTGACGACCACGAGCGTCGTCCCTTCCTTCAGGTCGACCAGCTGGTCGACCTGCTCGGCGGTGGTCAGTTCCGCGAAACCGGCGCTGGTCAGCTCTTCGCGCATCGGTCGGATCAGCAACGGGCTATAGGGCATGCGGACTCTCCTGTTCGATCGGCGGTCCGTTCGACCGCCGCGGGGTGCGAGTCTACCTCCTCAGGATCGCGAGCAGCGGCCGGAGCTCCTCGAGGACCTTCTCGGGCTCGAGGAACTGCACCGCCATACCGGAAAGGAGGTTCCTGCCCTCGCCGATCACGGCCTGAGGCTCGAAACGTTGAATCACCCGCGCGGCGAAGCGCCGGGGTCGCTCGCCGCGAATCGGCAGCTCCATTTCGATCCAGAGCGTCGACTTCAGCGGCATCGGGCTCGGCGTCGAAACGAACAGACCGCCGGCGCTGATGTCGCGATGATAGGTCGAGAGAAAACTCGCCGAGTCGGGAAAGCTCACGGGAACGTCAGGGTCGCGCTCGACATCGAGGGGCGAAGCCGCTGGAGGCGCCGGGCTGGCGCTCGCTGCTGCGGCGATAGGCGCAGCCTCCGCGAGCACCGCTTGCGGTTCTTCTGCGATCTGGGTCATGGGAGGGATCGGCCTGCCCCCCTGGGTCGCCGGCCCGGACTGGCGGGCGAGCGGCACGAGCGACTCGACAAGTTCCTCAGGCGGCAGAAATCGCACGCCGACGCCCTGCTGGTCGACCTGGCGCAGAGCGAGCGCGACGCGGTGGACACGGGCGACCCGGCCTTCGGCGACGAAGCCGCTATCGGGATCGACGAACTCGAGACGCAGTCGCTCGCCGGGCATCAGGCCGATGTCGCTGTTGAGGAAGAGTCCGCTCTTCGAGATGTTGGAGGTGTACGAGGTATGGCCCTGCGCCTCTCCCGGGCGCCAGAAGCGCAGCTCGATGCGCCGGGGGTACCGGCGGTGGATCCGTCGTTCCATCTGGTGGAATGATACTCCGTGATGCACGCCGTCTCGATCGACCCCCGCGGGGAGCCGCATTGGGGGCCCCTGCCCGACCCCGTTCCGGGGCCGGGAGAGCTCCTTCTGAACCTGCGTTGGAGCGGCCTCTGCGGCACCGATCTCTACAAACTGGCGACGGCTTCGGTCGAGCCCGGGACCGTGCTCGGCCACGAAATCGTCGGCGACGTGGCCGCGATCGGTGCGGGCGTCGAGACCTTCGACCTCGGAGACCGGGTCGCCGTCCCGCACCATGCGGCCTGCGGCGAGTGCTTCGACTGCCGCACCGGCGCCGAAACCCAGTGCGCGGCATTCCGCGAGAACCTCCTGTTCCCGGGCGGGTTCGCCACCCGGATCCTCGTCCGGGCGCGTGCCCTGGCCACGACGGTGCGACGGATTCCCGCCGATCTCGAGGACCTCGACGCGCTCTTCCTCGAGCCCGCGGCTTGCGTCCTGCGCAGCCTCGCGAAGAGCCCGATCCCGCTGCCGGCGCCGGGGACAGCGGCGATCGTCGAAGCCGAGCGTCAGTCGCCGAGAGTCGCCGTCATCCTGGGCGGAGGCAGCATGGGACTCCTCCACCTGCTCGTGCTGCGCGCCCTCGCTGCGCCGGTCCGGATCCTCGTCGTCGACTTGCGCGCGGATCGGCGAGCGCTGGCGCTCGAGCTCGGCGCCGACGCCGCGACCGAAGCCGGCACGGCAATGCTCGAGTCGACGCGGGGCCTTGCCGCGGATGGTCGCGGCGCCGACGCGGTCTTCGACTGCGTCGGCGGCAGCGCCCTCACCGCGGCCGCGTTGGCGGCGCTGCGCCCGGGAGGCACGGCGGTCCTGTTCGCGCACGGGCGGGCCGGCGAAGCGGCGGGCTTCGCGCTCAACGATCTGTTCAAATACGAGAAGCGCCTCGTCGGAGCCTACTCCGGCGGCCTTCGCGAGCAGGCGACGATCTGGGAGCTGTTGCGTTCGGGCCGGCTTCGCCCGGCACGCCTGGTGAGCCACCGGCTGCCGCTGGCCGACTTCTCGACCGGCCTCGCCCTCGCCCGACAGCAGCAGGCGCTCAAGGTCGCCTTCCACCCATGAGCCGACCGCCCGCGGTCGAGGCAGCGCTGGAGCGGGCGCGCGCCAACCCGACGAGCTCTGCGGCCGAATCGACAGGCGCGCTGCGCGGAGAGATTCCGGCGCGAGCGCGCGCCGTCTATCTTCTCGGCCCGGAAGAGTTGGCGCTGCGCGAAGTCGCCGTTCCCCGCCCCGGCGCGGGGGAGATGCTGGTGGCGATCGAGGCGGCTACCACCTGCGGCACCGATCTCAAGGTCTACCGCCGCGGCGGGCATCCGCGCATGCTCACGGTTCCCGGACCTTTCGGGCACGAGATGACCGGCAGGGTGGTGGCCGTGGGTGGCGCCCGGTCGGCGGCGGCGCAGCGTTTCCGCGAGGGCGATGCCGTGGTGGTCGCGAACTCGGCCTCGTGCGGCCGATGTCCCGCCTGCACCGGCGGGCGCGAGAACCTCTGTCCCGGCCTCGCCTATCTGAACGGCGCTTACGCCGACTACCTTCTGGTGCCAGCGCCGTTCGTCGAGCGCTCCACCTATCTGCGCCCAGCCGGGCTCGCGCCCGAGCTCGCCGCACTCGCCGAGCCTCTGGCCTGCGTCGAGCACGGACTCGATCGGCTCGGTCTCGCTGCGCGCGACGCAGCGCGAGCTCCTGCGCGCTCCGTCCTCGTCCAGGGGGCTGGTCCACTCGGCCAGCTGTTCGTCGCCGTGCTCGCCGAGCAGGGCCACCAGGTCACTGCCGCCGATCCCCACGCGCTGCGTCTCGAGACGGCACGGCGGCTGGGCGCGGCCGCGACGATTCACATCGAGCGTTCGTGGAGCGACGAGTTCTCGTCGATCGAACGCGCCTTCGAGATCGCCATCGACGCCACCGGCACGGCGAGCGGCTGGTCCACCGCCCTCGCCGCGACCCTTCCCGGAGGAACGACGCTGTTCTTCGGCGGCTGCGCGCCGAGCGACCGGATCGATCTCGCGACCTTCCCGATTCACTACGACGAGCTTTCCCTGCTCGGCTGCTATCACCACACGCCGCGCAGCTTTCGTGCCGCGATCGCCCGCCTCGAGGCGGCGCGCTCCGACTACCGCCTGCTTCTGACCCGCGAAGAGACACTCCCGAACGTCGAGTCCGCTCTGCGCTCGATGATGGACCGCCGCGCGCTCAAGGTCGTCATCCGTCCGGCGTAGACCCTGCAGGTGCCCGCCACCTAGGGATTCGCCCACAGCCATCGCGATCCGGAGCGAGGCCCGGGCGCGCGTCCCGCGGCAGAGAAACGGTTCTCCCGCCGTGCCAGCCGCTCGCATCCGTAGATCGCCAGCAGGCCCGAGAGCACGACACCGGCCCAGGCCCATGGCGTTCCGATCAGATAGTGATGAGTGGCGAGAAAAGAGTTGCCGGGGATCGCGACCAGCGGGCGCGTGGCATGGCGAAGGATCTGGAAGGCGGCCGCCCAGGCGGCATGCATGCCGATAGCGAGATAGAGCGTTCCGCTGCGCCTCACCACCGCCGCAAAGACCAGGCCACAGAGAAACATCCCGCACAGCGGCAGCAAGGAGGCCGGCTCGAGCTGACGCCCGATGGCGCGGAAGAGGTAGCCGAACCCGGCATCCAGGGAAAAGTCCCGCCGCCCGAGCGAGCGGTCCGAAACCAACAGGTGCACAAGCGCATAGACCCCGCTGCTCGCGATTGCGGCGGTGAGGGCCCCGACTCTCGCCAGCAGGGAAGGAAACATCAGGCCGCGGAAAAAGGTCTCCTCGACGAGCGCAACCACCAACGCTCCGGCCAGCGTCGTGGCCGTCCTCGGCTCGAGGAATGAGTAGGGCGCCGTGGCAGCGCCTAGCAAGCCAAGTGCGAAGGCCACAGCGACGACGCAGCCGGTTCCGGCGAGGGTGGCGGCGAATCCGGACGTGACCTGAAGGAGGGCACTTCTGGCGGTCCGCGCGGCATAGAGCAAAGGCAGAAACCGCCAACCGACAGAAGCGCGGAAAACGAAGACGAGCAGCGCAGCCATCACCATCGCCGTCCGGTTGAAGACTCTCGAATAGGGCCAGTTGGCCGCGAAAGGCAGCGCTCCCAGCGCGACATAGACGAGCGGCGCAGCGCACGCGGCGAGCAGCAAGCTGCCGAACAGTACCGTCGTCCAGGCGATCAGCGGCCTGATTCGCGGCGACCGGAGGCGCTCGATCGTCTCGATCTGCGGCACTCCGGCGAGACTCGAGGCGACCGGCAGGCGAGACATCGTTCCGATCGAATTCCCGGCAGCGGCTCTGTCTGCGGGCATAGCTCCATGGTAGGAGATTTGTCGCAGCGCCGGCCGAGCTCTCGTGGCGGTAGAATCGATGTTTTGGGAGGAGGCCGATCGCACGGATGACCAGCCGATGGATGATGAGTGCCAGCGCAGCTTTTCTCGCCGCTCTCGGTCTCGCAGCGACCTTCCTGCCGCAGGAGATCGTCGCCGGTGGAGGGGAGCCGGGCGGCGCCAACGGCTATCTCGTGCTGCTGGTGCAGATTGCCGGCGGGCTCTATCTCGGCTTCGCAATGCTCAACTGGTCGGTCCGCGACATGGTCATCGGCGGCATCTACAACCGGCCGATCGCGCTCGGCAACCTGCTGCACTTCCTGATCGTCGCTCTGGCGCTGCTCCGTGCCGTTGCCGGGGGAGAACATCGGGCCGGCATCGTGACTCTGACCGGCTTCTACTGCCTCTTCGCAGCCTGGTTCGCGAGTACGATGTTTCGCTCGCCGGCGCGCGAGCGGAACAGCTGAGGTTCGACGCGTGTACGAGCACCGCGCCCGCCCGCTCTTGCCGCGCCCGGCCTTTCGCCGCCGGTTGCTGCTGCACTTCTTCACCGCCCTGGGCTTCATCGTCGGCTCGCTCGGCATCGGCATGGCCGGCTACGCCGGATTCGAGGGCCTCGGATGGACCGACTCCTTTCTCAACGCCGCGATGATCCTGGGCGGCATGGGGCCGGTCGATCTCCCGGCCTCCGTCGGAGGCAAACTCTTCGCCGGCTTCTACGCCTTGTACTCGGGCCTGGCGGTGCTGATCGTCGCCGGCATCGTCTTCGCCCCGCTCCTCCACCGCCTTATGCACCGCTTTCACTGGGACGCCGAAGGCACCTGAACCCCGCGCCCGCCGCCTGAAGTGCCGCTCAGCGCAGGAACTGCGGCGGCAAGGGTTGCGCCTCCAGGCTGTTCGCACCGCGCGCCGAAGGCGGCCGATCGTGGTCGTCGAGCGGGCGGTCGAGCAGGTAGTCGATGGGATCGACCGCGGTCCAGCCGTTCGCCGTGCGGCGACGGATCTCGTAGTGCAGATGTGGGCCCGTCGCCCAGCCGGTGTCACCGACCGTGGCGATCGGATCGCCGGCATCGATGAGCATTCCCGGGCGAACCAGAATCTCCTGGCAGTGCCCGAAGACCGTCCGGAAGTTGTCGCCGCTGGCGATGACAACGGTCAGTCCGAGACGCCACCAGTCATTTCTCCGGTCGGCCTCGACCGCGCCGGCCCAGACGACGACGCCGCCCACCGGCGCGAAGATGCGCGTGCCGGAGGGCGCGGCGAGATCGATGCCGGAGTGAAACTCCAACGCGCGCGTATAGGGGCTGCGCCTGCTGCCGAAACCGCTGGTGAGGACGACGTCCTCGCCGCGCAACGGTGAGCGCGCCGGCACCTGCGCTGCCCACCGCTCCTCGGCGCGTTCGAACTCCTCGATCGCCGCGAGCGCGCGGGCGGTATGGTCGAGGTCCAAACGCAAAGCGGCCTCCAGCCGGTTGCCCTGCGTCACGGCGCTGCCGAAAATCGTCGCCGGCGCGTCCGGCGGCCGCGCCGGCAAGCTCGCCAGCGTCTCACTCGGCGCCGCGGGCAGACCGTAGACCCGCTCGATCCGATCGACCCGGTTGCGCAGGGACTTTCCCTGGCGGGCGAGCTCGGCGAAGCGCTCGACCAGCGCCTGCAGACGCTCGCCGAGCTGCTGGCGATGTGCCACCCGCAGCCGGTACTCGCGCTGCAGCAGTTGGTTCGAGATCGTTCGCGGAGCGAGCACCAACCCGGCGGCGAGGAAGACCACGTAGACCGCGAGCATTACCAGGCCGAAGCGCCGGGCCCGCCGGCTGAGGCGCAGCGTCCGAATTCGCCCGTGCGCCTTGCGCGGATGCAGGTGCAGCTCGACGGACTCGTCCCAATTCACGGTACGAGTCGGTCGAGCTCCGCCTCCGACGCGAGCCCTCGGGCGACGGCGAGCAGCCCGGCGTGAACTCCTGGGCTGCCGGCCAGGACATTGCCCGAGACGAGATAGCGCTCACCGCCGTCGAGGTCGGAGAGCACGCCGCCGGCCTGCTCGATCAGCAGAGCACCGGCAGCAATATCCCACGGCGACAGGCGAAACTCGAAGAAACCGTCGTAGACGCCCGCCGCGACGTAGGCGAGATCGAGCGCCGCGGCGCCGCAGCGGCGAGCGGCGCGAGCTTCGGTGAAGACGCCGCGAAACAGTCCGAGGTAGAGATCGAGCGCCGCCTTGGCGCGGAAGGGATAGCCGGTGGCCAGAAAGGCGCCAGGCAGCGCCGGACGATCGGAGACGCGCATGCGCCGGCCATTCCAGAAGGCCCCGCCGCCGCGCGCGGCGGCGAAGACGTTGCCGCCCTGCGGATCGAGCACGACGCCGGCGAGGATCTCGTTGCCACGGCGACAGGCGACCGAAACGGCCCACACCGGCAGGCCCTGCAGGAAGTTCGTCGTGCCGTCCAGCGGATCGATCACCCACTCGTAGTCCCCGCTCGCCGCCGTGTTGAGACTGCCCTCCTCGGCGAGGATCCGGTGATCGGGGAAGCGCCGCAGGAGCTCGGCCACCAGGACCGCTTCGCTCTCGTGGTCGGCCTGGGTCACGAAGTCGTTCTGCGCTTTCGTCCGCACCTCGAGGTCGGCGCTGCGGAAGTAGCGCTTGAGGACTTCGGCCCCGGCCTCCGCGGCGGCGATTCCTGCCTCGAGCAGCTCGCGATGAGTCATGCCCGGGCCCGGAATACGACGCGCCCGCCGACGATGGTCAGGATCGCGGCGCCGGTCACCGGCCAACCACCGAACGGCGTGTTGCGCGACTTGCTCTGAAACGCCTTCGGCTCGATCGTCCATTTTCGCTCGAGATCGATCACCGTCACATCGGCAGGCGAGCCCAGCGCGAGCGTTCCGCCGGGCAGACCCATCACCTTGGCCGGCCCGCTGGTCAGGAGCTCCACGAGCCTTCCCAAGGGGAGGTGTCCCGGACGCACGAGATGCTCGAGACAGACGGCCAGCGTCGTTTCGAGCCCCAGGATGCCGAACGGCGCGAGCTCGAATTCGAAGCACTTCTCGTCCGAAGTGTGCGGCGCGTGATCGCTCGCGATGGCATCGACGGTGCCGTCGAGGAGCGCTGCCAGCAGGGCTTCGCGGTCGCGATCGGCGCGCAGCGGCGGATTCATCTTCCACTGCGCGTCGAAGCCGGCCTCGACCACCGAACGGTCGGTCAGCAGGAGGTGGTGCGGCGTCACCTCGCAGGTCACTGGCAGGCCACGCCGCTTCGCTTCGCGGACCAGGCCCGCGGCGCGCGCCGTCGACATGTGGGCAAGGTGATAACGCCCGCCGGTCTCCTCGGCCAGCAGGAGATCGCGCGCCACCATCACATCCTCGGCGAGTCCCGGGATTCCCGGCATGCCGGAGCGCGCCGACCACTCGCCTTCGTGCATCACCCCGTCCCCAGTGAGCTCCATGTCCTGGGCGTGCTGGATGACCGGAATGGCGAAGTGCTGCGCGTACTCGAGCGCCCGCCGCATCAGCTCGGCGTTCGACACCGGCCGGCCGTCGTCGGAGACGGCGACGGCGCCGGCCGCGACCATCGCCCCCATGGGTGCGAGCTCCTTGCCTTCGAGCCCCTTGCTGATCGCCCCGATCGGATAGACCCGCGCCAGCGCCGCCTGTTGGGCGGCGCGCACGATGACGCTCGTCACCCAGCCGCTGTCGTTCGCCGGCAGGGTGTTCGCCATGCACGCGACCGCGGTGAAGCCTCCCGCGACTGCCGCCGCGACGCCGGTGGCGACGGTCTCCTTGGCCTCCTGTCCGGGCTCGCGCAGATGCACGTGGATGTCAATCAGGCCCGGGCAGACCACCTTGCCGGCGAGGTCGAAGATCTCGAGCGCTTCGCCCGCCCGCGCGCCGGATGCCGCTTCGGCCCTGGTCCGCAGACTCCCCGGGGCGCCGACAGCGGCCACGACCCCGTCGGTGAGCAGGAGGTCGAAGGCGCCATCGATACCCTGCGCGGGATCGATCAGCCGCCCTCCGGTGAGCAGGATCGACTTCATGTCGCTGATCTCCGCGCGCCGGCCAGCAGATAGAGCACCGCCATGCGCACCGCCACGCCCTGGCCGACCTGCTCGAGAATCGCCGAGTGCGGGCCGTCCGCGACCTCGCTGGTGATCTCGACCCCCCGGTTCATCGGCCCCGGATGCAGAACGATGGCATCGGGGGCGGCGAGCGCCAGCCGCTTGCCGTTCAGGCCGAACAGACTGGCGTACTCGCCCAGACTGGGAAACAGCACGCTCCTCTGGCGCTCGAGCTGCAGACGGAGCATGACGATGACGTCGGCGCCGGCGACCGCATCTTCGACTCTGTAGCAGACCTCGACACCCATCGCCGCGATCGCCGCCGGTACCATCGTGCGCGGTCCCGCCACCCGCACGCGGGCGCCGAGACGGGTGAGGAGGTGGATGTTCGACCGGGCGACCCGGCTATGGGCGATGTCCCCCACGAGCGCAACGGTCAGACCGGCGATCTTCCCCTTGCGGCGCCGGATCGTCATGGCATCGAGCAGCGCCTGCGTCGGATGCTCGTGCGAACCGTCGCCGGCGTTGACGACGCCGCAGGCGAGCTCGCGCGCGAGCATCGCCGGGACGCCGTGATGGGCGTGGCGCACGACCACGAAGTCGGGGAACATCGACGCGATGTTGTGCGTCGTGTCCCGCAGTGTCTCGCCCTTCGACTGCGAGGAGCTCGCGGTGCTGAAGTTGACCACGTCCGCCGACAGACGCTGCGCCGCGATCTCGAAAGAGACGCGGGTACGGGTCGAGGGCTCGAAGAAGAGGTTGACCACCGTCTTGCCGCGCAGGGTCGGCACCTTCTTGACCGGCCGGCGGGCGACTTCGGTGAACGACTCGGCGGTCGCCAGGATGAGCTCGATCTCCGGCAGCGAGAGCTCCGCGATCCCCAGCAGGTCCTTGCGATGCCAGGCGACCGGTTCGCCTGCCGGCGACGGGTCCGTCGACCGCTCGCCGGGTCGATCGACGGGCGGCATCATGTTCCGGGCTTGCGCTCCAGGATCTGCACTTTCGCCTCGCCGTCGGTGGCCTCGAAGCTCACCTTGATCACCTCCGTCGCCGAAGTCGGGACTTTTCGGCCGACGACATCGGCATGGATCGGGAACTCGCGCCATCCGCGATCGATGAGCACGGCGAGCCGCACCGCCTTGGGGCGCCCGAAGTCGAGCAGCGCGTCGAGAGCCGCGCGCACCGTACGACCGGTGTAGAGAACATCGTCGCACAGCACCAGCGTGCGGTTCTCGATCGGCTCGGGGAAGTGGCTCTCGCGCACCACCGGCTTCGGCGCCACCAGCGAAAGGTCGTCGCGGTAGAGCGTGATGTCGAGCGTCCCGATCGCCACGCGCTTGCCCTCGAGCTGCAGGATGTCCGCCGCCAGCTGCTCTGCGAGCGGCACGCCGCGGGTCCGGATGCCGATCAGCATCAGGTCTTCGAGGCGGCTTTCGGCCTCCACCAGCTCGCCCGCCATCCGGCGCACGATGCGACGCATTTCGGCCGCGTCGAGGATGGTCGCTTTGGTGACGAGGGACAAGTCGAAGGTACCGGGATGGACGAGCGGTTGGATGGTATGGCCCGCTCGGCGGAGTTGTCAATCGAACCCCGGCGATTGTGGACAGCGTGGCTGCGTCGTCATAGTCTCTCCTCCCTCGCAACTGGCGAGAAACCCAACGATGAAAGCCCCTTCTCCGCCCCCGCCGCCGACCTCTCCGGCGCTTTCCACCTGGCAGCGCCATCGGCGCGAGCTCGGCTTCCTGATCTTCTTCGTGCTGATTCTCGGCGGCAGTTTTACGCTCATCTCGTGGAATCCGGTCAATGACCGGGTCATCGAGCCCTTCACCGCGGCGATTGCCCGGGCGGGAGGAGCGACTCTCAATCTCCTCGGGCAGCAGACATCGATGAACGGCACGATCATTCGCAGCGAGCGCTTCGCGGTCAACATCCGCAACGGCTGCAACGGGGTCGAAGCCATGCTGATCTACTTCGCCGCCGTGCTCGCGTTCCCGGCGACCTGGAAGTCGCGCCTCCTGGGCGTCGGCCTGGGCTTCGTCGCGATCCAGCTGGTGAACCTGTTGCGCGTCGTCGCGCTCTTCCTCACCGGCGTCTATTTGCCGAAGTTGTTCGACAGCTCGCATACGGTCATCTGGCAGACGGTCGTGATCCTCTCTGGCGTCCTGCTCTGGATCCTCTGGGCCAACCGCTTTGCCGGCCCGCTTCCGGCGGCCTCTTCCGCGCCCAAGGGCGCTTCCTCCGCTTAGAGAGCGCGCACTCGCCTCTATGGCAGGACAGGGCAGCCACCCCCCAGCGACCGCCTCCTGGACGGGGCGCCTGGTACGCAATCTCCTCCTCTGGCTGCTGCCGGCGGTCGCCGTTTGGGTGCTCTTCACGCCGTTCTACAACCGCTTCCTCGCCCTCGCCGGCGAGCAGTTGACGCGCGCCGGAGAGTTTCCCGCCGCCACCCGGCTCTACGTGCAGGAGACGCATCAGGTCCTGGTCACGCGCAGCGACCTCTCCGGCAAGGACGGCTTCATCTACCGCTTCCGCCTCACCGACCTGCACTTCAACCTGATCCTGACCGTGGCGCTCTTCCTCGCCGTGCCGGGGATCGAGCGCCGGCGCCGCGCCGAAAACCTGGGCTGGGCGCTGCTCGCTTCGGTCGTCTTCCACATCCTGGTACTGTTCTTTTTCGTGAAGTTCGTCTATTCGACGCAACTCGGTGCGTGGAGCAACGAGCACTACGGCCCAGTCGCCCAGAACCTCTGGGGCTTCGGCAAGCACCTGCTCGACCTGCCGTTCAAGCTCGCGCTGCCGTTCATTCTCTGGGCGGCTTTCTACTTCCACGACTTCCAGCAGAACCTGCGCCGGACCTGAGCGCCCGCCTTCCGATGCCCGCCCAGACCTCGGACCGCACCCTCTTCAGCCGCCCAGACGGTTCGTTGCTCCGTCAGTTGGCCCGGCGGGCAGCGGTGTTCCTGTGCGCGCTGCTGGCGACCGGCGGGGCGCTCGAGCTGCACAACCTGGCCAATCATCATCGCGCCATCGAGACGGGTGGCGTCCTGGAAACCGGGGCCTCGCACCCGCGGATTCCGCACCATTTCGACCGCTCGGAGGAGCAGCGCGAACCGGCCTGCGCGACCTGCGTTCTGCAGGCCCAGGCGCGCGGCATCCAGCCGGGCGCGAACCGCACGAGCGCCCCGACCGGCTTCAAGCACCTCGATTCGACGCCGGCGACGATTTCCGCCGCCAGCGCCCTTCCCGCCTCTGCCTCGCCGCGCGGCCCCCCGGCCGCCTGAACGGTTCCGCCCGAATTCGGCCCGGTGCGCCGCACCGGAGCCACCGGCCAACTGACCGTTCACAGGTACTTCGTCCGCGGACCGGGCGAAGGCAGAGGAGCTTTCCATGAAACTGAACTCGCTAGTGGCGTCGGCGACTTTCGCCGCGCTGAGCTTCGCCGCCGCGGGCGGCGCCCAATCTTCCCCGGCGGCACCGGCCGCCGGCCAACCGGATCCCGTCGCCCAGCTGCGCCGCGAGATCGACGATCTGCGCGCCGACTACGCGCAGCGGATCGCCGCCCTGGAAGCGCGACTTGCGGCGCTCGCCGAGGCGCCACCGCCGGCACCCACGCCGCCTCCGGTCGCGCCCGTCGAGACACCCGCACCCGCCCCAGTCACCGTGCTCAGCGGGGCGGGCGGCAAGAACTACCTCAACCTCTCGCTCGACGGCCTGTTCGCCGCCGGTGCCTCGACGGCTCCTGACGTGCCGGCGCTCGAGCCCGGCGGCCACGATCCGGCGCAGCGCGGATTCACCGTGCAGAACCTCGAGATGGTGCTCGAAGGGGCGGTCGATCCGTACTTCCGTGCCCAGGCCAACGTCATCCTCCAGATCTCGCCCGAGGGCGAATCGGTGGTCGAGTTGGAAGAGGCTTACGCCACCACGACCTCGCTGCCGCACGGCTTCCAGCTCAAGGTCGGCCAGTTCTTCACCGAGTTCGGCCGGCTCAACCCGAGTCACCCGCACGCCTGGGACTTCGTCGATCAGCCGCTGGTCAACGGCCGTTTCTTCGGCGGCGACGGCCTGCGGTCGGTCGGCGCCCGTATCTCCTGGCTGCTGCCGACGAACTTCTACTCCGAGGCCTACCTGACACTGCAAAACAGCCAGGGCGAGACCCTGTCGAGCTTCCGCAGCGTCCCCGGCGAGAGCCTCTTCGGGCGGGAGATCGTCGAACGCGAGGTGAAGTCGGTGTCCGACCTTCTGCTCGCGCCCCGGTACGCCGCCTCGTTCGATCTCAGCGACACCCAGACCCTGCTCGTCGGAGCCTCCGCGGCGCTCGGGCCGAACGGCACCGGCGAGAATGGCAAGACGCGAATCTACGGCGTCGACGGCTTCTGGAAGTGGAAGGCGGCGAACGCTTTCAAGGGCTTCCCGTTCGTCAAGGTCCAGGGCGAGCTCATGTACCGCGACCTCTACGCCGACGCCTCGCCGGACGGCGCCCAGCCGTCCGCTTCCTTCGACGACTGGGGCGGTTACCTACAGATCAACTGGGGTTTCAAGCCGGGATACGTCGCCGGCCTGCGGTTCGACAGCGTCGGCGGCGACTCCGGAGGCCTCGAGGGTGGCGATCCAACCGACAACCCCGACACGGACGCGCTGAGGCGACGTATCCGGCTCTCGCCGGTGCTCACCTGGTTCCCGACCGAATACTCCAAGCTCCGACTGCAGTACAACTTCGATCGCGGCGACGCCTTCGTCGACGACGAACATTCGCTCTGGTTGCAGCTCGAATTCCTGCTCGGCGCCCATTCGGCGCACAAGTTCTAGAGATGAGGCTCGCCATGCGCTCCGGGAAACTGCTGCCGTCGTTGCTGTTCGCCCTCGCTGCCACTGCCGCACCGTCCGGTGCCGCGGCGGATCTGAAAGTCGTCGCCACGACGTCGGAGTACGCTGCCTTGGCAACCGCTGTCGGCGGCGACCGGGTGGCGGTGACGACGATCGCCAAGCCGACCGAGGATCCACACTTCGTCGACGCCCGTCCGAGTCAGATCGTGGCGATGAACCGCGCCGACGTCCTGATCGAAGGCGGCGCCGAGCTCGAGATCGGCTGGCTGCCGCCGCTGCTCGACGGCGCGCGCAACCCCCGCATCCTCGTCGGGGCGCCCGGTCATGTCGTCGCCTCCGAAGGGATCCAGCTCCTCGACATCCCGGCCGCCGCCGACCGATCGCAGGGCGACACCCACCTCGCCGGCAACCCGCACTTCATGCTCGATCCGGAGAATGCGAGAATCGTCGCCACCCATCTGGCGCGCGTCTTCACCGCTCTCGACCCCGCCGGCAAGAGCGCTTTCGCGGCCAACCTGGAGGCGTTCGACAGCGCGCTCACCGCCAGGATGCAGGAATGGAGCGCGGCGCTGGCGCCGTTCCGCGGCCGGCAGATCGTCACCTACCACCCCACGTGGCGCTACTTCTGCCGCCGCTTCGGACTCGAGGCGAACACCTTTCTCGAGCCCAAGCCGGGCATTCCGCCGTCGCCGCCCCACCTCGCCGCGGTGATCGCCAAGATGGCGGCCGAGAACATCCGAGTCCTGCTGCTCGAGCCGTATCAGCCGCGCAAGACCGCCGAGTCCGTCGCGGCGCACAACGGCGCCCGGGTGGTCGATGTCTGCCAGTTTCCCGGCGCCCTGCCCGGCACGGAGACCTATCTCGACCTCATCGACACCAACGTGAAACGCATCGCCGGCGCCCTCGCCGGCGGGAACTGAGGAGATCGCCATGGGACTTCTGACCCTCTGGCTCTGGCCGCTCGTCGCGCTCGTCGTGCTGCCGGCGATGCTGGTCTACTTCGGGCTCCACGTCGTCGGGCGCGGCATCATCTTCGTCGACCTCGCGCTGGCGCAGATTGCGGCGCTGGGGATCGCCACCGCCATCCTCCTCGGCGCGGATCCCGACCACAGCAGCCTCCCCTACGCCCTTGCCATCGCCTTCACGCTCGCCGGTGCGGCGCTCTTCTCGCTCACCCGCTTCCGCCATCCACGGGTGCCGCAGGAGGCGATCATCGGCATCCTGTACATCGTCGCGGCGGCGGCGGCGACGCTGGTCCTGTCGCGCACTGCCGCCGGCGACGAGGAGATCAAGAACCTGCTCGTCGGCAACATCCTGCTGGTCTCCTCGGGCGAGGTGCTGCGCACGATCGGCCTGTTTGCCGGGGTCGGCCTCTTCCACTACCTGCTGCGCCGCCGCTTCCACCTGGTCTCGTTCGACCTCGACGAGGCCCTTCGCCAGGGGGTGAGCGTCCGCCTCTGGGACTTCCTGTTCTACGCCACCTTCGGCCTGGTCGTGACCAGCTTCGTGCGCATCGCCGGCGTCTACCTGGTCTTTTCTTACCTGATCGTCCCGGCGGTCTGCGGCGCTCTGCTGTCGTCGCGCACCGCCGTTCGTCTCGCCATCGGCTGGGGGGTGGCTCTCACCGCCGGCGTGGCCGGCCTTCTGCTGTCGACCCAGTGGGAGAGCATGGACCTGCCCACCGGACCGACCATCGTGTGCCTGTTCGGCCTCCTGCTGGCCGTGAGCGGCGCCCTGGCCTACCTTCAGCAGCGTCGGGAGAAGGCGACAGAATCCGGGGAGAGCACCCATATCTAGCTGAGTTTGCCATGGGATACCCCAACAGGTTGTGTAGGGGGCGTCGCCTCTGCTAGCTTCGCTCTCTTCCCTGGGGATTCCGGAATGCTCAAGCTCGAACGCCTCGATGTCTCTGGTTTCAAGTCTTTCGTCGACCCCGTCCACGTCCTGTTTGCCGGGGGCATTACCGGCATCGTCGGGCCGAACGGCTGCGGCAAGTCGAACCTGTCGGACGCCATCACCTGGGTCCTGGGCGAACAGAGCGCCAAATCGATGCGCGGCGACACGATGGAAGACGTCATCTTCAACGGCTCCGAGAAGCGCAAGCCCCTGGGCATGGGCGAGGTCACCCTCTCCTTCCTCGCCGATGCCTCCTTCGCCGGCGGCGGCCTGGGCGACGACGGCCGGGTCACGATCTCGCGCCGCGTCTTCCGCAGCGGCGAGTCGCAGTACCGCCTGAACGGCAAGACGGTCCGGCTCAAGGAGATCAAGGACCTGCTGATGGACACCGGTCTGGGTATCCGCGCCTACTCGGTGATCGAGCAGGGCAAGATCGGTCTGATTCTCTCCGGCAAGCCCCAGGAGCGCCGCAAGCTGATCGAAGAGGCGGCCGGAATCACCCGCTACAAGGCGCGCAAGAAGATCGCCGAGGTCAAGCTCGAAGAGGCGACGGCGAACCTCCTCCGGCTCGACGACATCGTCAGCGAGATCGAACGCAACCTGCGATCGCTCAAGCGCCAGGCCGGCGCCGCGCGGCGCTTCCAGGAGCGCCAGGCGGAGTGGAAGACGCTGCATCGCGCCGTGCTCGGCGGCCGGTGGTCGCGGCTCGCGGGCGAGCTCACCGAGCGGCGCATCGCGCTCGGCGAGTCGCAAACCCGCGAGACCGACCTCGCCGCCGCCATTCATCGCCAGGAGGCCGAGCTCGCCGAGATGCGCGAGCGCCTCGACCGCCTGGCGAAGGACCTCTCCGAAAAGGCGCAGCGCCAGGCCGAGCTCGGGGCGACCATCGCCGGCCGCCAGCAGTTCCTCTCCGGCACCCGGCGCACGATCGCCGAGATCGACGCCCGCGTCGCCGCCGGCCAGGCGGTCTCCGGCAAGCGCCGTGAGGAGCTCGAGGTCCACGGCCGTACGGTCGGCGAGCTCGCCCAGAGCCGCGCCAGGCTGATCGTCGAGCACGACCAGGCGGCGGCGCTCGTCCAGGCCGACGGCGCCCGCCTGCGCGAGGTGGAGTCGGTGGCGACAGCCGCCGAGGCCCGCCTCGAAACAGCGCGTCAGGAGCACCTCGCTTCGCTGAACGACCTCACCACGCTGCGCAACCGGATCCATCGCGAGCAGATCGAGTCCGAAAAGAGCAGCTTCCGCCAGCGCCATCTGTTCGACGAGCTCGCGCTGCGCGCGCAGGAGATCACCGAAGCGAGCCGCGGACTGGCCGGCGCGAACGCTCGCTTGGCGGAGATCGAGGGACTGCTCGCCGAACGCCAGATCGAGCTCGCCGCGGCGCGCGAGTCGCTCGAAGGGCTGCTTGCCCGCGAGTCCACTGCTGCCGAGGCCCTGCGCACCCTCGAGCACGAGCGGACTGGCCGGTCCGAGCGCCAGCGCTTCCTGGCCGAGCTCGCGGCGGGCGACCGGGAGAAAGGCAAAGCGCTCGCCGAGCGCCTCGCGGCTCTCGGCATCTCCGAACCCGAGACGCTCGGCACCCGGATTCAAGCGATGCGCGGCTGGGAGCGCAGCCTCGATCTCTACCTGGGCGACCTGATCGATGCGGTCGTTCTCTCGGGCGATCGCCCGGCGTGTGAAGTCGCCACCCTGCTCGCCGACAGCGCCCACGCCGCCGGCACGCTGCTGTCGCCGATTCCGACGACCTCCGGAATCGGCGCCGCCGGGACCGGCGCCTGGATCCACGCCGACGATCCGGCGATCGTCGCCTCGCTCGGCGACGCCCTCGGTCTCGCGGCGGAGGTCGCCCGCGCGCTCCCGCCGGCCTATCTGGTCGAAACGCCCGAAGACGCCGAACGTCTGGCGCGCACGCATGCCGGCGTCGCCTTCCTCACCCGCGACCGCCTCTGGATGCAGGGCGGCCTGATTCATCTGCAGGGGGACGAGCAGCAGCCCGGCTTCCTCGCCCGCACCAGCGAGCTCACCGATCTCGCCGACCTCCTGCCGGAGCTCGAGCAGCGCATCGCCGCCGCCCAGACCGGGATCCAGGAGCTGGTCGCGGCGCGTGCCACCGTCGCCGAGACCATTCACCGCGCCCAGGAAGGTGCCGCGGCGCTCAAGCAGGAGCAGGCCGGCGTGCGTTCACGCCGCGACGAGCTCGCCGGACGGCACCAGCGCCTGACCGAAAGCGAAGAGGCCTTGCAGCGCGAGCAGGCCAAGCTCGCTTCGGAGCTGGCACGGCTCGGCGAGGTGCAGCTGGGGTTGGGCGGCAATCTCGAGCAGCTCGAGGCCGACCACGCCACCCGCGAACGCCAGTTCGACGAGCTGCAGCGCGAAGTCGAAGCGGCGCGCAAGGAGCGCGAAACGCAGCGGGCTCTCGGAGCCGGGCGACGCGGCCAGCTCGATGTGCTCTCCGAGCGGCTGCAGTCCCTCGACCGCGAGAACGCCCGGCTGGCGCGCGAGATCGCCGCCGCCGAACGACAGATCGAGGAGTGGCAGAAGGAGTCGGCGACGCTCTCCTCGCGCAAGAGCGAGCTCGAGGGCGCCATGCAGCAGGCCGAGCGCGAGCTGCAGGAGGCTCTCGATCTGCGCGCCGGCGGCGAGGAGCTGCTGCGACGCGAGGGCGAAGTCCTCGAGATCGAGCGGCAAGGCGCGCGCCAGGCCCAGGAAGCGGTTGCCGCCTCGAGGCGCGAGCACGACGTCGCGCGCGGCGAGGTCGAGAATCTCCGTGTCGCCCTCGTCGGCCTCGAGCACGACGCCAACCACCTCGGCGCCGAGCACGTCGAGCACTTCGGCGAGCCGTTGCCCGAGATCCCCGGCGAGGTACCGCCGAACCTCGCCGAGCTGGAGGTCGACCTCGCCCGCATCAAGGAGCAGATCGAGGCCATCGGGCCGGTCAACGTCCTCGCAGCTGACGAGTACAGCGGCGAGGAGGAGCGCCACAAGTTCCTCTCCGCGCAGCGCGCCGACGTCGCCGCGTCGGTCGAGTCGCTGCGCCAGACGATCAAGGAGATCAACCAGACTTCGAGCGAGCGCTTCAAGGAGGCGTTCGCCCAGGTGAACGCGCAGTTCTCCAAGACTTTCGTCGACCTCTTCCGTGGCGGCGAAGCCGAGATGCGTCTCCTCGACGAGGAAGACCTCATGGAGAGCGGCATCGAGATCGTCGCCCGGCCGCCCGGCAAACGGCTGCAGAACCTGATGCTGCTGTCCGGCGGCGAGAAAGCGCTCACCGCGATCGCCCTGCTCTTCGCGCTCTTCCGCACCAAGCCGTCGCCGTTCTGCATCCTCGACGAAGTGGACGCACCGCTCGACGACATCAACACCCTGCGGTTCGTCGGCATGCTGCGCGAGCTCGCCAAGGAGACGCAGTGCATCGTGATCACCCACAACAAGCTCACGATGGAAGTGGCGAGCACCCTCTACGGCGTGACCATGGAAGAGCGTGGCGTGTCGAAGCTGGTGACCGTCGCGCTCGAAGAGGTCCACCCCGAGCCCGCGGCCGTCTCGGCCTAGCCGGGGACTGGCTCCCGCCCGAAAGGGGTCGCCGAGGACAGCCCAAGAATGACGCAGGGCGGGTGCCTGTCCCCGGCGCAAGGCGAGGACGCCCAGCCCGGCGATCAGCGGCGCCGGGCGAGAACGATCGTGTGGTGCGAGCCGCGCTTGTTGTCGCGCGAGCGCGTGCGTTCGATCCAGGGGGTGTAGAAGCCGGAGCCCTCGAAACGCTTGAGCACGCCATCGGAGGGCGGCCCTTCGGCGTTCGACCAGATGCCCAGGATGCCCCTCGGTACCAGGCTGTGCGCGAGCTTGGCGAGTCCCTTGGCGGTGTAGAGGCGCGAGTTGCCGGCGAGCGTGAACGCCTCGGGTCCGTTGTCGACGTCGAGCAGGATGGCTTCGAAGGTCGCGGCGCCGAGCGCATCGCGGACGTCGCCCATGCGCACCGAAACGCGCGGATCGTCGAGCGGCCTGCCGGCAAGCTCCCCCACCTCGCCGCGATTCGCCGTCAGCACGAGGTCGAAGAGCTCCGCGACCGTCACCTTCGCGTCCTCCGGCAGCGCATCGAGCGCCGCGCGCAGGGTGTAGCCGAAGCCCAGCCCGCCGACCAGAACGCGCGGTCCTGCCGTCTTCGGCATGGCCGCGATCGCCAGTGTGGCGAGCGCCTTCTCCGAGCCGTGGGCGCGGCTCGTCATCAGCTCGCCGCTCGAGCGCAGATTGAGGTAGTAGGCGCCGTCGCGCCGGGTCAAGGTCATCTCGTCGCCGTCGCCGGTGGGCGCGCGCGCCAGGAGCTCGGTCGGTTTCATGCGCAGGTCCTCTCCCCGGCGGTCATCCGGCCGCCGGATAGGTGCCCAGCACGCGGAGCTCGGTGGTCAGGCTGGCGAGCGCGGCAAGGGCCTCCTGGAACGTGGTCGCCGAGGCATGCCCGTCGATGTCGAGGTAGAAACGGTACGACCAGGGATTGCCAGGAATCGGGCGCGACTCGAGCTTGGTCAGGTTGAGGCTCCGCCGGGCGAGCTCCTGCAGGATTTCGCCCAGGACTCCAGGCCGGTCGGCCAACTCGAGCAGCAACGAGCTCTTCGCCCGCGCGCCCTCGGCCAAAGGCACGGCATGCAAACCGACTTCGACGAAGCGAGTCGAATTGCCGGACTGGGTCTGGATGCCGCGCACCAGCACCTCGAGGCCGTAGGTTGCAGCAGCCGCGAAGCTCGCGATCGCGCCCAGCCCCCGGTCGCCCAACTGCTTCACCTTGCGCGCCGCACCGGCGGTGTCGAACTCCGCCTGGGCGCGGATCTGCGGGTGGGCGCGGAAGAACCCTTCGCACTGGGCGAGCGCCTGCGGATGGGAGAGCGCCGCGGTGAGCTCGCCGACGGTCGTCCCCGGCAGGCCCAGGAGACAGTGCTCGATCGCGGCGATCACCTCGCCGGTGACGGTGAGCCCCCCTTCGCCGAGCAGATCGTAGGTCTCGTTGATGCTCCCCGCGGTCGTATTCTCGATCGGCAGCAGCGCCAGGTCGGCTTCGCCGGAGAGCACCGACTCGGCGGCGCGGCGAAAGGTCTCGCAGCCGGTCAGGAGCACTCCGCCCTGCCGGCCGGCGTACTGGCGTTGCGCAGCGAGATGGCTGTAGGAGCCCTCCGCCCCCTGGTAGGAGACGCGCAGCGGCGTCGTCTCGAGCGCCCGGACGAACGCCTGCTGGTGGGCGACCGACATGTCGAGGATCACGCGATACAACCGCTCCACCTCGTGCGGATCGAGCCCCACCTCGACCGCCGACTGACGCAGGCGCACGAGCAGCCGGTCCTCGCGCGCCGGATCGCGGAACGGCCAGGCGCTGCCGAGCTTGGCTTCCGCCACTCCCTCGACCAGGTCCATCCGTTCCCGCAACAGCCGCAACAGACGATGATCGATACCTTCGATCGCCTCGCGCAGGGCCTGCAAATCGCTCGTCATCCCGCCTCCCTCGCCGTCGCCGGGGCGACGACGCTCTGCCCCGCCTGGATGGCCGCCGCCGCGATGCCGGCCTGACCCAGCCAGTAGAGCACCATGATCGGAACGTTCGCCCACGGCTGCGGCGCGACGAAGCGATGGATCGCGATCAGACTGTCGCTCGCGGCGAAGAGCAAGGCGCCGCCCAGCGCCAGGCGGCCGACGAGAGCTGGGTATCCGGGCGCACCGACGAGCACGCTCGCCCGCCACATCATGGCGCTGATCGCCAGAATGTAGATGCCGACCGGGATCTCCATGCCGGCCGTTCCGGGGGTGATCCAGTAGCCCATCCCTCCGGCGAAGAGCAGAAAAGGCAGGATCCGGACTGCCAGCAAGTGCGGCCGGGTGCGCCAGAAACCGGTCGTATAGGCGAGATGCGCGAGCAGAAATCCGCCGAGGCCGGCAAGGAAACCGCCGGAACGCTGGATGAGCACATCGGCCACCGCCGAAAGCGCAAGGCCCAGCGCGAGCGGCCCCTTCATCGGCGAGCGGCCGGCGACGGCGACCCAGGCGAGCAGGAGGAGCACCGGGATCGGCTTCGCGAGCAGCGCCCAGCGCTCCGATCCGGCGTTCTCGGCGAACAGGTGCGCGGCGCCCGCCGCGACGGCGAGCACGGCAGAGGCAGCCCAGAGGGCCGAATTCCCGCGTGTCGGCATCACGGCATCGTATCGCGGCGGAGGCCACGGAGCGGGCCGCCGCGCGCACAGGCGTAGAATGAGGCATGGCAAACGACGTTCAACTTCCCGTCTACAGCCTCGCCGAAGAGGTC
>Ga0073899_10000933_pt1 | contig 27063 bp, 25 predicted proteins | sample KloWWTmetaKNB5Ph_FD_88975 | JGI IMG/M metagenome (GOLD analysis project Ga0073899, IMG submission 88975) | Active sludge microbial communities from Klosterneuburg, Austria, studying microevolution and ecology of nitrifiers - Klosterneuburg... | ecosystem: Engineered > WWTP > Aerobic digester >... | reverse complement strand
CGGACCAAGGGCTTCATGCCGCCGTTCGCCGGCACCGCCGCCGAGGTCGAGGCGCTGGTGCAGCTGGTGCGCTGGGAGCACGCCGGCGGCGACGCGCTCGAGGTGGCGTGGCCGGCGACCAACGATCCGGCGGCGCTGGCGCGCATCCAGGCCTGGCTCGACGAGGCGGGCCCGTTCGCGGCCGGGGCGGTGGCGCCGTGAGCACCCCGTACGTCGCGCTCTTGATCGTCACCTTCGCGCTGCACGCGCTGTTGATCAGCTTCGTGCTGGCCGGCACCGCGTACGTCGCGATCCGGGGGCTGCGCGGCGGCGAGGATCCGCTGGCGGCGGCGTCGCGGGACTGGCTGCCGTTCGCCCTGGGCGCCGCGATCACCGCCGGCGTCGCGCCGCTCTTGTTCGTGCAGGTGCTCTACCAGCCGCGCTTCTACACCGCGAACCTGCTCTTGTTCGTGCGCTGGCTGGCGATCGTGCCGGCGCTGATCGTCGGCTTCTACGCGCTGTACCTGGGCAAGAGCGCGCGGGCCGCGGCGTGGTCGGCGCGGGGCCGGGCCGCCGTCGCGACGCTGGCGCTGGCGTGCTTCGTCTTCGTCGCGTGGTCGTGGATCGAGGACCACGCGCTGGCGATGCAGCGCGATCCGGCGACCTGGGCCGCGCACTACGGCCGCGGCGCGCTGCGCCACCGCGATCCGACGATCGCGCCGCGGCTGGCGATGTGGCTGGGCGTCGCCGCGGCGGTGTGGCCGCTCGGCATGCTGTACGCCGCGCCGGGCGTCGCGTCCCGACGGCTCGCGGCGATCGCGCTGGGCGGGCTCGCGATCGCGGCGCTGGCCGCGGCGCTGGCCGCCGGCGCCACCGACGCCCGCAGCCTGCTCGACGTCGCCGCCGCGCGCGGCTGGTTGTACGGCCTGGCCGCCGCCGCGGTGGCCCTGCTGCTGGCGTGGGGTGCGGTCGCGCTGGGGCGCGCGCCGGCCCGGGGCGCGATCGCCGCCGCGACGGTCGCGCTGGCGCTGACGCTGGCTGGCGCGCGCGAGGCGATGCGGGCCGCCGCGATCGATCCGCGGCTCGCGACCCGGGTCGAGCACGCCCAGGGGTTGCCGCTGTTCGTCGCCGCGCTGGCGTTGGGCGGCGCGGCGATCGGTTGGTGCCTGGTGATCGCGCGGCGGGCGACCCGCGCCTGAGGTTCAGACGGCGTGTCGCCACGCCCTCGACCGCACCAACTCCCGGCGCTGCGTCAGCGCTCGCTGTCGAGGTGCTGCATCTGCGGCGCGGCGTAGCGGGTGCCGGCCACCGCGTGCGCCGGCACCGCGTCCTCGAGCGCGGCGACCTCGGCGGTGTCGAGCGTGACGTCGAGCGCGGCCAGCGCGTCGGCGAGCTGGGCCCGGGTGCGGGCGCCGAGCGTCGGGATGATCGGCGCGCCGGCCGGGCTCTTGGCGCGGACCCACGCGATCGCCAGCTGCACCGGCGTGACGCCGCGCGCCGCAGCCACCCGCGCCAGCGCGTCGGTCAGCCGCTGGTTCTGCGCGCCGTTGTCGCCGGTGAAGCGGGGCAGGTGGGCGCGGAAGTCGCGCGGCCCGGTCGGCTTGCTGCCGGCCAAGAGGCCGCGCGACAGCACGCCGTACGCGGTGGTCGCGATCCCCAGCTCGCGCAGCGTCGGGAAGATCGTCGCCTCGGGGCCGCGGCTCAGCAGCGAATACTCGATCTGCAGGTCGACCAGCGGGTGGACCGCGGCGGCGCGGCGGAGCGTGTCGGCGCCCAGCTCGGACACGCCGACGTAGCGGACGTAGCCGGCCTTCACCAGGTCGGCGATCGCGCCGATCGTGTCCTCGATCGGCACCTGGGGATCGACCCGGGCCGGGCGGTAGATGTCGACGTGTTCGAGCCCGAGCCGGGTCAGGCTGTGGGCCAGGAAGTTCTTCACCGCGACCGGCCGCGCGTCGTGGCCGTTGAACGCGCCGTCGGGGCCACGCAGCGCGCCGAACTTGACGCTGACCAGCGCCTGGTCGCGGCGGCCCGCCAGCGCGCGGCCGACCAGCAGCTCGTTGCGCCCGGTGCCGTAGAAGTCGCCGGTGTCGAGCAGGTTGACCCCGCGCTCGAGCGCGGCGTGGATGGTGGCGATGCTCTCGGCGTCGCTCGAGTCGCCGTAGAAGCTGGCGCCGCCCATGCCCATGCAGCCCAGCGCCAGCGGGAAGACCTCGGGCCCGTGGGCCCCGAGCCGGACCTTGTCGGTGTTCGTCATGGCGGCACTCTAGGGGCTCGCCTGGCATCGCTCCAGTGAATAGGATGTCTGGGAGACATGCCCAAGGTTTATGGACGCGACCTCGACCTCAACCTGCTGCGGGTGTTCGCGGTGGTCGCCGAGTGCGGCAGCGTCACCGCGGCCGCGGCCCGGCTGTACCTGACCCAGCCGGCGGTCAGCGCGGCGCTGCGGCGGCTGACCACCGCGGTCGGTGCGCCGCTGTTCGTGCGCCAGGGCCGCGGGCTGGCGCTGACCGGCCGCGGCCAGCGCCTGCGGGCGACGGTCGCGGCCCACCTGCCGCCGCTGGTCGAGGCGGCGCTGACGCCGGCGACGTTCGATCCGCGCACCGCCGCGCGGACGCTGCGGCTGGGGCTGTCGGACGCGGCCGAGGTGTGGCTCTTGCCGCCGCTGGTGAAGGCGCTGGCCGCGGCGGCGCCGGCCCTGCGCGTGGTCGCGGTGCCGGTGCAGTTCCGCACGGTGGCCGCCGCGCTGGCGGGTGGTCTCGACGCCGCGGTGACGGTCGCCGACGAGCTGCCGGCCGGGATCCGGCGCCAGGCGCTCTACCGCGGCGGCTTCACCTGCCTGTTCGATCCGCGCCACGTCCGGGTGCGCCGGCTGACCGAGGCGGCGTACTTCGCCCACGAGCACGTCGTCGTGTCCTACAACGGCGACCTGCGCGGCGTCGTCGAGGACACGCTGGGCAAGGCGCGCACGGTGCGCTGCGCGGTCGCGAGCTTCGCGACGATCGGCGCGCTGATCGAGGGCACCGCGCTCTTGGCCACCGTGCCCGCGCTGGTCGCGGCGCAGCTGCGCGCGACCCACCCGCGGCTGCGCACCGCGCCGGTGCCGCTGCCGCTGGCGGGCTCGGCGATCGAGCTGTTGTGGCCGGCGGCGGCCGAGGACGACCCGGTCGGGCAGTTCGTGCGCGGGCAGATCGTCGCGATCGCCGGCCGCCTGCCGCGCGGCAGCGCCGCGGCCCGACGGTGACGATTTCGTGCGCCGGTCGGCGGCGGCGCGCGTTCCCGGAGCACAACCCGAAGGAGCCACCCGTGACCCGCCTCCGCGCCATCCTCGCCCTCGCCCTCGCCGCCGCCCCGCTGACCCTGGCCGCCTGCGGCCACCCGCCGCCGTCGATCGTCGTGCGGGCCCAGCCCGGCGACCGCGCCGGCGGCCTGACCGCCACCGGCAGCGCCACCATCGGGGTCAGCCCCGACTGCGCCGACCTGACGCTGACCATCACCCGCGAGGCCACCGACGCGCGCGCCGCGATCGCCCAGGTGCGTGACCGCCAGGCGGCGCTGGTCGCGACGCTGGCGCGGCTCGGGCTGCCGTCCGGCGACGTCACGCTGGCGCACCTCGGCGTCGACCCGGTCTACGACTACGTCGACGGCAAGAGCGTGCTGCGCGGCTACCAGGCCTCGACGGTCATCACCGCGACGACGCGGCAGTTCGATCAGATCGCGCCGCTGATGGAGGCGGCGGCCGACGCCGGCGCCACCGCGATGTCGAGCCGGTTCCGCCGCAGCGACCTCGAGGCGCTCAAGCAGGACGTCCGGGCCCAGGCGATCGCCGCGGCCCAGGCCAAGGCCCAGGCCACCGCCGCCGCGCTGGGCGTCCAGCTCGGCGCCGTCACCGCCGTGGCCGAGGCCAACCCGAGCTACCTGTTCGCCAACGTCTACTTCCCGTCGGCTGGCGGCGGCGGCGACGGGCTGGGCGGCGACCTGCAGCCGCTGACCATCGACGTGGTCGTGACCTACGATCTCGGCTGACCGATCGGGTTCCCGAAGTCTCGTAGCCGCCGCACTCAGCGCGCTCGCAGCCCTCCTACCACGCGCGCGTCGTGGGAGGCGGATCAGGTCGAGCGCGCGATCGGCGCGTCGGGAATCTTCGCGAACCCGGGGAAGCCGCTCCAGGCGACCGCCTCGCGCAGCATGGCGAGGAAGGTGCTGTCGCGTCCGTGCATGTCGCGGTCGGGCGCGCCGACGAGGCGGCACGCCCCCCGGGTCCGGTTACGCCGCCGCGGCCAGGCCGTCGAGGGTCGCCGCCAGCGCGTGGACGACCGCGGCGATCCGCACCGCGTCTTGCACCTGGGGCGCGGTGGCGCTCTTCTGCCGCACCACCTTGTCGTGCGACACGACGCAGGCGCCGCAGCCGGTCACCGCCGACGCCGCGAGGCACCACAGCTCGAAGTCGAGGGCGTCGACGCCGGGGTTGCCGATCAGCTGCATCCGCAGCCGCGCCGGCAGCGCCTGGTAGTCGTTGCCCTCGCCGACGAAGTGCAAGAACCGGTAGTAGACGTTGTTCATCGCCATCACCGACGCCGCGCCCCGGGCGGCGCGCAGCGCGACGTCGTCGAGGTGCGGCGCGGCGGCGGCGGTGATCGCGGCGATCACCTCGCGCTGCCGGGTGGCCAGCGCGGCGGCGACCGCGGTGCCCCAGTGCTGGCGCGGCGTCAGGCTCGACGCGCCGGTGATCACGCCGAGGTTGATCTTCAGGTCGCGGGCGTAGTCGGGGAGGCGTTCTTTCAGCGCGTCGAGCGACATCGTGGGCTCCTTGGTGGGTGGCGCGGGCGGCCTACGCGGCCGACAGCGTCTTGTCGCCCGGCTTCCAGTTGCACGGGCACAGCTCGTCGGTCTGCAGCGCGTCGAGCACCCGCAGCACCTCGGCCGGGTTGCGGCCGACGTTCATGTCGGTGACCTCGACGAAGCGGATCACGCCCTGGGGATCGACGATGAACGTCGCGCGGCGGGCCACGCCGGCCTGGCGGTCGAGCACGCCGGCGCCCTCGGCCAGCTCGCGGCGCAGGTCGGCGATCATCGGGAACGGCAGGTCGCGCAGGTCGGGGTGCTGCTTGCGCCACGCCAGGTGGACGAACTCGCTGTCGGTCGAGACGCCGAGCAGCTGCGCGTCGCGGTCGCGGAAGTCGCCGTCGAGCTTGCCGAAGCCGGCGATCTCGGTCGGGCAGACGAACGTGAAGTCCTTGGGCCAGAAGAAGTAGACCTTCCACTTGCCGGGGTAGCTGGCGCCGTCGAGGTTGGTGAACTCCTTGCCGGGCTCGATCGAGACCACGGCCTGAGCCGAGAACGCGGGGAAGCTGTCGCCGAGGGTGAGCATCTGCGTGACTCCTTGGGGTGCGCGGCGAGCGCCGCGGGATGCCGTCACCTTGGGCCCGGGCCGGTGATAGCGCCAATCGCCGAACGTGATGGGCGTGATAGGGTGGGGTTGTCATGAGCCGACGCCCCCCTCGTCCGTCGCGCGGGCCGACCGCGCCGGCCGCCACCCGCCGCTGGTCGCCCTCGGCCTACCTGTCGCTGCGCCAGCTCGAGTACGCGGTGGCGGTCGCCGACGAGAAGAGCTTCCGCCGCGCGGCCACCGCGTGCGCCGTCTCGCAGCCCGGCCTGAGCGCCCAGATCGCCGCGCTCGAGGCCGCGCTCGGCGTGCAGCTGTTCGAGCGCGATCGCCGCAAGGTGCTGGTGACCTCGGTCGGGGCCGCGGTGCTGGCCCGGGCCCGGGCCGCGATCGCCGCCGCGGCCACCGTGGTCGACACCGCGCGCGGCGCCGCCGAGCCGCTGACCGGCCGGCTGCGGCTGGGCGTCATCCCGACGATCGCGCCGTACCTGTTGCCCACCGCGCTGCCGGCGGTGCGCGCGCGCTTCCCCAAGCTGCAGCTGCTGCTGCGCGAGGAGCGCACCGCGACGCTGCTGGCCCAGCTCGACGACGGCCGCCTCGACGCCGCCATCCTGGCGCTGCCGGTGCCCGGCGACCTGGCCGCCACGACGCTCTACCGCGAGCCGTTCTTGCTGGCGGTGCCCAAGGGCCACCCGCTGGCCGGCAAGCGGGCGGTGCGGGATCGCGACCTCGACGGCCAGACCGTGCTGTTGCTCGAGGACGGCCACTGCCTGCGCGATCAGGCGCTGGCGGTGTGCACCACCGCCGGCGCCACCGAGTCGACCGAGCTGCGCGCCACCAGCCTGCCGACGCTGGCGCAGATGGTGGCCGGTGGCCTCGGCGTGACGCTGCTGCCGGCCAAGGCCGCGCCGGCGCTGGCCGGGCGCGGCAGCGGGGTGGTGACCGTGCCGTTCGTCGCGCCGGGGCCCGGCCGCGACGTCGGGCTGGTGTGGCGCATGTCGTCGGCGCAGGGCCGCGAGCTGGGGATGCTGGCGGCGGTGCTCGGCGGCGGGTGAGCGGCTACGCCAGCGCGGCCAGCTCGTCGACCACCGCGGTCGGGTTGCGGTGGCTGGTGTCGATCGTGTGATCGGCGAGCGCGTAGCGATCGGCGCGCGCGACCAGCAGTTGCTCGAGCTCGGCGAAGGCGTGGGGCTTCTCGGCCATCGGCCGCCGATCGCCCTGGGCGACCACGCGCTCCCAGTGATCGATCGCGCGCGCCTTGAGCCACACGGTCTGGCAGCGCGCGCGCAAGAGCGCGTAGTTGCCGTCGTCGCTGACGATCGAGCCGCCGGTCGCCAGCACCGTGCGCACCCGCCGGGCCAAGAGCTTGCGCAGCACCTCGCGCTCGACCCGCCGGTAGTACGCCTCGCCGTGCAGCTCGAAGATCTGGTTGAGGCGCAGCCCGGCGGCGCGCTCGATCTCCTGATCGACCTCCACGAAGGGCACCTTCCACCGCTTGGCCAGCTCGCGGCCGACGGTCGACTTGCCGGCGCCGCGGACGCCGAGGAGCGCGATCGCCGGCCGCCGGCGATCCGCGACCAGCCCGGCCAGCAGCTCGGCCGGCGTGGTCGACAGCGCGTCGGCCACCGCGGCGAACCGCGCCAGCGAGATGTTGCCGGTGCCGCCCTCGAGCTGCGCCAGGAAGCGCTCGCTCACGCCGCACGCCTCGGCCAGCTGGCGGCGCGACAGGCCCAGCTCGTCGCGGGCCGCGCGCACCCGCGCCCCCACCTGCGTCAGCAGCGGCCGCGGTGACGGGGTCGTCATCGCCGCGCACTATAGTGCATCGTTCATATGCGGGCAAGCACTAAACTGCTTGCGGGGCGGACGCCCCTGCGGTAGATCGTCGCTTCCATGGATCCGACCACGTTCGAGACCCACCCCAGCCGCTACCACCACTGGAAGCTCGCCGTCGCCGGCGACGTCGCGACGCTGACGATGGCGGTCGACGGCGATCACCCGCACAAGCCGGGCTACGAGCTCAAGCTCAACAGCTACGACCTGTCGGTCGACATCGAGCCGGCCGACGCGATCCAGCGGCTGCGCCTCGAGCACCCCGAGGTGCGGGCCTGCGTGGTCACCGCCGATCTCGACCGGGTGTTCTGCTCGGGCGCCAACATCTACATGCTCGGGCTGTCGTCGCACTCGTTCAAGGTGAACTTCTGCAAGTTCACCAACGAGACCCGGCTGTACCTCGAGGACGCCAGCGCGAACTCGGGCCTCAAGTTCCTGGCCGCGTGCAAGGGCACCACCGCCGGCGGCGGCTACGAGCTGGCGCTGGCCTGCGACGACATCGTGCTGGTCGACGACGGCAACTCGGCGGTGTCGTTCCCCGAGACCCCGCTCCTGGCGGTGCTGCCGGGCACCGGCGGCCTGACCCGCCTGGTCGACAAGCGCAAGGTGCGCCGCGATCGCGCCGACGTGTTCTGCACGGTCGCCGAGGGCATCAAGGGCAAGCGCGCCAAGGACTGGGGGCTGGTCGACGGCCTGGTGGCGCGCTCCAAGTGGGACGCCGAGGTCGCCGCCCGCGCCGCCAAGCTGGCCGCGGCGTCGGCCGGCGTCGCCAAGGGCCCGGCGGTCCAGCTCGACGCGCTGGCCCCGGCGATCGGCAAGGACGGCTTCGCCTACCGCCACGTGACGATGACGATCGATCGCGCCGCGCGCACCGCGGCGTTCGTGATCGCGGCGCCGACCGCGCCGCCGCCGGCCGACAGCGCCAGCGCCGGCGCCGACCTGTGGAGCCTGCGCGCGTTCCGCGAGCTCGACGACGCGCTCCTGCGCCTGCGCTTCGACTACCCCGAGATCGCGGTGGTCACGCTGCGCACCAAGGGCGACCGCGCCCAGGTGCTGGCCCACGACGCGGCGCTGGCCAAGGACGCCTCGGGCTTCGCCCGCGAGGTGCGCCTGCTGCAGCGCCGCGTGCTCAAGCGCCTCGACAACACCGCGCGCTCGCTGTACGCGGTGGCCGACGCCGCCGACAGCTGCTTCGCCGGCGTGCTGCTCGAGACCGCGCTGGCCGCCGATCGCTTCTACATGCTGATCGACGGCGCCGGCGAGATCGCGGTCGCGACCTCGGTGGCCAACGCTGGCGCCAACCCCACCGCGACCGGGCTGACCCGGCTCGAGGCGCGCTTCTACGGCGAGCCGGCGCAGGTGGCCAAGGTGCTGGGCCGTGGCGCCGACGGCCCGATCGCCAGCGAGGACGCCGAGGCCCTCGGGCTAGCCACGGTCGCGCTCGACGACATCGACTTCGCCGACGAGCTGCGCATCGCGATCGAGGAGCGGGTGTCGCTGTCGCCCGACGCGCTGACCGGCATGGAGGCGTCGCTGCGCTTCGTCGGCCCCGAGACCGTCGAGACCAAGATCTTCGGCCGGCTGAGCGCCTGGCAGAACTGGATCTTCACCCGCGCCAACTCGACCGGCGAGCGCGGCGCGCTGACCCTCTACGGCCGCCCCGAGCGCCCGGTGTTCCAGCTCAATCGGACCTGATCGACCCGTGCCCGTGCCCGTTTCCTGATCCCGATCCCGATCCCGATCCCGATCCCGGTCCCGATCCCGATCCCGATCCTGATCCCGATCCCGATCCCGACCCCGACGCCCACTCCGACCCCGACCCCATCGAGGCCCCCATGACCGCCGTCATCACCGACGAGAAGATCCCCAACAACGTCAACCTCGCCGGCGACCGCCGCCTGCAGCGCGCGCTCGAGGAGTGGCAGCCGCACTTCCTGTCGTGGTGGCAGGACATGGGCCCGGTCGGGTTCCAGGCCAAGGACGTCTACCTGCGCACCGCGGTGTCGGTCGAGGCCGACGGCTGGGCCCACTTCGACTACGTCAAGATGCCCGACTACCGCTGGGGCATCTTCCTCGAGCCCAAGCAGGCCGGCCGGGTCCACGGCTTCGGCGACAACCAGGGCCAGCCGGTGTGGGACGAGGTGCCGGGCGAGTTCCGCAACATGCTGCGCCGCCTGGTGGTGACCCAGGGCGACACCGAGCCGGCGTCGGTCGAGCAGCAGCGCCACCTCGGCTCGACCGCCCCGTCGCTGTACGACCTGCGCAACCTGTTCCAGGTCAACGTCGAGGAGGGCCGCCACCTGTGGGCGATGGTCTACCTGCTCCACACCTACTTCGGCCGCGACGGCCGCGAGGAGGCCGAGGAGCTGCTCAAGCGCCGCTCGGGCGACAGCGACAAGCCGCGCATCCTCGGCGCGTTCAACGAGCCGACGCCGCACTGGCTGTCGTTCTTCATGTTCACGATGTTCACCGACCGCGATGGCAAGTACCAGCTGGCGGCGCTGGCCGAGAGCGGCTTCGATCCGCTGGCCCGCACCTGCCGGTTCATGCTGACCGAGGAGGCGCACCACATGTTCGTCGGCGAGACCGGCGTGCAGCGGGTGGTCAAGCGCGCCTGCGAGCTGATGAAGCAGGCGCCGAACGGCGACGTCCGCGCGCAGGGCGGCATCGACCTGCCGACGATCCAGAAGTACCTCAACCTGCACTTCACGCTGTCGCTCGACCTGTTCGGCGGCGAGGTGTCGTCGAACGCCGCCGACGCGTTCGCGGCCGGCCTCAAGGGCCGCTACAAGGAGGATCGCTACGACGAGCACAAGCTGATCGGCACCCACTACACGATGGACGTGCTCGAGGACGGCAAGGCGGTCACCAAGGACATCGCGATGCGCAACGCGCTCAACGAGGTGCTGCGCAACGAGTACATCAAGGACTGCCAGCGCGGCGTCGATCGCTGGAACAAGACGATCAAGGACGAGGGCGTCGACTTCGAGCTGACGCTGCCGTCGCACAAGTTCCACCGCCAGATCGGCATGTGGTCGACGGTGTGCGCGACCCCGGCCGGCGAGCTGATCGACCGCGCCGAGTTCGAGGCGAAGAAGCACGCCTGGCTGCCGAGCGCGGCCGACGAGACCTACATCAAGAGCCTCATGCACGCGGTCACCGAGCCGGGCAAGATGGCCAGCTGGGTCGCGCCGCCGGCCAAGGGCATCAACGGCCTGCCCGGCGAGTTCCAGTACGTGCGCCTCGGCGCGTGATCAGGGGACAGGCTCTGGGGGCGTAAGGGCTTGATGCTGCTTGGCTATTTTGACTGACCGCGCAGTTCATGCCCTGCGCGCTGCGGTCGAATTCGCTTTAAATTCCGGGTTGTTGAGACCCCGGAGCCTGTCCCCCGAGGTAGCGGGTCAGGACGCGGGTCATGAGGGCGGGATCCTGGCTGCCGGCCATCTCGCGGGCGGAGTGCATGCTGAGCATGGGATTGCCGACGTCGACGGTGGCGATGCCGAGGAGCGTCGAGGTGATCGGGCCGATGGTGCTGCCGCAGGGCAGGTCGGTGCGGTGGGCGTAGTGCTGGACGGGCACGCCCTCGGCCCGGCACAGCTCGGCGAACATGAGCGCGGTGGCGCTGGTGGTGGCGTAGCGCTGCTGGCTGTTGGTCTTGATCACGGGGCCGCCGTTGAGCACCGGCTTGTGGCGCGGCTCGTGGCGGCCGGCGTAGTTGGGGTGGACCGCGTGGGCCATGTCGGCCGAGACGCACGACGAGCGCGCGCACGCCTGGTGGAACGCCTCGCGATCGCCGATCAGCCGCTCGAGCACCCGCGGCAAGACCGCGCTGCCGGCGCCGGCGGCGCTGGCGCTGCCGACCTCCTCGTGATCGAACAGCGCGATCACCGGGATCGCGGCCAGCGGGCGGGGCGCGGCGGCGGCCAGCGCGGTGGTGGCGGCGTGGGCCATCGCCAGGTTGTCGAGGCGCGCCGAGAAGATGAACTCGCCGGCCGGGCCGCCGACGGTGGGCGCGGCGAGATCGTAGAGCATCAGCTCGGTCCCGATGATCGCCTCGGGGGCGACGCCGGCGGCCTCGGCCACGAGCGCGGTCACGCCGCGGGCGCCGGCCGCCAGCCCGAACACCGGCGCCAGGTGATCCTGGCGGTTGAGCACCAGGCCCTTGTCGTTGACCTCGCGGTCGAGGTGGATCGCCAGCTGCGGCACCCGCGCGACCGGACGATCGACGCGCACCAGGTGGCTGGTCAGCCCGCCGTCGGCGCCGCGCGCGAGGACCCGCCCGGCCAGGCCGAGATCGCGATCGAGCCACGAGTTCAAGAGCGCGCCGCCGTAGACCTCGACGCCCAGCTGCGCGTAGCCCTCGGCGGTGTACTCGGCGTTGGGCTTGAGCCGCAGGTTGGGGCTGTCGGTGTGCGCGCCGACGATGCGGAACCGCGCGCGCGCGGCGGCGTCGGCCGGCACCACGAACGCGATCAGGTTGGTCTCGCTGGTGGTGACGTGGTACGCGCCGGGCGCCAGGCGGTCCCACGGCTCGGCCTCGGCCAGCGGGCGGAAGCCGACGGCGTCGAGGCGGCGCCGGGCCTCGGCGACGGCGTGGAACGGGGTGGGCGAGGCGTGCAGGTAGGCGAGCAGATCGTCGAGCACGGCTGATTAGTACCCGCGCGCCGCGCCCGGGCAAGCGCGTCGGCTACTCGCCGCCGCCGCACGGATCGGCGCTGGTCTCGTCGGGCGGCGCCTGCCGGGTCTTGGCGTTGTCCTCGCCGTCATCGGTGACGCCGTCGTCGGGTGCGGCCTCCTCGGCCTCGGTCTGGACCCCGGTCGCGGTGTCGGGCGTGGTGGCCGGCTTGGGCTTGCCGCCGCAGGCGGCGAGGGCGAGGGACAGGGCGACGATCGCGAGGGTGCGCATGCGCTGGATTGTAGTGCAGGCGCGCGGCGGGTTCACTTCGGCGCGGGCGCGGGCGCGGGCGTCGGCGGCTTCGGCGCGGCGGGCGGCGCGGCCTCGGGCGCGCGCGGCGCCGTCAGCGGCAGCCACGCCGCGGCGCCGTCGACCTCGCGCTCGATCAGCGTCGGGCGCTCGGTGTACGTGCCGGGCAGCCGCACCCGGTACAGCGACAGCGGGCCGGTCGGCAGCGCGACCTTGCCGTCGTCGACCTCGCCCTCCTCGTCGCTGCCGCCCTCCTCGACCGGGGCCGGGGCGGCGCCGTCGTCGCCGGTCACGCCGTCGCGCGGGCCCAGCACCAGCCCCCACGCGCCGTCGGGCGAGATCGACACCGCGGTGTAGCCCTTCCAGCACTTGTACTCGCCGCCGACGGCGCGGGCGATGCACGCCTTGCCGCCGTCCTGGATCAGCAGCCACGCGCTGTCCCACGACCAGTCGATCACGACGCCGTCGCGGATCAGCCGGCGGCGCGCGGTCGAGCCGTCGAGCGGGAAGCCCATCAGGAACTCGCGCGCGGCCTCGCCCTTGGGCGGGCCGGGCGGCGGCGCGAGGTAGGTGCCGACGGCGCGCGTGCCGTCGGGCGACACCACCAGCCCGCGCAGCGGCGCCTCGGGAGCCACCACCTTCACCTGCCTGCGATCGGTGATCGGCGCGGCCCGCACCGCGCCGCCGTCGCTCCACACCAGCGAGCGCGCGCCGCCCTTCTCGGCGAGGTGGACGCTGGGGCCCGGCGCGTCGCGGGTGAACTGCTTGCCGTCGGCGAGCCGGACCAAGAGCGTCTTGCCGCTGGCCGACGCGCACACCACGCAGTCGCCGCCCATCGACAGCCGCGCGGCGCCGGCGCCGCAGCCGAGCTTGGTCAGCGTCGTCGTCGCGCCGGCGGCCGGCATCGGCGCCGACCACCACGCGCCGGCCAGCTCGACCAGCAGCGTCGTGCCGGCGGCGTCGGTGCGGATCATCTGCACGTCGGCGGCGGGCCCGGGCAGGGTCGCGATCGCGGTCGCGGTCGCCTTGCCGCGGCCGTCGGTCAGCCACAGCGACGTGCCGCGGGCGAACACGACGCGGCCGTCGGGGTCCTTCGCGCCGGCGTGGGCCAGCGCCGGCACCGCCAGCACCGCCGCCACCGCCAGCGCGCCGCGCGTCACCGCTGCACCAGCGCCGCCACCTCGGCGTCACGCCCGACCACCGACGACACGAACCGGCCGCGGCCGGGCACGTCGAACAGCACCACCGGCCCGAACCGCGGGAAGTGCACGTCGATCGCGCGCACGTCGCCGCCGACCGCCCGCGCGCCGGCGTCGAACGCCGGCCGCGACAGCGGCTTGCCGTCGATGAACACCTCGGACAGGAACTCCAGCGGCGCCACCCAGCCGGCGCCGTCCTTGTGGATGCGATCGCGGACCGCGCCCGACAGCTTGTCGCCGCTCTTGATGACGTGGTCCCAGTCGCGCTTGCCCAGCGCCGCCGCGATGTCGAGATCGAAGCGCTCGGCGGGGAACAGCAGCACCACCGCGCCGCCCAGCTCGGCGGTGGTCAGCGGCGGGCCGGCCGCGGCCGGCGGCTCGGCGGCGGGCGCCACCGGGGCCGCGACCGGCGGTGGCGGCGGCGGCGGCGGCGGTGCTGCCTTGGGCCGCGGCGCGCCGGGGAACGTCGAGAACTGCTCGACCGCCGCCAGGCAGGCCTCGAGCTCCGCCGAGCGGCGCTGGTCCCAGCTGCCGTCGGGGCCGAGCACGTCGACGATGATCAGCTCGCCGCGGCGCTCGACCGCGACGTCGGGCGGCAGGTTGGCGAGGATGTCCTCCTCGTCCAGCTCGTCGAGGCGCTTCTCGTAGGCCATGATCTTGGCCTCGAACTCGGCGCGGCCGAGCTGGTTGGCGCGGCGCTTGCCGTCGATGTCGACGGTGGGATCGAGCGCCCAGGCGATCAGGCACACGCCGCGCAGGTCGCGCGCCGACCGCGCCACCAGCACCGCGTCGCCCCACGAGCCCAGCGCGAACAGCCGGCCCAGCTTGACCGGCAGCGCCTCGCACATCGCGATCAGCGCCTCCCGGGCCGGCCGCAGATCGACCGGCACCACCGGCTCCTGCGGATCGGCGCGCAGCGGCGCGCTGTCGTCGATGATCATCAGCCGGCGCTCGTTGCGGCGGCGGAACGGGATCGACGGCGACAGCTCCATCTCCATGCGCGGATCGAGCATGTCGGGGTCGAGCAGCTTGCGCTGCTTGGCCACCTCGGGGCCGCCCAGGGCGTCGATCAGCTGCTGCTGATCGAGCTGGGCGTCGCCGCGGAACATCAGATCGGTGACCAGGCTGTCGAGAGCGAGCATGGGGCTCCGGGGATTTACAGATATCCGCTGCGCTGGCGCAAGAGCCACTCGAGGCTGAGCAGCACCAGCGCCAGCGCGATCAGCATCGGGCGGCTCCACAGCTCGACGTCGGCGCGCTGATCGACGCGCACGACCCGGGGCAGGTCGAACGCCAGATCGGCGGGCAGGCGGTCGATCGGGCCCAGCGCGCGGCCGCCGGTGGCGCCGCTGATCAGCTCGAGCGTCGCCGGCGCGCCGGCCGGCTCCTCGAGCTCGCGCGAGGCGTCGCGCACCAGGAAGATGTCGCCGGCGGTGACCTCGCGGCCGGCCACCTCGGCCGCGGCCTCGATCCGGTAGACCCCGGGCGGCAGGCCGCGCAGGTCGAACGTACCGGTGCCGTCGTCGCCGACCGTCACCGTCGTGGTGCCGACCACCGCCGCGGTGGCCGGATCGGCGCCGCGCTTCCAGGTGATCGCGACCTTGCCCTTGGGCAGCGGCTGGTAGTCGCGGCCCAGGAGCCGCGCGGTCAGGCGCACGGTCGCGCGCGGCGCGTACTCGACCGCGTCGCTGTCGACGTGGAGGTTGCGCAGGTCGGGGTCCTGGATCAGCCAGCGGATCGCGTTCTCCCACAGCTTGCCGTAGGCGCGGCCGTCGTCGCCGGGGCGGCCGGCCGCGACGAAGCCGTAGCGCCACAGGCTGTCGGTGGTGACCGCCAGCGTCCGGCCCTGGCCGTAGTCGCCGGCGACGATCACCGGCATCGGCTGGCCGCGGGCGGTGCGCAGCCGCGGGTGGACCGCCAGCACGGTGGCGTCGGGCTTGGCCCCGAGCACGCGGTTGACGCCCTCGAGCTCGGGCAGCGCCTTCCACGCGGCGAGGTTGTCGGGCACGGCGTAGCGCAGCGCGGTCACCGGGTGGGTCTTGCCGACGTCGGTCAAGACCGGCGCGAAGCCGCTGGTGTCGATCAGGTCGCCCTGGCCCCACGGATCGGCCAGCTCGACCGGCAGCGCCGCCGCCACCGGCGTGCCGTGGTAGCCGCCCGACGAGAACGACATGTCGCCGCCCAGCATCGCCAGGCCGCCGCCGCCCTCGACGTAGCTGCGGATGTTGTCGAGGTAGTCGCCGATGCCGTAGGGCATGAACTCGAAGTTCTGCAGCACGATCACGTCGAACGACGGCAGCTGCTCCTCGAACAGCTCGCGGGTCGGGAACGGGATCAGCGACATCTCGTCGTTGGGCACCAGCGCGATGTCGTCCTGGGTGCGCAGGATGAAGAACGAGATCAGGTCGACGTTGGGGTTCTCCTCGAGCATGGCCCGCAGCGCGCGCACGTCCCACGACGGCGCGCCCGCCACCTGCAGCACGCGGATCTTGTCGCGGATGACCCGGATCACGAACGCCCGGCTGTTGTTGGCGGTCACCGCCTCGTCGTCGGCGGCCGGCACCGCGATCTCGTACAGGTAGCGGCCGACCCGGGGCGGCGTGACCTCGAACGACACCGTCGCGGTGCCGTCGGCGGGCAGCTCCACCCACTTCTGCCGCTCGACCTTGCCGTCGGCGGCCAGCGCCACCTGGACCCGCCGCGCCGGGTAGCCGGTCGAGCGGATCACCGCCTCGATGCGCACCACCGTGCGCACGAACGCGAACTCGTCGGCGTCGACCCGCTCGACCGCGACGTCCTTGAGGCCGGGCCGGGCCATCCACACCGTGTGCACCCGGGTGTCGAGCGAGCGCAGGAAGTCGCGGATCGCGCCGTCACCCTCGTCGACGTCGCCGGTGGCGGCGCCGTCGGACAGCAACACCACGCCGGCCAGGTCGCGGCCGTCGTAGCGCGCGCGCACGGTCTCGAGCGCCTTGCGGATCAAGGTCGCGTCGCCGCTCGGCGGGGTGCGGGCGACGCCGTCGAGCGACGCCGGCGACACCACGTCCGAGAAGCTGTAGACGTCGAGCTGGTGGTCGCGCCGCCACGCCGCCAGCGCGTCGCTCGAGGCGTCGAACAGCGCGCGCGCCCGCTGGGTCCGGGTCGGCCCGCCGGCGTGGTCGGCCAGGCCCATCGACCGCGAGTCGTCGACGACGATCGCCACCCGGTTGGGCTCGCGCGCCACCTGGCGCAGCTCGATGGCCGGCTCGAGGAACACCACCAGCGCCACCAGCGCCGCCGCGCTGCGCAGCCACACCAAGAGCGCCCGCCGCAGCGGCGTCGCGCCGCGGCTGGCCCGCCACGACAAGAGCGCGATCGCGATCACCGCGATCGAGCCGAACCACAGGCCGCGGCGGCGCCACGGCGCGAGCAGCACCCAGCGGTGCTCGTTGAACTGCGCCGAGCCGGGGGCGGCCAGCCGCACGGTCAGCGCCACCATCGCCTCGGCGGCCAGCACCCCGAGCGCGCCGAACGTCGCGCACAGGCCGAGCGTCACCAGCCGCGGCGCGCCGCGCCGGCGCGCGATCGCGGCCAGCGCGAGGCCGACGACGGCGACCGCCGCCAGGAGCCAGCGCACCCGCGGATCGAACAGCGCGACGGTCACGGCGACGGCGGCTTCGACGGCGGGGTCGTGGCCGGCGGCGTCTGCGCGCCGTCATCGGGGCGCCAGCGGCGCCGGCGCATGATGAACGGCACGTGCACCTGGTCGGTCTTGTAGTCCAGGCACAGCGCGTACATCACCAGGTTGACGCCCATGCGGAACGCCAGCTCGCGCTGGCGCTCGCCGTCGGGTTCGCACGGGAAGTCGTAGTTGCCGAAGTTGTCGCGCGACCACGCGCCGCCCAGATCGTTCTGGACGTAGGCGACGGTCAGCCGGCCGCTGCGGGTCACCCCCTCCATCACCGGCGACAGCGCCAGCCGCCCGACCGGGCGATCGAGCAGGTAGAACGACTTGTAGACGACGTGATCGTTGGCCACCAGCTCGAGGTTGGCCGCCGGCGCCGGGTACAGCGCCGCGCACAGCGCGCGCACCGACTTGTCGAACGCGCCGTCGGTGGTGCCCTCGGCCGAGTCGATCAGCAAGAACCCGCCGAAGGTCAGGTAGCGGCGCAGCGCCTCGACCCCGGTCGGCCCCGGCACCGCGAACTCGCGGTCGCCGGCCAGGTACAGGAACGGCGACTCGTGCAAGCTCGACGAGGTCGGCGTGACCACCGGCGACTCGAGGTCGACCGCGATCGACGTGTACTTGTCGATGGCCCACAACAGCCGCCGGGTCGCCCCCGGCCGCGGCGCCGGCTGCCCCAGCGACAGCTGGCCGATCCGGAACTTCGAGCCTGGGCCGATCGCGCGCGCCCACCGCGGCCGGGCCAGCGCGGCCGCGCCGACCAGGCCGGCACCCAGCAGGCGACGGCGCGTGATCACCCGCGGAAGGTAGCAGGTCGGCGGGCGCCACGCAGGCGGCGGTGCCAGCGCCCGGACGCGCCCGCGGGGCTTGCCAGGATGCAAGTAAGCACTTACTCTCTTGACGTGAGCACGCGTCGCGCCTCCCCCGTCCGGCAGACCGAGCTGGTCGACGCGGCGCTCCAGATCATCGCGACCCAGGGCATCGCCGCGCTCAGCACCCGCAGCCTCGCGACCGCGGTCGGCCTGTCGAGCGGCGCGATCTTCCGGCACTTCGCGTCGCTGGCGGCGTTGCTCGACGCGGTGGTCGCGCGGGTCGAGGTCGTCCTCGACCAGACGTTTCCGCCCGACGCGCTCGAGCCGCTGGAGCGGCTGGCGGCCTTCATCGAGGCCCGCGCGAGCGCGGTCGGCGGCCAGCGCGGCATCGCGCGGCTGATGCTCTCCGACCAGTTCTCGCTGGCGCTGCCGCCGGGCGGGTCCGAGCGCCTGGCGGCCTGCGTCCGCAAGACCCGCGGGTTCGTCGAGCGCTGCCTGACCGACGCGCAAGCCAGCGGCCGGGTGCGGCGCGACATCCCGGTCGCGAGCCTCGCGCCCATCGTGATGGGGACGGTGCAGATGCTGGCGCTGGCCCCCGGCAGCCCGCGGCCGCGCGAGCGCGATCGCCGGGCCGTCGTCGCCGGCTTGCTCACGCTGCTCGGCGCGCTCGAAGCCGCGCCTTCACCGCAACGGAGGACTCCATGAACGCTGATGCCGTGACCGTGGTCGCCGGCGCCATAGCTCCCGGTGGCGTCGGTTCGCGCGGCCCGTGGCCGCGGCGGATCGCCGGTGCGCTGGCGACGCTGTTCGGGCTGGCGACCATCGTCGAGGGCGGCCACGTCCTGTTCGGCGGGCCAGCGGCGCGGGCCGCGGCCGGCCACGTGGTCGGCTTCGTCCTGATCTTCAACTTCGCCGCCGGCTTCGGCTACGTGGCGACCGGCGTGGGCGCGGCGCTCGGCCGCGGCTGGGCGACGAGGGCGGCGCGCGGGCTCGCGGTTGCGACGCTGCTGGTGTTCGCTGGGCTCGGCGTCCACGTCGCGGGTGGCGGCGCCTACGAGCCCCGGACCGTGGTCGCGATGACGCTGCGCGCCGGGTTCTGGGTGGTCCAGGCGTGGTTGCTCGGCCGCTGGCTCGGCCCCGACCGCCGCGCCGCGAGGTCGCGATGACGGCCGCGGCCACGCTCCGGCGCGGGCTGGGCGTCGTCCGGCGCGGGCTGCCGTTCGCGGTGGTCATCGCGATCGCGCTGCTGATCGCCTGGCTCCGCGTCTGGCGGCCGGTCGCGGTGGTGGTCGCGCGCGTCGATCGCGGCACCGTCACCATCGAGGCGTTCGGGCGCGGCACCATCGAGAGCCAGCGCGAGGCCGCGGTCGGGTTCGACATGGTGGGCCGGCTCAGCGAGGTGCAGGTCGACGAAGGTGACCGGGTGACGCTGGGTCAGGAGCTGGCGCGCCTCGAGACCGATCAGGTCCAGGCCGACCTGCGCTCGGCCCGGACCGGCGTCGGCGCGGCGCGGGCGTCGCTCGTGCGGCTGGCCGCCGAGGAGGACCGCGCCCGCGCCCTGCTTGCGAGCGCCGAGCGCGAGGCGGCGCGGACCCAGGTGCTGGTCGCGGCGGGAAGCGTGGCGGGGCGCGAGGGCGACGAGGCGACCGATCGGGTCCGGGTCGCGCGTGCCGATCTCGATCGCGTGCTGGCGCAGCGCGGGGAGGCGACCCGCGGCATCGACGTCGCGGCCGGCGTGGCCGCGCAGCGCCAGGAGACGGTGGTGCGCGCCACGCTGCTCGCGCCGTTCGACGGCCTGGTGATCCGCCGCCTGCGCGAGCCCGGCGACACCGTCGCGATCGGCGCCACGGTGCTGCGCCTCGTCGACACGCGTCAGGTCCACGTGCGCGCGGCGATCGACGAGACGGTGCTGGCGCAGCTCGCCGTCGATCAGCCCGCCACCGTCACGTTCCCCGGCTCGACGGACGTGGTCCCGGCCCGGGTGTCGCGGGTGCCGTGGGAGGCAGACCGCCAGACCCACGAGCTCCAGGTCGAGGTGACGCCGGACCGCGTCGATCGGCGGATCGCCATCGGCCAGCGCGCCGACGTGCGCATCGAGCTGGCCCGCCGCGACGACGTGGTGCGGGTGCCGATCGCGATGATCCACCACGACGCCGCGGGGCCGTACGTGTTCGTCGACCGCGGCGGTCGGATCGCGCTGGCGCGGCCCCGGCTGGGCGTCATCGGCCGCGATCACGTCGAGGTGCTCGCCGGGCTCGCCGAGGGTGACCGCCTGCTGGCCGCGCCGGATCTGCGCCGCGACCTGCCGCGCGGACGGCGGTGGAGCGCGCGATGAACCTCGCGCTGCGCGACGTCCGGCGACACCTGGGGCGCTTCCTCGGCACCGCGGGTGGCCTCGGCCTGCTGCTGACCGTGGTGGTCGCGATGCAGGGCATCTACGCTGGCATGGTCGACGACGCCACGATCCTGGCGCGGGCCATGCGCGCCGATCTGTGGATCGTGCAGCGCGACACGCGGGGGCCGTTCGCGGAGGGATCGCGGCTCGATCCCAGCGTCGAGGCGCGGGCCGCCGCGCTGCCCGGCGTGCGTCGCGCCCGCCCCTACACCTACCAGACCATCCAGCGCGATCACCACGGCCAGATCATGCGCATCGCCCTGGTCGGCCTCGGGTGGCCCGACGACGCCGGCGCGTCGCTGCCGCTCGTGCGCGGGCGGCCGCTCCAGCAGGGCCACGGCGAGCTGATCGTCGACGCCTCGCTCGGCCTCGCCCTCGGGACGTCGCTGACGCTGGCCGGCGAGCCGTACCGGGTGGTTGGCCTCACCCGCAACGCGCTCACCTCGGGCGGCGACTCGGTCGCGTTCGTCAGCGTCGCCGACGCGCAGCTGATCGCCTTGGACCAACCCGCCGAGGCCACGGTGCTCGAGCGGCAGCGCGTCGTCGAGCGGCTGCGCGCGACCGACCTCGGGCGCGGCCAGCCCGCGCTCGAGGACCTCGCGACCGACCCGCGCTGGCGAGCGCCCGCAGTCGCGTCGCCGCCGGTGGCCGCGGTCCTGGTCGAGGTGGCCCCGCACCAGCTGGCCGCCGTGCGCGCGATCGTGGGCAGCTGGGGCGACGTCACCGTCTACACCCAGGCCGAGCAGGAGGCGCTGCTCCTCGGCGGCGTGGTCCAGCGAGCGCGGATGCAGATCGGCCTGTTCACGGTGATCCTCACGCTGACCGCGGCGGTCATCGTCATGATGGTCATCTACAACCTGACGCTCGAGAAGACCCACGACCTCGCCGTGCTCAAGCTCATGGGCGCGCCGCGCCGGCGGCTGCTCGGCCTCGTGCTGCAGCAGGCGTGGCTGCTGGGCGCGCTCGGCTACGCGGTCGCCTACGCGGTCGGGCAGGTCGCGTTCCCGGCGTTCCCGCGCCGCGTGCTGATCACCGACACGATCGCCGTGCTGGCGCCGCTCGCGACGATGATCATCGTCACGCTGGCGAGCGTGCTCGGCCTCACCCACGTGCAGCGGATCGATCCGTCGCGCGCGCTGGAGGGATGACGATGGACCCCGCGGTTCGCTCGATCGACCTGCGCAAGACCTACGGCGTCGGATCGGCCGCGGTGACGGCGCTGGACGGCGTCAGCTTCGCGCTCGCGCCCGGCACCGTCGCGGCGCTGCTGGGGCCGAGCGGCTCGGGCAAGTCGACCCTGATCAAGGCGCTCGGCTTCGTGTCACCCGCCGACGCCGGCGAGGTGTACTTCGCGGGGCGGCTGGTCGTGAAGGACGGCGCCGCGCTGGCCGATCTGGCGTCGCTGCGCCGGCGGCACCTGGGCTTCGTCTTCCAGAAGGCCAACCTGACGTCGTTCCTGACCGCGCGCGAGAACGTCGAGATCGCCTGCGAGTTCGGCGGCAAGCCCGACGGGCGGCGCCGCGCGCGCGCGCTGCTCGAGTACCTCGACGTCGCGGGCCGCGAACGCGCCTACCCCGAGATGCTCAGCGGCGGCGAGCAACAGCGCGTCGCGATCGCCCGCGCGCTGGCCAACGAGCCGTCGCTGATCCTGGCCGACGAGCCCACCGCCGCGCTCGACAGCGTCCGCAGCCGGACGGTCATGGAGCTGTTCCGCAAGGTCGCGCACGAGCGCGGGGCGGCGGTGCTGGTGGTCACCCACGACCACCGCGCCCTGGACGTCTTCGATCATCTTTACGAGATGGAGGACGGCCGGCTCCGCCCCTACCACCCGGCGGCCGCCACCGCCGCGGCCCCACCCCCGGCGTGATCGGCGCGGCGCGGCGGGTCGGCGGCGGCCGGCCGTGATAGCGTCGGCAGCGATGAGAGCCTTGTCGGCCCTGGGCCTGACGATCGCCTGTGCAGTTTCGGTGGGCGTCGCGCGCGCGGACCGGGTCGCGCCCGCCGAGGGCGAGGGCGGGCAGAGCGGGGCGCCGGCCCCCGACGGCGAGCCGCGGCTGTACACCACCGAGCCGGTGGCGCCGCCCGAGATCGGGCAGCGCTCGCACAAGGGCCAGCTCGGCCTGGCGGTGTCGCTGCTGACCGGCGGCCGGTTCATCAAGACCTACGATCAGGAGTACTGCGGCGCCCGCGACGACAACGGCAGCACCAGCGGCAACTCCGCGGTGTGCATCGGCCGCATCCCGTTCGCGTTCGACCTGTCGGTCAGCTACGGCGTCACCGCCAAGATCGAGCTGTTGTTCGACCTGCGGCTCGGCGTCGAGCGCGACTTCGGCGGCAGCGTCAGCGACAGCGACGGGCCGCGGCTGCGCCACTACGCCCCCGGCGTGAAGTTCTACTTCGACGACCGCGGCCTGATGAAGTTCTTCTCGACCGCGCAGCTGGCGATCGACTCGACCGGCTACACCAGCCCCAGCGGCAGCGAGCTCGGCACCGACGTGTCGATCCGCAACGCCAACGGCCTCCTGCTCGACTTCCACGACGCCTACGGCGCGTACCTGTTCTTCGCCGAGGACGTCGCGTTCCGGCGCTGGATCTCGGTCGGGATCGAGTTCGGCGCCGGCTTCCAGGGCCGGTATCCCTGACCATCTGGTGAGCAGCCCGTGGACGTCATCACCGTCACCGACCTGGCCAAGACCTACCGCACGCCGTTCCGCCGCCGGCGCGTCGACGCGCTCAAGGGCGTGTCGTTCAGCGTCGCCCGCGGCGAGGTATTCGGCTTCCTCGGCCCCAACGGGGCCGGCAAGACCACCACGATCCGCTGCCTGATGGGGCTGTGCGGGATCACCGGCGGCAAGGCCGAGATCCTCGGCGCGCCGGTGCCGAGCCGGGCCGCCCGCCAGCGCATGGGCTTCTTGCCCGAGCAGCCGTACTTCTACGACTACCTCACGGTCAGCGAGCTGCTCGATCTCGGCGGCCGGCTGGCCGGCATGACCGCCGCTGATCGTCGGGCCCGCGCCGACCAGCTGATCGTCCGGGTCGGCCTCGACCACGCCCGCGGCCTGGCGCTCAAGAAGTTCTCGAAGGGCATGCTGCAGCGGGCCGGGCTGGCGCTGGCGCTGATCAACGATCCCGAGCTGGTCGTGCTCGACGAGCCGATGAGCGGCCTCGACCCGATCGGCCGCAAGGAGGTCCGCGACCTGATCCTCGAGGAGCGCGACGCCGGCAAGACCGTGTTCTTCTCGTCGCACATCCTGTCCGACGTCGAGTCGCTGTGCGATCGGGTCGCGATCTGCGTCGGTGGCAAGATCCGGGACATCGGCCGGCCGCGCGACCTGGTCGACGCGACGACCACCGAGACCGAGGTGCGGCTGGCGCTGGCCGACGACATCGACGCCGAGGTGGTCGCGGCGCTGGCGGCGCGCGGCGCGCGGTCGCGGCGCACCGCCGGCGAGCTGCTGCTGACCGTGGCCGGCGGCGTCGACGTCGACGCGGTGCTGGCGGCGGCCCACGCCGCCGGCGGCAAGGTGATCGCGGTGACGCCGCGCCACGAGACGCTCGAGGACCTGTTCCTGCGCCGGGTCGCCGACCAGGCCGGGGCCCGCGAGGTGCTGCGATGACCGCGTCCCTCTTCCGGATCTGGGCCATCGCGCTCAACACGTTCCGCGAGGCCGCGCGGATCAAGGTGCTGTACGCGATCGTCGTGGTGGTGGTCGCGGTCAACCTGCTGGCGATCGCGCTGGGCGAGATGTCGGTCAGCCAGCACAGCCGGGTGGCGCGCGACTTCGGCATCGCCGGCATCTCGCTGTTCGGCTCGCTGACCGCGATCTTCGTCGGCATCGTGCTCCTGTACGGCGAGATCCAGAAGCGCACGATCTACTCGATCATCTCCAAGCCGCTGGCGCGCTGGGAGTTCGTCGTCGGCAAGTACCTCGGGATGGTGCTGGTGCTGACCGCGCTGGTGGGGGCGTTCGCGATCGCGATGACCGCGGTGCTGGCCTACCAGGGGGTGGCGGTGTCGGGCGCGGTGGCCAAGGCGCTGGTGCTGGCGTGGTTCGAGGTGTTGACGGTGGCGGCGATCGCGGTGTTCTTCTCGTCGTTCTCGAGCCCGTTCCTGTCGGGCACGTTCGCGCTGGCGCTGTGGGCGATCGGGCGGGTCACGCCCGACCTGCGCGCGGCGATCGCGTCGAGCGAGTCGACCTGGATCAAGTGGGTGGCCAAGGGCGCGCTGGTGATCGTCCCCGACCTCCACGTGTTCTCGATCTCGGGCGGCGACGTCGACGGCCAGCACGTCAGCGTCAACGGCGGCTTCGTCGACTGGGGCTACGTCGCGGCGGCGGCGGCGCACGGCGCGCTGTGGATCGCCGCGCTGCTGGTGCTGGCGTGTGCGATCTTCCGCAAGCGGGACTTCGTGTGAGGGCGGCCGGGCTGGCGCTGCTCGTGGTCGCCGCCTGCCGGCCGCTGCCGCCGGCGCCGCTGGTCGCGCTGCACGACGACACCGCCGGCGACCGGGTCGGCACCACCACCGGCATGCTCATCCTCGGCATGGCCGGCGAAATCGGCGGCGGCGGCTGGGGCGCGGCGTTCCGGGTCCGGCAGCAGGTCAGCCGCAGCACCGCGCTCGGCGGCGAGCTGCTGATCGGCCGCGGCGACGACGGCGAGCGGCGCGACGTCGACCTGATCGCCGTGCGGGCGCTGGGCCAGACCGCGTCCCCCGATCACGGGTGGGCGGCGCTGACCTACGGCGTCGGCGCCAGCTGGATGTCGACCGGCTCGCTGGCGATCAACGGGTTCGCCGGCGGCGCGATCAGCTACCCCAACGACTACTTCTCGCCGTACCTGCAGGTGGGCGTCGCGCCGGTGTGGGTCGCGCGCCGCGGCGACCGCTACGGCGACACCCGATGCCAGGGCGACGGCTGCGAGATCGAGGTCGCCGCCGCGCCGCGCTCGCGGCTGTACCTGCTGATCGACGGCGGGCTGGTCGGGCACCTCGGCAGCCGCGGCAACCGGCTGGGCGTCGACGTCGGCCTCGCGTACGGCGGCGACGACGGCTTCTTCGCGCTGTCGATCGCCGACAGCCAGCGCTTCGCGCCGTGAGCCGCTCGGCCGCCGGCGCGCCGTGTTACGGTGCGCCCGTGGCGTCGGCTGCATCGTCAACCTCGTCCGAGCTGGACGAGCTGGCCGGCGTCGTCCGCGGCTGGCTCGAGGCGCTGTTGCGTCGGACCGCGCGGGCGCCCGACGCGGTCGAGGGCGTGCCGCGCTCGCGCTACGCCGTGAGCGCGTCCGAGGTGGCGCGGATCCTCGACGGGCAACGCCCGGCGCCGGCGGCCAGCGGCGGCGCCGATCCGCGCTGGGCGGCGCTGCGCGCGCGGCCCGGCCGGTTCGCGACGCTGGCCCGCGGCCTGGCGCTGGGCGAGCTCGAGCTGCGCGTGGTCGCCGCGCTGATCGCGCCCGAGCACGACCCCGAGCTCGAGCGCGCCTACGCGTTCGCGTGGGACGACTTCACCCGCAAGCGCCCCGACGTCGGCTTCCTGATCGAGCTGATCGGCGGCGACGACCCCGCGGCCCGCGCCGCGGTGCGCGCCGCGCTGGCGCCCGAGGCGGTGCTGCGCCTCGTGCGGGTCGTGCTGGTCGGCGCCGCCGCCGACACCGACGTCACGCCGCCGGCGCGCCGCTCGACGCGGCTGGCCGATCGGGTGATCGGCTTCCTGCAGGGCGACGACGGCCTCGACCCAGCGCTCGACGGCGTGGTCGCGCTGGCGCCGCCGGCCGAGCTGGCCGAGGTGGTGGTGGCGCCGGCGGTGGTCGCGATGGCGCGGCGCGCGCTGGCGCCGCGCGGCGACGTGCCGGCGCGGGTGCTGATCCACGGCGGTCCCGGCGTCGGCAAGGCGATGCTGGTGCGGGCGCTGGCCCACGAGGCCGGGCTGCCCGTGGTGCGGGTCGACGTCGGCGAGCTGCTGCGCGCGCCCGATCGGCTCGACGAGCGGATGGCGCGGGTGGCGCGCGAGGCCGGGCTGCGCGGCGCGCTGACCTTGTTCCACGGCGCCGCGGCGTTGGCCGAGCTGGGGCCGGGGCTCGCCGAGCGCTTCGCCGAGCTGGTCCGCCGCACGCCGGGCCCGGTGGTGATGTCGGCCCACGCGCGGCCGGCGTGGCTGACCCCGGCCATCCCCGAGCTGGTCGAGGTCGAGCTGCCGGCGCCCAGCCTGCGCGAGCGGATCGAGCTGTGGCACCGCAGCCTGGCCCGGATCGGCGGCGCCGCGCTGGTGTCCGAGGAGGTCGTGCGCGCGATCGCCGCGCGGTTCGCGCTGGGCGGCGCCTCGATCCGGCGCGCCGCCGAGCGCGCGGTCAGCCAGGCCCGGCTGCGCGAGGACGATCACATCGATCTGCCGGCGCTGGGCGAGAGCGCGCGGCTGATGCTGCAGCACCGGCTGGGCACCGTGGCCCGGCGCATCGAGCCCGGCTTCGCCTGGGCGGACCTGGTCCTGCCCGAGGACACGCTCGACACGATCAAGGAGCTCACCAACTTCGCCAAGTACCGGGCGGCGCTGCTCGAGGAGTGGGGCTGGACCAAGAAGCTGCCCTACGGCCGCGGCGTGTCGGCGATCCTGGCCGGCCCGCCCGGCACCGGCAAGACCATGGTCGCGCAGCTGCTGTCGCGCGAGCTCGGCTACGACCTCTACGTGATCGAGCTGGCCCAGGTGTTCAACAAGTACGTCGGCGAGACCGAGAAGAACCTGGCCCGGGTGTTCGACGAGGCCGAGAACTCCCACGCGATCCTGTTCTTCGACGAGGCCGACGCGCTGTTCGCCAAGCGCACCGAGGTCAAGAGCAGCAACGATCGCTACGCCAACCTCGAGGTCAACTACCTCTTGCAGCG
>Ga0073899_10000932_pt1 | contig 27098 bp, 28 predicted proteins | sample KloWWTmetaKNB5Ph_FD_88975 | JGI IMG/M metagenome (GOLD analysis project Ga0073899, IMG submission 88975) | Active sludge microbial communities from Klosterneuburg, Austria, studying microevolution and ecology of nitrifiers - Klosterneuburg... | ecosystem: Engineered > WWTP > Aerobic digester >... | reverse complement strand
GTCGCCGACCGTGGCGATGTGCACCTTGATGCCGAAGCGACGAGCCAGAACGTTGGCCGTCGCCGAGCGCGATCCGGCGTGCTCGGCCACGGTGATGCGCACCAGGCCCTCGTCCCGGGCCCTGGCCAGCAGGCGCGACACCGACGATCGCGACATGCCGAACTGGTGCGCGATCGAGTCCATCGTCTCGTCGTGAACGTAGTAGCGAACGGCCGCTTCGTACATGTCGTCGTAGCGCTCGTGCATCTCTCCCCCTCGTGGCTGCACGTACGTTCAAATGACTAGCGCATCTGTTCAGTCCGCGCAAGACTGTGGCCGCTCACCCCCTGTGGCCGAGGTTTGAAGTCTTGAGAGGTTCGACAGTGATTCGTGCTCCGCACGGTGCAGCGCGTCGTGGCGCGGCAGCGGTGGGACCGTTCTATTGTCACCCCAAGACCGCCCGGTCCCACCAGCAAGGTCCCGCCCCGACCGGGGCGACAATCCCCAACGAAGTTGCCCAGCAAGGGCGTCAAATGACACCGACACCGGTGTCGGAAAGCGAGTGATTCAAGTGAATCTCGGAACGATCTTCTTGTCCGAGGTCGTCGGCACGGCGATGCTGCTCCTCCTGGGTGGTGGCGTCGTCGCCAACAACATCCTTCCCAAGAACAAGGGATTTGGAACCGGCTTCCTCCACGTGAACTGGGGCTGGGGTATCGCAGTCTTCGCAGGCGTCCTGGTCTCCTACAAGTCCGGCGGCCACCTGAACCCGGCCGTGACGGTCGGCCTGGTCGCGGCCGGCACGAAGGAGTTCGTGCCTGGTATCCCGGTGGATGCCGTGTCGATCCTCACCTACATCGGCGCTCAGATGGTCGGTGCCTTCATCGGCGCCGTCCTGTGCTGGCTGGCCTACAAGCCCCAGTTCGACGAGGCTGACAATCCCGGCGTCAAGCTCGGCGTCTTCTCCACCGGCCCCGAGATCCGCAGCACCGTGTGGAACCTCATGACCGAGATCATCGCCACCTTCGTGCTGGTCTTCGTCGTGCTGGCCTCCGGCCACTGGGGCGACTCGGCCACCAAGACTCCGGGCGGCCTCGGCTGGCTCGGCGCCCTCGGCGTCGCCCTCCTGGTCGTCGGCATCGGCGCCTCGCTCGGTGGCCCCACCGGCTACGCCATCAACCCGGCCCGTGACCTCGGCCCCCGCATCGCCCACGCCGTCCTGCCGATCAAGGGCAAGGGTGGCTCGGACTGGGGCTACTCCTGGATCCCGGTCGTCGGCCCGCTGGTCGGCGGCGTGATCGCCGGCCTCGCCTCGATGGCGCTGCTGCCCAAGTGACCCACCGGACCCCGCCGGGCCAGCCCGGCGGGGTCCTCCACCTGCCACACTCAAGAACCACCCACCTGCCCGGGTGGGACCGGGCGATCACAACGTTGTGAAGGAATCACATGACTGACAAGTACATCCTCGCCGTCGATCAGGGCACGACCAGCACCCGTGCGATCGTGTTCAACCACGAGGGCCGCATCGTCGGCTCCCACCAGTTGGAGCACGAGCAGATCTTCCCGCGTGCGGGCTGGGTCGAGCACAATGCCAAGGAGATCTGGGACAACACGCAGACCGTGATCGCGGGCGCCATGGCCAACGCCACCGTCACCGCCGACCACATCGCCGCCGTCGGCATCACCAACCAGCGCGAGACCACCCTCGTGTGGGACAAGAAGACCGCGCAGCCCGTCTACAACGCCATCGTCTGGCAGGACACCCGCACCGCGAAGATCGTCGACGATCTCGGCGGCGGCAACCAGGACAAGTACAAGGCGCAGGTCGGTCTGCCGCTCGCCACGTACTTCTCCGGGCCCAAGGTCAAGTGGGTGCTCGACAACGTCGAGGGCGCCCGCGAGAAGGCCGAGGCCGGCGACCTGGTCATGGGCAACATGGACACCTGGGTGATCTGGAACCTCACCGGTGGCCCCGACGGCGGCAAGCACGTCACGGACGTCACCAACGCGTCGCGCACGATGCTCATGAACCTCGACACCCTGTCGTGGAACGAGTCCATCGCGGCCGACATGGGCATCCCGATGTCGATGCTGCCCGAGATCCGCTCCTCGTCCGAGGTCTACGGCGAGTGCACCATCGCCTCGCTCAAGGGCATCCCGGTGGCAGGCGACCTGGGCGACCAGCAGGCTGCCACCTTCGGCCAGGCGTGCTTCGAGCCCGGCATGGCGAAGAACACCTACGGCACCGGCTGCTTCATGATCAGCAACACGGGCAAGGACCTCGTCCCGAGCGAGAACGGGCTGCTCACCACGGTCTGCTACAAGATCGGTGACCAGGCTCCGGTGTACGCCCTCGAGGGTTCGATCGCCGTCACCGGGTCGCTCGTGCAGTGGCTGCGCGACAACCTGAAGATGATCGACTCCGCGCCCGAGATCGAGAAGCTCGCCGCGACCGTCGACGACAACGGCGGCTGCTACTTCGTACCGGCGTTCTCGGGTCTGTTCGCTCCCTACTGGAAGTCCGACGCCCGCGGAGCGATCGTCGGCCTCACCCGCTACGTCAACCGCGGTCACATCGCCCGCGCGGTGCTGGAGGCGACCGCCTACCAGACCCGTGAGGTGCTCGACGCCATGGAGGCCGACTCCGGTGTCAAGCTGGCCGAGCTCAAGGTCGACGGCGGCATGACGGCCAACGAGACCCTGATGCAGTTCCAGGCCGACATGGTCGGCGTCCCGGTCGTCCGTCCCGTGGTCGCCGAGACCACGGCGCTCGGCGCCGCTTACGCCGCCGGCATCGCCGTCGGCTACTGGAACGGCGAGCAGGACGTCATCGACAACTGGGCCGAGGACAAGCGCTGGGAGCCGCAGCTCGGCGAGGAGGAGCGCGAGCGCACCTACCGGCTGTGGAAGAAGGCCGTGACGAAGACGTTCGACTGGGTCGACGCCGACGTCAAGGAGTGATCTGCTGACAGCTCGTCGCTGAACGCGCGCACCGCCGCCGGACCCACGTCCGGCGGCGGTGTCGCGTTCGCGGGTGTCAGGATGGGCCCATGCGCTTCACGGTCCGGCAGCGACGGTTCATCGCACGACTGGCCGGCTACGCCACCAATCCCGTGGCCCGGCGCGTCCGGTCGCTGCTCAAGCGGGAGCAGCGGCACCGCATCGGGTCCTACGACGCGGTGCTGCCCCCCGATCACAACCTGCCGTTCTACCAACGCCGCGACCCGACCTACGACGCCTACGCGATCGCGACCATCGCCGACCTGGCGCAAGGGGTGAACCGGCTGCTCGTGGTCGATCTGGGCGCCAACGTCGGCGATACGGCGTTGGCCATGCTGTCGGCCGGGCCCAACGTCGACGTGGTCTGCGTGGAGGGCGACCCGTACTTCGTGTCGTACCTGCGGCGGAACCTGGCCGGCCAGGCACGCGCCCGCATCGTGGCGGGCTTCGTCGGTCCGGTCGGGTCCAGCGACACGTTCAGCCGTCAGGGCTCCACCGGCGGGTTCCAGGCCGGGGGCGAGGGCGACCCCGTCACCCGCTGGGTCACCCCCGCCGACCTGCTGAGCGATGCCCGGGACTACGACCTGGTGGTCTGGAAGAGCGACATCGACGGCTTCGACATCCACGTGCTGGTGGAGCACTGGGACGTCATCGACCCTGCCTGCGACGTGCTGTGGTTCGAGTTCGACTCTCCCGGCACCCTGGGCGATCGTGACGACGTCGGACGGCTGGCGCGGCTCCTCCGACGACGACGGGTCTCGGTGTACGACAACCTCGGCCGGCGGATGCTCGGCATCGGGCCGGGTCCGGACGTGGCGACCGTGCTCCTCGACCTGGGAGCCTGGACCGAGGCGCAGCGAGACGGCTTCGTGACGGTGCCCTACCTCGACGTCTGGGCCGTGCGGGCCGACAGACCGCCACGGTGACGTCCGGCCGTCACGAGCCCGGAACCTAGACTGCGCAGGTGACATACCCGGACACCCGCCGTGACGACCTCGTCGAGACCCTGCACGGTCGCGAGATCGCCGATCCCTACCGGTGGCTCGAGGACCCCGACGACACTGAGGTCGAGGCCTGGGTCGACGCCCAGCGCAGCTACACCGAGACCGCTCTCGCCTCGCTGCCCCACCGGGACTGGTTCCACGACACCTTGGCGCGGGTCGTGGCGCGCCCCCGGGCGGGCATCCCGCGGGTGAAGGGGGGGCGGTACTTCCTCAACCGCAACGACGGCACGCAGGCGCAGGACGTGTGGCACGTGGCCGACAGTCTCGACGGCATCCGCGACCCGGACGCCCGGGTCGTCCTCGATCCGAACGCCTGGTCGGCCGACGGCACGTCCTCGCTCCAGCTCTTCACGGTGTCGGGCGACGGTCGCAGGCTGGCCGTGGCGGTCTCGGAAGGGGGGTCGGACTGGCAGCACCTCCGCATCGTCGACGTCGCCGACGGTGCGCTGACCGGCGAACCCGAGCTCGTCACCAAGTTCGCAGAACCCACGTGGCTCCCCGACCACACGTCCCTTCTCTACAACGCGTTCGGTGACACCGCCGCCGCGGTCGGGACCGATACCGGAGCCCTCGGCCGTCCGCGCGTGATGCGCCATCGTCTGGGTACCGACATCCGCGACGACGAGCTGGTGGCCGAGCATCCCGACGAGCGGGTGCTGTTCGACTGGGGCATCACCGACGACGACCAGTGGCTGTGGATCGCCCCCCGTCGCGGCACCGAGAACCGGAACCAGCTGTGGGTCCATCGCCTGACGACGGCCGACGGTGTCACCACGGTCGGGCCGAGACGGGTGCTGGCCGGCACCGCCGACGCCGAGTACGAGGTGGCGGGGTCGGTCGGGGAGCCCGGCCGCGGGGCGCGGCTCCTGGTGCGCACCGACCTGGCGGCGCCGTTGGGCCGGCTCGTGTCGTTCGACCTCGACCTCGACGTCGTCCCGCAAGCCGAAGAGGTGCAGCTGCGCACCGTCGTGGGTGAACGCGCCGACGCCCTCTCATCGGTGACGCTGGCCGGCGACCAGGTGCTCGCCGAGTACCTGGTCGACGCCACCCCGCGACTCCACCGGTTCAGCCTGGACGGGGACGACCGAGGCGTCGTCGACCTGCCGGCAGGCGCGATCACCGCCGTCGACGGGTCGCCGAACCGGCGCGAGGCCTACGTGGGCGTCTCGACCGTCGCCGACCCGACGGCGGCCTACGCGATCGACACGGTGACGGGCCGCGCGGAGCCACTGAACCTGGCGGGCGGGGCCAGGGTGGCCCCCGAGTTCCGGGTGGAGCGCCGCCGGGCGACCAGCGCGGACGGCGTCGAGGTGCCCTACTTCCTGATCGTCCCGGACGCCACGACCGAGTTCCCCGCGCCCACGCTGCTCTACGGCTACGGCGGGTTCAAGATCCCGGTGCTCGCCGACTACCGCCCCGGCTGGTCGGGGTGGCTGGCCGCCGGGGGAGTCCTGGCGATCGCGAACCTGCGCGGCGGCGGCGAGTTCGGCACCCCGTGGTACGACGACGGCCGGCTCGACCGCAAGCAGCACGTCTTCGACGACTGCATCGCCGTGGCCGAGCACCTGGTGGCCGACGGCGTGACCACCCCCCAGCAGCTCGCCGTGCACGGACGCAGCAACGGCGGGCTACTGGTCGGAGCCGTGATGACGCAGCGCCCCGACCTGTTCGCCTGCGCCCTGCCCGTGGTCGGGGTGCTCGACCTGCTGCGGTTCCACAAGTTCACGATCGGCTCGGCGTGGGTCAGCGACTACGGCAACCCCGACGTGGCCGCGGACTTCGAGACGGCTCTGGCCTACTCGCCGCTGCACAACGTCAGGCCGGGAACCGCCTACCCGGCCACGCTCGTCGCCACGGGTGACCACGACGACCGTGTCGTCCCGCTGCACAGCCACAAGTTCGTCGCGGCGCTGCAGCACGCCCAGGCCGGCGACGCTCCGGTGCTCACCCGGATCGAGGTGGCCACCGGGCACGGCGCGGGCAAGCCGCAACGCATGCTGGCTGCCGAATGGGCCGACCTCCTGGCCTTCGCGGCTCACCACACCGGGCTCCGGCCACCGGCCGACTGACCCGCCGGGCCCCGAGCCGGGGCGGTTCGGAAACAGAACGATCGTTCCGATGCCGGTCGTTCTGACGTAGGATCGTGGCGTGGCCCGGCCCAGTGTGACGACCGCGATGATCATGGACCATGTGCGCCGCATGGAGGATGAGCACCCCCCGATCCGGCTCGACGCGGTCGACCGTACGATCAACAACCCGCTCGTCGTCCGGCAGAAGTTCGCGCCGGTGATCGACTACCTGGCCCGCGTGGAGCTGGAGGTCGACCGCAACGTGCTCGACCTGCTGACCCTGCTGCCCGGGGTCTCCGAGGTCGACCGCTACTTCTACCAGGACGTCTGGCAGCCTCAGGAGATCATGCACGGGGTGATCCTCGACCGGCTCCAGGTCGACCTCGGGCTGCCCCCGTCCGAGGTCTTCCTCGGCATCCCGGTGAAGATGAAGCTGCTCGGCGCGCTCGCGCACATCCCCGCGGTGCAGGAGATAGCCCGGTTCCTCTACTACCTCACGGGCGCCGCCACCGAGCGGCAGGCGGTCGTGGCCTACAACAAGCTGACCCGGCAGCTCGACGAGCTCGGGGAGACCGCGATCAGCCGCACGGTGATCGGGGCCATCAAGCAGCAGGAGCCCGCCCACTACGCCTTCTACCAGATGTCGGCCACCCAGATGATCACCGACTCGGTGCTCGCGCCCTGGCAGCTGTACGTCACGCAACAGCTGCGCACCATGTCGTTCGCGCTGGTGGGGACGAACGACGTGCCCCGCTACGAGCGCGATCTGGGCGCCGTCATCGAGGCCCTCGAGATCGGCGACGACCTGGACAAGTACGCGAAGGACATCGGCCGGCTCGAGGCCAAGCTGCTGTGGGCCAACAGGCAGGGGATGGAGTTCCCGCCCTACTTCCTGGAGGCCCTTCGCCACTCGGTCGAGATGTACCGGGAGTACGGCTTCGGTCCCGTCCCGAACTGACGAGCCCCACCGGTCGTGCCCCCGAGGCTCGCACCGTGCCGGGAGCGCGGGAGCCTCGGCCTAAACTGACTGCCATGACAGTCGAGCCGAGTCCGAAGCGCGTGGTCGTCGCAGCCCCTCGTGGCTACTGCGCAGGGGTCGACCGGGCGGTCGTCACCGTGGAGCGAGCCCTCGAGACCTACGGCCCGCCGGTGTACGTGCGCAAGCAGATCGTGCACAACCGGCACGTCGTCGAAGACCTGGAGGCCCGCGGTGCCGTGTTCGTGGAGGAGCTCGACGAGGTGCCCATGGGTGCCACGGTGGTGTTCTCTGCCCACGGCGTCGCGCCCAGCGTGCATGCCGAGGCGGCGGAGCGGGGGCTGAAGACCATCGACGCCACCTGTCCCCTGGTCACGAAGGTGCACAACGAGGCTCGCCGCTTCGCGGCCCAGGACATGCAGATCCTGCTGATCGGTCACGCCGGCCACGAGGAGGTGGAGGGGACGACGGGGGAGGCTCCGGAGCACATCACGCTGGTGCAGCATCCCGACGACGTCCCCGGCGTCGACGTCCGCGACCCTGCCAAGGTGGCCTGGCTGTCGCAGACCACGCTGTCGGTCGACGAGACGTACGAGACGGTGACTCGGCTCCGCGAGAAGTTCCCCCTGTTGATGGACCCGCCCAGCGACGACATCTGCTACGCCACCCAGAACCGCCAGTCGGCCGTCAAGCAGATCGCGGGCGCCAGCGATCTCGTCATCGTCGTGGGGTCGCGCAACTCGTCCAACACGGTGCGGCTGGTCGACGTCGCCCTCGAGTCGGGCGCGAGGGCTGCCTATCGCGTCGACAACGCCGGCGAGATCGACCCCGCCTGGCTCGACGGCGTCACCAGCGTGGGGGTCACGTCGGGCGCGTCGGTGCCCGACGACCTGGTGCAGGGCGTGCTCGCCTACCTGGTGGAGCGGGGCTTCCCCGCCGCCGTCGAGGAGCGCCTCACCGAGGAGAACCTGGTGTTCGCGCTGCCGCCGGAGTTGCGCAAGGACCTGCAGCGACGCGGCTGAACGCAGCGCCGGAGGGGCCGATTTGGGTCCGTCAGGCTGACCCGCGTAGAGTTACCCCTTGGCCGCCCTGGGTCGGGCGGTCGGGCATGCCCGTCGGCGTGCCTTCGTAAAGTCGAACGATTGAGAGTGTATGGCGAAGAAGGACGGTGCCCTCGAGCTGGAGGGCACGGTGGTGGAGGCGCTGCCCAACGCGATGTTCCGGGTGGAACTGAGCAACGGGCATCGAGTCCTTGCCACGATCAGCGGAAAGATGCGGCAGCACTACATCCGCATCCTGCCGTCCGACCGCGTCGTCGTGGAGCTCTCTCCCTACGACCTGACCCGCGGACGGATCGTCTACCGGCATCGGTAGAGGTCCGACCACCACCCGCCCGCCCCGTGAGCACACCTGTGCCCACGACGACGAAGAAAGATGCTCGATGAAGGTTCAACCGAGCGTGAAGAGGATCTGCGACAAGTGCAAGGTGATCCGCCGGCACGGTCGCGTCATGGTCATCTGCGAGAACCCCCGCCACAAGCAGCGGCAGGGCTGATCGCCACCGGGGCCTCGGATCGGGCCACCCGGTAGCACACAACAGAACACGTGACGTACACCGCAGAGCATGCGGTTCACCCTCGGGCGAAGGCCGAGGCCCTGACCACAACACAGGGAGCGCGTCACGGCTCAGACCTTCGCGGCCCACGACCGGACGCTTCGGCGCCAGGGCCGAAACCTACGAAAGGCACACCGCCACATGGCACGTTTGATCGGTGTCGATCTCCCGCGCGAGAAGCGCCTCGAGATCGCACTCACCTACATCTTCGGCATCGGCAGGACCCGCGCGAAGGAGACCCTCGCAGCGACGGGGATCTCCGGCGACATCCGGGTTCACGCGCTCACCGACGAGCAGATCGTCGCCCTCCGCGACCACATCGAAGCCAACTACGAGACCGAGGGTGATCTTCGCCGCGAGGTCGCCGCCGACATCCGTCGCAAGATCGAGATCGGCAACTACCAGGGCCGCCGCCACCGCAGCGGGCTTCCTGTCCGTGGGCAGCGCACCCGTACGAACGCGCGCACTCGCAAGGGCCGGAAGAAGGCCGTCGCGGGCAAGAAGAAGGCCCGCTGAGGCCAGGGGAAGGGATAAACGACCATGGCTACCGCAGGCCGTAAGCAGACCGCCGCCAAGACGAAGGTTCGCCGCAAGGAGAAGAAGAACATCGTCGCCGGGCAGGCGCACATCAAGAGCACGTTCAACAACACGATCATCTCGATCACCGACCCGACGGGCGCCGTCATCGCCTGGGCTTCGGCCGGCACCGTCGGCTTCAAGGGCTCGCGCAAGTCCACCCCCTACGCCGCGCAGATGGCCGCCGAGTCGGCCGGACGCCGGGCGATGGAGCACGGGCTCAAGCGCGTCGAGGTGTTCGTGAAGGGCCCGGGTTCGGGCCGTGAGACGGCGATCCGGTCGCTGGGTGCCATCGGGCTGGAGGTCGGAGCCATCTCCGACGTGACGCCCGTGCCGCACAACGGCTGCCGCCCCCCGAAGCGCCGCCGCGTCTGACCCATCCCGACTGAAAGCAAAGGACACCACTCACCATGGCCCGTTACACCGGCCCCATGACCCGGAAGTCCCGCCGTCTCGGGACAGATCTCGTCGGCAACGACAAGGCGTTCGAGCGTCGTCCCTACCCGCCCGGCATGCACGGCAAGGGTCGGACCAAGGACTCCGAGTACTCCCAGCAGCTCCGTGAGAAGCAGAAGGCCCGCTTCGCCTACGGCGTTCTCGAGAAGCAGTTCCGCCGCTACTACGGCGAGGCCACGCGCTCGAGCGCCAAGACCGGCGACATCCTGCTGCAGATCCTCGAATCGCGTCTCGACAACGTCGTGTACCGCGCCGGCTTCGCCACGACCCGCCGCCAGGCGCGTCAGCTCGTCGTGCACGGGCACTTCCTCGTCAACGGGCAGCGCGTCAACGTGCCGTCCTACCGCGTGTCGCCGCACGACATCGTCGACGTGGCTCCGAAGTCGCTCAACCTGCACCCGTTGGTGGTCGCCCGCGAGACCCACAACGAGCGCGTCGTGCCGGCGTGGATGGACGCCCGTCCCAACAAGATGCGCATCCTCATCCATCAGCTGCCGACGCGTGAGCAGATCACGGTCGACGTCGCCGAGCAGCTGATCGTCGAGCTCTACTCCAAGTAGCACCTGTCGTCCCCCGCCGGTCTCGCCGGCGGGGGACGACGCCACACCCGCAACTTCGCCGTCAAATAGTGGTCGGCGGAAAGGACACCACATGCTCATCGCTCAGCGCCCCACTCTCTCCGAAGAGGTCGTCGGCGAGTTCCGGTCACGGTTCGTCATCGAGCCGCTGGAGCCCGGCTTCGGCTACACGCTCGGCAACTCGCTCCGGCGCACCCTGCTGTCGTCGATCCCCGGCGCGGCTGTCACCTCGATCAAGGTCGAGGGCACGTCGCACGAGTTCTCCACGCTCGAGGGCGTCGTCGAGGACGTGACCGAGATCATCCTGAACCTCAAGGGCCTCGTGCTCTCGAGCGAAGAGGACGAGCCGGTCACCATGTACCTGCGCAAGGCCGGCGCCGGCGCGGTCACCGCGGCCGACATCGCCCCGCCCGCCGGTGTCGAGATCCACAACCCCGAGCTCCACATCGCCACCCTGAACGACAAGGGCAAGCTGGAGCTCGAGCTCGTCGTCGAGCGGGGCCGAGGCTACGTGTCGGCGACGCAGAACAAGAACTTCGATGCCGAGATCGGCCGGATCCCCATGGATTCCATCTACAGCCCGGTTCTCAAGGTGACCTACAAGGTGGAGGCGACCCGCGTCGAGCAGCGCACCGACTTCGACCGGTTGATCGTCGACGTCGAGACCAAGCCGGCCATCGCCCCCCGCGACGCCGTCGCGTCGGCCGGCCGCACCCTGGTCGAGCTGTTCGGCCTGGCTCGTGAGCTCAACTTCGAGGCCGAGGGCATCGAGATCGGCCCGTCGCCCGTCGACGAGCAGCTCGCCGCCGATCTCGCCCTCCCGGTCGAGGACCTCAACCTCACGGTCCGGTCCTACAACTGCCTCAAGCGCGAGGGCATCCACACCGTGTCGGAGCTGGTGTCGCGCAGCGAGCAGGACCTCCTCGACATCCGCAACTTCGGCTCGAAGTCCATCGACGAAGTGAAGCTCAAGCTGCACGAGATGGGCCTGGCACTCAAGGACTCGAGCCCGGGGTTCGACCCGCTGTCGGCGCTCGACCGCTTCGCGAGCCTCGACGACGACGAGGCCGACTTCGCCGAGACCGAGCAGTACTGACACCCTTCACCGGGAAGACCAAGGAGTAACGAGACATGCCCAACCCAACGAAGGGTCCCCGCCTGGGCGGCAGCCCCGCTCACGAGCGGATCATGCTGGCCAACCTCGCGGCCCAGCTGTTCGAGCACGGTCGCATCACGACCACCGAGACGAAGGCGAAGCGGGTACGGCCCCTCGCCGAGAAGCTGATCACGAAGGCCAAGCGGGGCGACCTGCATGCCCGTCGGCTCGTGCTGTCCCGGCTCGGCAACCGTGACGTGGTGCACCAGCTGTTCGCCGAGATCGCCCCGAAGCTCGATGGGCGTGAGGGCGGCTACACCCGCATCACGAAGGTCGGCAACCGCAAGGGCGACAACGCCCCGATGGCTGTCATCGAGATCGTCACCGAGTCGGTCGACGATTCCCGCAAGGCGAAGCAGAAGGCTGCCACCAAGGCCGCTCCGGTGAAGAAGGCCGCCGCCAAGCCGGCTGCCAAGAAGGCCGTCGACGCCGCTCCGGCGTCACAGCCGTCGGAGCCCAGCACCGAGGCCCTTGCCGACGAGCTCGGCGACGTGGAGATCGTCACGGACGAGACCGCGACCGACGAGCCCTCGACCGCCGACCTCGCCGAGGCCGCCGCGACGTGGGGCCCCGATGCCTACGTCGGCGAGGAGCCCCCGGCCGGCTACGACATCAAGGGCAACGCCGACTCGATGAAGTACCACACGCCCGAGTCGCCGTGGTACGAGCGCACGGTCGCCGAGGTGTGGTTCGACAGCGCCGAAGCCGCCGAGAAGGCCGGCTTCGCCGCGGCGGTGGCCGCGAAGGACGACGACCAGGCCTGAGCCTGCTCACGGCGGCGCCCCCGGGACTCCTCCCGGGGGCGCTGTTCGTCCGGCCGGGGCCACCGCGGCTCGCTAGGCTCGGGCGACGGAAGGGGACCATGCGCATCGCACAGCTCGCCAACTTCATCGGTCCGACCTCGGGCGGCATGCGCCGCGCCGTCGACCAGCTCGGGGCAGGCTACGTGGCGGCCGGTCACGAGCGCCTGCTCGTGATCCCCGGAGCCAAGGACGCCGTCACCGAGACCGACACCGGCATCGTGGTTCAGGTGCGTGGACCTCGCGTCACGGGCGGCTACCGGCTGATCGCCACCCCCTCGTCGGCGTTGGCGGCCCTCGACCGGTTCCGGCCCACCTCGGTGGAGGTGTCGGACAAGTGGACGCTCACCCCCGTCGCCCGCTGGGCCCGGCATCGCGGGGTGGGCTCGATCCTGTTCAGCCACGAGCGGCTCGACGACATGGCCTCCATGTTCCTGAGGGCGGGCGTGGCCGGCGGCGTCCGCCAATGGAACCGCTACCTGGCCCGCCAATACGCGCGGGTCGTGGTCACGTCGGACTACTCGGCGGGAGAGTGGGCGCACACGTCGGCCAGGCTCGCCAAGGTGCCCCTTGGCGTCGACCTCGACACGTTCCGGCCCGCCGCGGGCGAACGCCTGGACGCCGGGGTGCTGTCGCTGGTGTACGTGGGCCGGATGTCGCGTGAGAAGTCCCCCCAGCTGGGGGTCGCCGCCGCCGTGGAGCTGCACCGGCGCGGGGTGCCTTTGGTGCTTCGCATGGTCGGCACCGGACCCCACCTGCCCGAACTGCGCAGGATCGCCGGCGACGCTCCCGTCCGTTTCGCCGGCTACGTCGACGATCGGTCGGAGATCTCCGCGGCTTACGCGGGTTCGGACATCTCGTTGTCGGTCTGCCCTGCCGAGACCTTCGGACTGGCCGTGCTGGAGGCGCTCGCGTCCGGAACCCCTGTGGTCACCGCGAATGTGGGCGGCGGGCGCGAACTGGTCGACGCCGGGTGCGCCGAGTGGGGGGCTGCCACGCCGGTGTCGATCGCGGACGCGATCGAGCGCCTCGCCGACCGGTTGCGCACCGACCGCGACGCCATCCGCACGGCCGCCCGCGCCCGCGCCGAGCAGTACCCCTGGTCGAGGTCCGTCGAGCGGATGCTCGAGGTGCACGAGAGCGTGGCCGGCCGTCCGGCCTCGCCCGCCCATCTCGCCACCAGGGTCCGCCGGCTACGACGTCGCCACCGGCAGCTTCGCGAGGGCTCGTGACGCCCGAGCGGCACGCCGGCCGCGGCCGGACCCGCTGACGTGGGCTCGCAGGTCGGCGGCACTCCGGAGCGACCGGCCCTCTTCTTCGACGCTCCCGACGACTTCCGCGACTGGCTCGACCGGTACCACGCCACCCGGACCGAACTGTGGATGGGCCTGTTCAAGAAGCACGTCTCCCCGCGCGGCCTGACGTGGGAGGACGCGGTGCCCGAAGCGCTCTGCTACGGCTGGATCGACTCCTTGGTCCAGCGCATCGACGACGACTCCGTTCGCCAGCGCTGGACCGCTCGCAAGCCCACCAGCAACTGGAGCAGGGTCAACGTGGCCCTGGTGGAAGGTCTGATCACCGCCGGCCGCATGCGTCCCGCCGGGTTGGCCGCCTTCGCGCGACGCCGCCCCGAGGCCACCGGGATCTACACCTACGAGCTGCCGCCCGAAGCGCTTCCGGAGCCCTACGAGGCGCGACTGCGCGCCGATGCCGCGGCTGCGGCCTTCTTCTACGGGCGGGCCACGGAGTCCTACCGCAGGGTCTGCGTGCGCTGGGTGCTGTCGGCCAAGCAGCAGGTGACCCGCGACCGGCGCCTGGCCGACCTGATCGCCGACAGCGCCGCCGGCAGGCTCATCAGGCCGCAGCGGTACGGAGAGCCGCCCGCCTGGGCTCGCGGCTTCGGGGACTCACCCGGCGCCCTGCCCGGGTGAGGTGACGTCAGCCCTGCTCGACGTCGGTCGCGCGACGCGCACGAGCCGCGGCGACGTTGGGGTGCAGGGCGGGGTCGACCTGGGCAGCAGCCGCCGGCTCGACCGGGAGCGGGGCCCGCGCCTCGGGGTCGAGCACGTTCACGAGTTGGTCGAACAGCCCGTAGGTGTGCACGGGATCCTCGAACCCCACGTAGAAGTCGGTGCCGTCGAAGATCTGCTGCTCTGCCAGACCCGGCTCGAACTCGATCTGCAGAAAGGGGTCGCCGTCGTCGTCGAGGCCGAGGCCGAGCCCGTCGATGCAGTTGGAGAACCAGAACCGTTCCGTGCCGCCCTGGCTGAACGACACCAGGTAGTCGAGGTCGTCGGCGTCGTTCTCAGCGCGGATCTGGGCACGCAGGTCGTCGGAGTACGGCCGGAGGAGCACCATCATCCAGTCGTCCGGCAGGAACAGCACGAGCCGGTCGAGAAGGTCGAGCGGATCGGCTCGGTACCCCAGCACCACGGGGTCGACCGGTGCGGACATCAGGTGGTCTCCTGTCGCGAGGCTGAAGATGCCACAACCGGGCCCGTGCGGGTCGAGACCCGGACGGACCCGGCCGCGGGCGTCAGAGCAGGCCGGCCGTCTGGGTACGGGCGCGGTCGAGGCGGGCGCTGACGTCGTCCCAGTTGACGACGTTCCACCAGGCCTTCACGTAGTCGGCCTTCACGTTCTTGTACTGCAGGTAGAACGCGTGCTCCCACATGTCGAGCTGCAGCAGCGGCACCTGGGCAGCAGGGAGGTTGCCCTGCTGGTCGAACAGCTGATTGATGTTGAGGCGGCCACCGAGGGCGTCCCAGACCAGGATCGACCAGCCGGAGCCCTGGATCGCGTTGGCGTTCTCGTTGAAGTGCCTCTGGAACGCCGCGAACGAGCCGAAGGCCTCGTCGAGGGACGCGGCCAGGTCTCCGGTGGGCTCGCCGCCACCGTCGGGAGACATGTTCTTCCAGAACACCGAATGGTTGATGTGGCCGCCGAGGTGGAACGCGAGGTCCTTCTCCAGCTTGTTCAGAGCCGCGTAGTTCTCGGACGACCGGGCCTCGGCCAGCTTCTCGAGGGCGGTGTTGGCGCCCGCCACGTAGGCGGCATGGTGCTTGCTGTGGTGCAGCTCCATGATCTCGGGTGAGATGTGGGGGGCGAGTGCGCCGTAGTCGTAGTCGAGGTCGGGCAGGGTGTAGACGGCCATGGGAGGTCCTCTCCTCGTCGAACGTGTGCGCGGATCACTGCGACCCGCTTCTACCGGTCAACCTAGCGCCTGCCACCGCTATTCCGGTGGGCGACGGAGTCGGTGCCGGGGTGCGAAGACGGCAACGGGGGCCGGGCTGAGCGCCCGGCCCCCGCGGCAGACGGATCTGCCCGCGTCGTTCTCAGGCCAGCTCGTCCGTCTTCTCCTCGACCGCGTCGGCGGCGTCGTCGGCCTTGTCGGCCACCCAGTCGCCCGCGTCGGCGGCGGCGTCCTGAGCGTCGTCGGCCTTGTCGGCCACCCAGTCGCCCGCGTCGGCAGCGGCGTCCTGAACGTCGTCGACCTTGTCCTCGACGGCGTCCTTGACGTCGTCGACCTTGTCCTCGACAGCGTCCTTCGCGTCGTCGACGGCGTCCTTCGCGTCGTCAGCGTCGCCGTCGAGCATGTCCTCGACCTTGTCCTTGACGTCCTCGAACGCCTCCTTGGCGTCTTCGACGAGCTCGGAAGCCTTGTTCTTGATGTCGTCCATGAAACCCATGTCGTGCTCTCCTTCGGGTGGGCCCAAGTGGTGGATGACGGACCTCCGCGCAGTACTTGGACGATCAGTCGCTTCCTTGATAGCACGTGTGTCCCGACGGGGGGAGCGCTTCAGGGAAACGCTCGGTCAGGCCTGGACGGACAGCACCCGGAACCCCTTGGCGCTGCCTTCCCGGGTCACCGTCCAGCCCTCGCCGGCCAGCCAGGCGGCCAGCGAGTCAGCGCCGAGGTTGCGCGCCACGACAAGGCGTGCGGTGCCGCCGGGGGCCAGCCGGGGCAGCCACGTGAGCAGCAGCTCGTGCAGGGCCGGCTTCCCGATGCGGATGGGTGGGTTCGACCAGATCTCGTCGAACGTGACCGACGGGTCGACCTGCTCGGGACGGCATGCCGTCACCCGCTGCGCCACGCCCGCCGACGCCGCGTTGCGGCGGGTGAGGTCGACGGCGACGTCGTTCACGTCGACCGCGGTCACGTGCGCCCGGGGACACTCGAGCGCCAGAGCCAGCGTGAGCGGGCCGATGCCGCAGCCCAGGTCGAGCAGCCGGGTCGCCGACCGGGGCGGTGGGACGGTGCGCAGCAGGACGGACGTGCCCAGGTCGAGCCCGCCCGCGGAGAAGACCCCCCGGGACGATGCGAGCGTGACGTCGTGTCCCCACAACGTCATCGCCACGGCCTGCTCGGATCGCTGCGACGGGGTCTCGAAGTAGTGGCTCACAAGGGACCTCCCGGCAGGCTACGGATCGACCGTGCCACTGTGGCACGCTCCCCGAGGTCGGCATCGGGCGGGTACCCCACCTCCTCGAGCGTCAGTCCCCGGGGCGCCATGACGAACACGTCACCCGCTCGGTCCGGGCGCCGGAGGAGGCCGTCCAGCCAGGCGGCGGCTCGGGATCCGTCGCCGACGGCGACCAGCGCGCCCACCACCGACCTCACCATCGAGTGGCAGAAGGCGTCGGCCCGCACGTCCACCTCCACGGTGCCGTCCGGGAGGCGCGTGACCGCCAGCAGGTGGAGAGCCCGGATCGTGGTGGCCCCCGGACGAGGCCGGCAGAAGGCGGCGAAGTCGTGCAGCCCCACCAGCGACTGGCCGGCCGCGTGCATGGCGGGCACGTCGAGCGCATGCCGGGACATGGCGACACACACGCGGCGCAGGGGATCGACCGACTCGGGCGCGTCCCAGAGCCGGTAGCAGTAGCGCCGCCACACCGCCGAGAACCGCGCGTCGAAGCCGTCGGGAGCCACCGAGACCCGCCGCACGACGAGGTCGTCGGGCAGCACCCGCGCCAGTCTCCTGGCCAGGAGGGGGCCCGTCTCGGACGGCCCGCCGCGGCCGGCGTCGCACCGGGACGGCAGGTCGACGTGGGCGACCTGACCCCGGGCGTGCACCCCGGCGTCGGTCCTGCCGGCGACCGTGACAGGAGTGGGCTCGTGCAGGCGGAGCACCCGGGGGATCCACGCCTCCAGCTCTCCCTGAACCGTGCGCAGGTCCGGCTGGCGGGCCCACCCGGCGAACCGCGTGCCGTCGTAGGCGAGATCCAGCCGGAAACGTGCCGTCATCGCCGGGTCCGGTAGGCGAGATCGTGGATGGTGCGCCCGGCGGCCAGCCCGCGTGCCTCGTACTTGGTGAGGGGACGCCCGGGGTAGCGGTCGCGGCTCAGGCTCTCGAACGCGGGATGGTGGTCGAGCACCTCGTGCATCCGTGTCGCGTAGTCGTCCCAGTCGGTGGCCAGCAGCAAGAGGCCGCCCGGCGTCAGGCGCGCTGCCGCCAGATCGGCGAAGTCCCGCGACACCAGTCGTCGCTTCGAGTGGCGGGCCTTGTGCCAGGGGTCGGGGAACCACACCCTGATCTCCGTGACGGAGTCCGCCGGCAACAGTCGGGTGAGCCCCTCCACGCCGTCGGCCATCACCACACGCACGTTGCGCACGTTCGCCGCGGCCAGCCGCCCGACCGTCGAGGCGACCGCAGGTGCGAACACCTCGAAGGCCAGGTGATCGGCCTCCGGGCGGTCCTGCGCCGCCGCGGCGAGTGCGTGCCCGGTGCCGCACCCGATCTCGACGATGAGGGGCGCGACGCGCCCGAACAGTCCGAGCAGGTCGAGTCCGGGCTGGTCGGCCACCGAGGTGGACCGCTCGCCACGCTCCACCTCGACCACGTAGCCGGCGCGATGAGCGGCCCACGAGCGCTGCTGTGAGGGATTCATGCGTGCGCTGCGCCGTACGAAGCTGACGACCTCGCGCCGCGGCGGGGCTGCGCCGTCCCGCACCGCGGGGGCGCCGACGGTCGCTTCGCCCACGGTCGCGCCGACGGTCGCTTCGCCCACAGTCGTCCCCACGCTCGCACCCACGGTCGCTCCGCCCACGCTCGCACCGCCGGTCGCTTCGCCCACGGTCGCACCCTACCGGGGTGCTCTCCGGGCGGTCCCCGATCGTGTGCACCTCCGGGCGCGGGCACACTGGCCGGTGAAGGAGACCATGCCCATCGACCCTGGGCTGGAACGCACATGCGACTCATCTTGAATCTGATCTGGCTCGTCTTCGGGGGGATCTGGCTGGCGCTCGGCTACTTCCTCGCCGGTCTGGTCGCCTGCCTGTTGATCGTCACCATCCCGTTCGGCATCGCGTCGTTCCGCATGGCCAGATATGCGCTGTGGCCCTTCGGGAGCGCCGTGGTCGAGAAGCCCGGGGCGGGTGCGGGCTCGGCGATCGCCAACATCCTGTGGTTCGCCTTCGCCGGGGTCTGGCTCGCGATCGGCCACGTGACGACCGCCCTGGCACAGTCGCTCACCATCGTCGGCATCCCGATCGCGCTCGTGAACCTGAAGATGATCCCGGTCACCTGCTTCCCGTTCGGCAAGGAGATCGTGCCGGCCTCGTCGCTGCTTCCCGGCCAGCGTCCGCTGCACTCCTTCTGATCCGAGCCCCCGGCGGCCGCACCTCACCCGAGGTGCGGCCGTCGCGCCGTTTCGGCAGGATGGTGCGGTGCTGACCGCTGACGCCTACCTCTTCACCAGCACGCTGGTGACCCTCTGGGTGATCATGGATCCACCCGGGCTCCTGCCGGTGTTCATCGGCCTCACCAGCGGTCTGGAGCCCCGGCAGCGCAACTCCGCCGCGCTCAGGGCCGCCGCCGTGGCCGCGGGGGTGATCGGACTGTTCGCGGTGTTCGGTCAGGTCATCCTCGACTACCTGCACATCTCGGTGGAGTCGCTCCAGGTCTCGGGCGGCCTGCTGTTGCTCCTCGTCGCCATGCAGCTGCTCACCGGCAAGCTCGACGAAGCACCGGAGCGTCCCGGCGACGCGGTCAACATCGCGATCGTGCCGCTGGGGACGCCGCTCCTGGCGGGCCCGGGCGCCATCGTGGCCACCATGCTCGCTGTTCGGTCGGCCGACACCATCCCCGGCCGTGCGGTCGTCGGTGCGGCGCTGGTCACGACGATGGTGCTCGTCTACCTGTTCATGCGGTTCGCCCCGGGGATCAAGCGGCTGCTGCGGGACGAAGGTGTGGTGCTGCTCACGCGCATCGCCGGCCTGCTGCTGGCGGCCATCGCCGTGCAGATGATGGCGGACGGGATCCTGGGCTTCGCACGCTCGTTCTAGCAGCCCGGAGCGTGCTCCTCGACGCACGCCGGTCCGCGACGACGCCGGTCCGCCACGACGTACCCGGCGCGCGTCACCCCGCGGTGCCGGCGCCGGGAACGGGCCCAGTCAGTGCGCCGAATGGGCCTTGATCGCGGCGTCGACCAGCGGGGCGGGGAGAAGCTCGTAGCCGTTGAACTCCCGGGTGAACGACCCCGTGCCCTGAGCCAGACCGCGCAGGTCGATCGCGTACTTGCTGAGCTCGCTCTGCGGCACCAGCGCACGGATGATCGCGTGGTGGGCTTCGTCGGAGTCGGTGCCGAGCACGTGGCCCCGACGACCGGACAGGTCGGTCATCACCGCACCCATGTATTCCTCGCCGACGACGACCGTCACCACGTCGACGGGCTCCAGCAACGTCACCGTCTTGGCGCTGGCCGCCTCCTTCAGGGCCAGCTGGCCGGCGAGCTGGAAGGCCATGTCGGACGAGTCCACCGAGTGAGCCTTGCCGTCGAAGAGCGTCACCTGCAGGTCGACGACCGGGTAGCCCGCGATCACGCCCTTCTCGAGCTGCGACCGCACCCCCTTCTCGACCGACGGGATGAACTGACGAGGCACCGAGCCGCCGACCACCTTGTCGACGAACTTGAAGCCCTCACCGCGGGGCAGCGGCTCGACCTCGATCTGGCACACCGCGTACTGACCGTGGCCACCGGACTGCTTGACGTGGCGCCCCATGGCCTTGGCGGGGGAGACGAAGGTCTCGCGGAGGGCGACCTTGATGTCCTCGGTCTCGACGCTCACGCCGTAGCGGTCCTTGAGCCGGTTCAGGAGCAGGTCGATGTGCGCCTGGCCCATCGTCCAGAGCACGATCTGATCTGTCTCGACCGTGCGCTCGACGCGGACCGTGGTGTCTTCCACAGCCAGGCGCGCCAGTGCGTTGGGCAGCTTGTCCTCGTCGTTGCGGGTGGCCGCCTTGATCGCCACCGGCAGCAGGGGCTCGGGAGCGTTCCAGGGTGCGATCAGCAGGGGCTTGTCCTTCGACGACAGGGTGTCGGAGGTCTCGGCGTGCCCGAGCTTCGGCAGCAGCACGATCTGGCCGGCCACCGCGGTGGTGACGGGCTTGGTCTCGAGCCCGACCGGAACGGTCATCTGGCCGATGCGCTCGTCCTCGTCGTGGTCCGGGTGCGCCGGGTCGGCCTTGCCGGTGAACAGGGAGCGGTGCCCCGACACGTGCACCACGTCGTCGGTCGACAGGGTGCCGTTGAAGATGCGCACCACCGAGAGGCGACCGGCGAACTGGTCGGACGTGGTGCGGATGACCTCGGCGACCAGCGGGCCGTCGGGATTGCCGACCTCGGTGGCGGCGCTCCTGCCGTCGGGAGTAGTCACCTCGAGGGCGTGGGAGCCGGGGGCCGGGAACGACGCCTCGATGACCCGCAGGAGCTCTTCGGTCCCCAGTCCGTTTACCGACGTGACCGGGATGACGGGGTAGAAGCGTCCGTGCTGGACGGCGAGCAGCAGGTCGGCGACGAGCTCGTCGGTCTTGAGCACGTCGCCCTCGAGGTAGCGGTCCATGAGGTCGGCGTCCTCGGACTCCTCGATGATGCCTTCGATCAGGTCGCTGCGGTATTGCTCGACGACCTCGATCTCGTCGGGGGTGGCCTCTCGCTTCTCGACCTTGCCCGACGAGTAGTCGTGCACGCGCTGCGAGACGAGCGAGATGTTGCCCGTGATCTGCCCGCCCGTGGCGAGCGGCGCGTAGGACGGCTGGACGGCCTTCCCGAGCGTCGACTGGAGCGCGGCCAGGGCGTCGTCGAACGTGGTGCGGCCGTCGTCCAGCTTCGTCACCACGATGGCGCGGGGGAGGCGCACACTGTCGCACTCGTACCAGAGCTGGGCGGTCGCCGAGTCGATGCCGTCGCCGGCGGCCACGACGAACACAGCCGCGTCGGCCCCCCGCAGCCCGGCCCGGAGCTCTCCGACGAAGTCGGGATGGCCGGGGGCGTCGAGCAGGTTCAGCACCACCTCGCCGTTGGGGATGGCCGCCACGATCATCTGCGACGTGCGCTCCAGGTCGTCCTTCTCACCGCGGTAGCCCGGGATCCGGGAGCGCAGCACATGCTCCAACAAGGTGGTCTTGCCCGAGCCCGACGACCCCACGAGCACGACGTTCCGGATCTCGTCGGGGGAGGACACCTGGGCGATGCTGTTGCTCGTCTTCGAACTCATGCGCGGAACCATACCGCGCCGCTCCGGGCCGCCGGAGCCCGGGCGTGAGGCACGTCACCCCGGCCCGTCCGAGCCGGGCCGGGGTGACGTGAGCGGCCTCTCAGGAGGTGCGGCGGTCGAGCGGGACGTAGTCGCGGGTGGCGTGCCCGGTGTAGATCTGCTTGGGTCGCATGATCTTCTGCTCGGGGTCGTTGATCTGCTCGCGCCACTGCGCCATCCAGCCCGCCGTCCGAGGCACGGCGAACAGCACGGTGAACATCTCGGGCGGGAAGTCGAGCGCCTCGTAGATCAGGCCGGAGTAGAAGTCCACGTTGGGGTAGAGCCGCCGCGAGACGAAGTACTCGTCGGACAGGGCGATCTTCTCCAGCTCGATCGCGATCTTGAGCAGCGGGCTCACACCCGTCACCTCGAACACGTCGTCGACGGCCTTCTTGATCACCGTGGCGCGTGGGTCGTAGTTCTTGTAGACCCGGTGGCCGAAGCCCATCAGCCGCCCGTTGCCGCCCTTCACCCCGGCGATGAACTCCGGCACCCTGTCGACGGACCCGATCTCGCGGAGCATGCGCAGGACGGCCTCGTTGGCGCCGCCGTGAAGGGGACCGAACAGCGCCCCGATGCCGGCGACGGCCGAGGTGAACGGGTCGTTGCCCGCCGACGCGACCGCGCGGACCGCGTTGGTCGAGCAGTTCTGCTCGTGGTCGGCGTGCAGCACGAACAGCACCTCGAGCGCACGGACGAGCCTGGGATCGGAGGCGTAGCGCCGCTCGCGCATCGAGAAGAGCATGTGCAGGAAGTTCTCCACGTAGCCCAGCTCGTCGCTGGGGTAGACGTAGTTCCAGCCCTCGGAGTGGCGATGGGCGAAGGCGGCGATCGTGGGCATCTTGCCGATGAGCCGGATGATGTTGCGCATCTGGACCTCGGGGTCGTCGATGTCGCGCGCCTCGGGGTAGAACGTGAGCAGGGAGGCGACGGCACTCATCATCTTCGCCATGGGATGGGCGTCGTAGCGGAACGCCGTGATGATCTCCTTGACGTTCTCGTGCAGCAGCCGGTGGTGGTTGACGTCGCTCTCGAAGTCGGTCAGCTGGCCGGCGGTCGGCAACTCCCCGTGCAGAAGCAGGTAGGAGACCTCCAGGTGGTGCGGGTTCTCGGCGAGCTGCTCGATGGGGTAGCCGCGGTATTCGAGCACGCCGGCGTCGCCGTCGATGTAGGTGACCGCGCTCTTGACCGATGCGGTGTTGGTGAAGCCGGGGTCGTAGGTCGCCAGCGGCCCGAGCGGCGTGGGGATCCGCTTGAGCTCGCTCGCCCTGATCGTGCCATCGGTGATGGACAGGGTGGCGGTTGCCTCGGGGGTGGAAATGCTCAGGGTGTCCGTCATGCACGCAACCTACGGGACGGTCCGGTGACGACCGCCGCGTGGTCCGCCGTACGGTGCCCGTCCCCCGTCATTTGGTCGATCGGCGGGCGGGATTGTAGGCTGAGGTGCTGTTGCGCTCAGGCGTCCCGGTGTGCTCATCGGACGCCGCGCCCACGAGCCGGTCAACATACAAGGAAGATGGTTTCACACGTGTCCACGTACAGCCCGAAGCCTGGTGAGATCACCAGGAACTGGCACGTCATCGACGCCTCCGACGTCGTCCTCGGTCGTCTGGCCGTGACCGCTGCGACCCTACTGCGCGGCAAGCACAAGCCGACGTTCGCCCCGCATGTCGACACCGGCGACTTCGTCGTCGTCGTGAACGCGAACCAGATCGCGCTGACCGGCAACAAGCGTTCGACGAAGATGGCTTACCGCCACTCCGGTCGCCCCGGCGGCCTGAAGGCGGTTCCCTACGGCGAGCTGCTGGCCAAGGATCCTCGCAAGGCCGTCGAGCTGGCGGTCTGGGGCATGCTGCCGAAGAACAAGCTGAGCCGTCAGCTCATCGGCAAGCTCAAGGTCTACGCCGGCCCCGAGCACCCGCACGCCGCGCAGAAGCCGAAGGCGTACGAGATCACCCAGATCGCCCAGTGAGATTGAGGATCGATGTCTGAGACCACCACCGACCTGCCCGAGAGCGACGAGGTCATCGAGGGCTTCGTCGACGAGAACGATCGGCAGATCGCCTACCGTGCCGAGGCGCATCCCACGCAGGCGCACTCGTCGGCCCGCCCGGCCGTCGTGCAGAACACCGGTGGCACCGGTCGCCGCAAGGAGGCCGTGGCGCGGGTCCGGCTGCTGCCCGGGTCCGGCAAGTGGACCATCAACGGCCGCACGCTCGAGGGCTACTTCCCGAACAAGGTGCACCAGCAGATCGCGTCCGAGCCCTTCGAGACGGCTGCTGTGGTCGGCTCCTACGACGTGATCGCCCGCATCAACGGCGGCGGCGTCACCGGCCAGGCCGGCGCTCTCCGTCTGGGCATCGCCCGCGCTCTGAACGCGGCCGACGCCGAGGCGTCGCGGCCCGCGCTGAAGAAGGCCGGCATGCTGACCCGCGACTCCCGCATCAAGGAGCGCAAGAAGGCCGGTCTGAAGAAGGCCCGCAAGGCTCCTCAGTACAGCAAGCGCTGACCCGGTAGCCTCCTTCGCCATGGGACGACTGTTCGGTACCGATGGCGTCCGGGGCCAGGCGAACGCCTACCTGACCGCCGAGCTCGCGCTCGATCTGTCGGTTGCGGCCGCACATGTGCTGGGCGAGGCCGGTGCCTTCACGGGGCACCGGCCTCGCGCGCTCGTGGGTCGCGACCCTCGTGCGTCGGGGGAGTTCCTGGAGGCCGCGGTCGTGGCAGGCCTCGCGAGCGCGGGCGTCGACGTGGTGCGGGTGGGCGTCGTCCCCACGCCGGGCCTCGCCTACCTCGTCGCCTCGCTGAACGCCGATCTCGGCGTGATGCTCTCGGCGTCGCACAACCCCATGCCCGACAACGGCATTAAGTTCTTCAGCCGCGGCGGCGTGAAGCTCGACGACGATCTCGAGGACGCCATCGAGGAGCGGCTCGGTGAGCACTGGGACCGCCCGGTGGGCGCCGCGGTCGGCAGGGTGACCGACGACCCGGGAGCCGTCGACGGCTACGTCGCCCATCTGGTCTCGTCGCTCGGTAGCGATTCCTCGCTCGAGGGCATCCGCATCGTCGTCGACTGCGCCAACGGGGCTGCCTCGATGACCGGCCCCGCCGCCTTCGCCGCTCAGGGCGCCGAGGTGATCCCGATCCACCATTCGCCCGACGGCCTCAACATCAACGAGAACGCCGGCTCCACCCACATGGGCGACCTGCAACGCGCCGTGGTCGATCACGGCGCCGACCTGGGCATCGCCCTCGACGGCGACGCCGACCGCTGCCTGGCCGTCGACGCCGACGGCTCAGTGGTCGACGGCGACCAGATCCTCGCCGTGCTCGCCCTGGCGCTGCGCGAGCAGCATCGCCTGGCCAGCGACACCGTCGTGGTCACCGTGATGAGCAACCTCGGCTTCATGATCGCGATGAAGCAGCAGGGCATCCGCGTCGACCAGACCAAGGTCGGTGACCGCTACGTGCTCGAGTCGATGAACGCCAACGGGTTCACCCTCGGCGGCGAACAGTCCGGTCACGTCATCCTGTCGGAGTTCGCCACGACGGGTGACGGCGTGCTGACGGGCCTGCACCTCACCGCCCGGCTCGCCCGCACGGGCCGGACCCTGGCCGACCTGGCCTCGGTGATGACGCGGCTGCCGCAGGTCATGGTCAACGTGAAAGACGTCGACAAGCTGCGTGCGGGTTCCGATCTCGAGATCAAGGCGGCGGTCTCGGCCGCCTGGCAGGAACTGGGTGACGGCGGACGGGTGCTGCTGCGGCCGTCCGGCACCGAGCCCCTGGTGCGCGTGATGGTCGAAGCACCGACCACCGAGCAGGCGACCGTCATCTGCGAGCGGCTCGCCGCCATCGTGCGGCAGCGCGCCGCCCTCTGACTCAGCGTCGCAGGCCGGCGATCACGGCCGGCAGCCGGCGCGCGATCTCCTGCGGCGGGTAGGGCCCGGGGTTGGCCGCGGCGGTGATCGCCTGGACCGAGGCCCCGGCCAGTGCCGCCTCGGCGGCCCGCAGTCCGGCTGCCAGGAGCGTTCCGCAGATGCCCGCGAGCACGTCGCCCGACCCTGCCTGCGCCGTCCACGCCGGGCCGGCGACCGCGACGGTCACGTGACCTCCGCCGGGCTCCGCCACGTACTGGGTGGCTCCCTTGAGCAGGACGCACGCCCCCAGCCGCTCGGCCGCAGCGCGGACGGACGCCACGGGGTCGGCCACGATCTCCGCCCGTCCGGTGCCGAGCAGGCGCGCCAGCTCGCCGGCGTGGGGGGTGAGCAGCACGTCGGCCCTGCCCAGGGGAGTGCCGGGCAGCTGACTCAGCGCGTCGGCGTCGATCACCAGTGGTAGCCCCGTGGCCAGCAGCGCGCGCACCCGGTCGGCAGCGTCGGCCCGGTCGCCCCAGCCCGAGCCGAGCACCCACGACTGCACGCGGCCCTCGGCGCCCACCACGTTGGGCAGGTCGCGGCGCACCAGATCGGACACGTGGGCCGGGCCGAGGCAGCGCACCATGCCGGCCCCGGCGTACACCGCGCCGTGGGCAGACAGCACGCCCGCCCCCGGATAGTCGTGAGAGCCGGTGTCGAGGCCGACGACCCCGCGGGAGTACTTGTCGCTGGAGGCGTCGGGGTAGGGCCAGATCCGCGCGAGGTCGTCGACCTCCCACGCGACGAGCCCCGGAGCCGGCAGCGCCAGACCGATCGGCACCAGCGACAGCCGTCCCGCACGGCTGCGGGCGGGCTCCGCCACGTGGGCGATCTTCCAGGCGCCCAGCGACACCGTACGGTCGGCCCGGAAGGAGACGTCGTCGCGCGACCCGGCCCCGTCGGAGTCGAGTCCGGACGGCACGTCGCAGGAGACCACGGTCACCCGCTGCTCGCGACAGGCGTCGGCGAAGGCCGCCACGGAGGCAGGCAGTCCCGGCCGGGCACCCATGCCGTAGACCGCGTCGAGCACCAGCCCCGTCGACGGCAGCTGCGCCAAGGCCGCCGCCGCGTCGACCGGCCGGCCGCCGGCGGCCAGGAAGGCGGCCCAGCCGGCCTCGTGCACCCTGTCGGACGTGCGCCACCCGGTCACCCGCACGCCGCGGGCGGCCAGCAGCGCCCCGGCGTACAGCCCGTCGCCGCCGTTGTTGCCCGGTCCGGCGGCCACCAGGACCCGGCCCCCGCCGCGGCCCCGCAGCTCCTCGGCCACCGCCCGGGCCAGCCCGGCCGCCGCCCGCCGCATCAGCTCGCCGTCGGGCAGCGTGGCGTAGGCGGCCGCCTCGGCCGCGCGGATCTGCTCGGTGGTGTGGAGGGGGAACATCAGCCACCGCGCCGTGGCGAGTCGGGTCCGGGACCCTCGCAGACCACGAAGGCCATCGC